>Ga0210389_10002636_pt1 | contig 14102 bp, 12 predicted proteins | sample IncBWH28OmetaG_FD_160127 | JGI IMG/M metagenome (GOLD analysis project Ga0210389, IMG submission 160127) | Forest soil microbial communities from Barre Woods Harvard Forest LTER site, Petersham, Massachusetts, United States - Inc-BW-H-28-O ...
GCTAGTGGTACGCAGGTTCAGGTGAGTGCACCGAAGGCTGGAGGCTCGAAGTGAAACGGCATTTTGCTTTCACCGCAGTATCTTCTATCTGTCTGCTTCTCAGCGGATGCATGGTTGGTCCAAAGTATGTCAAGCCAACCACGCCAATGGCTCCAGCATTCAAAGAACAGCCGCCTGAATCTTTCAAAGAGGTTGATGGCTGGAAGCCCGCGCAGCCAGATGATCAAATGCTTCGCGGCAAGTGGTGGGAGATATTCGGCGACCCGCAGCTCAATGCGCTGGAAGAAGAACTGACTGTTTCAAACCAGGACCTGAAAGTGTCTGAAGCCCGGTTCCGTCAGGCGCGTGCGATGATCCGCTTCAATCGGTCTGCGGAGTTTCCGACCATCTCTACCTCGCCGAGCATCGCCAGTGTACGGGAGTCCGCGAACCAGCCCTACTTTCCGGCGTCACAGGCGAACAATGGCACGGGCTCCTTTACCTTGCCGTTCGATCTCTCGTATGAGGTCGACTTGTGGGGCAGGGTCCGCCGTACGGTGAGTGCATCGCGCGAGGAAGCTCAGGCGAGCGCTGCTGATCTTCAAACTGCGAATCTAAGCTTGCATGCAGAGTTAGCCGTCGACTATTTCGAGTTGCGCAGCGCCGACACGCAGGAACAGCTTCTCGATGACACGGTGAAGGCTTATACCGACGCGTTGCAACTTACGCAGAATCGCTTCGAAGGCGGGGCCGCTCCTAAGTCGGATGTAGCCCAGGCGCAGACACAACTCGATGGAGCGCGGGTTGAGGATACCGACATTACCGTGACGCGAGCGCAGTACGAGCACGCGATCGCGACCTTGATCGGCAAGCCTCCGGCGGAGTTCAGCATAGCGCCTGCATCGCAAACTCCGCTCCGGCTTCCGGTTGTCCCGGTCGGGCTGCCTGCAACGCTCCTTGAGCGTAGACCCGACATCGCCGCCGGTGAACGTCGCGTCGCGGAAGCGAACGATCAGATCGGCATAGCTCGCGCCGCATTCTTTCCATCACTGGTCCTCAGCGCCACTGGAGGATTCTCTGGGAGTTCGATCACCAATTGGTTCAACTGGCCCAGCCGAATGTGGGCGGTGGGGCCACAGATGTCGCAGACCCTCTTTGACGCCGGACGACGCCGCGCTGTCTCTGAGTCGGCAACTGCAAACTATGACGGCACTGTAGCTTCCTATCGGCAAACGACGCTTTCGGCATTCCAGGAGGTAGAAGACAATCTTGCCGCATTGCGCATTCTCGAAACGGAGGCGCAACAACAACAACAGGCCACCGCATCTGCCTCGGAATCGCTTCAGCTCTTTACGAATCGCTACGTGGGTGGAGTCGACAACTATCTGCAAGTCATCACGGCGCAAACGGCGCTGCTGACAAATCAACGAAATGACATCGATATTCAGCGGCGACGTATGGATGCCAGCGTCCTCCTCGTCAAAGCCATCGGTGGTGGATGGGATGCGTCGCAGCTGCCAAGGTTCTGAGAAGCTGTCGGAGACCAGTGGAATGGCCACGGCAAGTTCAAGAGTATTATTGGAATGTCCAAAGAGCAGGTTGGTCCGCGGAGGAGTAACCATGATTGAATCGTCTGATCTTCGGATGAGGAGAATGCCGCTCAACAACGGAGCAGGCCAGATACCCGCACTCGGCTTTGGTACCTTAATTCCCGACGCAGCTGTAACGATAAGTGCGACCAGAGACGCGCTGGAAGCCGGATTTCGACACTTCGATTGCGCGGAACGATACCAAAACGAGCGTGAGGTGGGCGAGGCCTTGCAGGCAGGACTTGCTGCGGGAGGAATCGCGCGCGAAGACATTTTTGTCACCACAAAGCTGTGGAACTCCAATCACCGGCCCGAGCGCGTCGAACCGGCTTTCGAGGCGAGTCTGGACAGACTCGGGCTCAAGTATCTGGATCTCTATCTCATTCATACTCCGTTTGCATTTCAACCCGGGGACGAGCAGGACCCGCGAGATCAAGACGGCAATGTCATTTACGACCGCGGTGTGACTTTGCTCGACACCTGGAGAGCGATGGAGAGTCTCGTGGACCACGGCAGGTGCCGTGCGATCGGATTGTCTGACATCACCTTGGACGGACTGTTGCCCATCTACGAATCGGCGAGAATCAAACCAGCCGTGGTCCAGGTCGAATCCCACCCATATCTTCCGGAAACGGAGCTTCTGGAGTTCTGCAAGGAGAAGGGCATAGTGTTTTTGGCTTTCGCGCCGGTGGGTCATGGAATGAGGCCGGGGCCCCTCGAAGATCCAGTGATTTTGGCAATTGCCTCACGGGTTGGAAAGACACCGGCGCAGGTGCTGTTGGCGTGGGCGGTGCAACGTGGCACGGCGTTGCTGACCACGCCCAAAACTGCGGCGCGCGCAAAGGAGAATTTCAACATCTCCGCGCTTCCGGAAGACGCAGTTGAAGAGATCAATCGCATTCAAACCAGACAGAGACTCAATGACGTGGTGAATACCGGCAGCCCGGGCTTCATTCCACGAGTTAAATCAACATAAAAGCCAAACAAAACCTGGAGCGGCGTAATGCAAGAGGAACAAATACGTGAAGCCCTGAACGCGCATTGGCAGGCTTCGGCAGCCGGCGATGCAAACGCGGAACACGATATTTACGATGATGATGCCATCTGTGATTATCCCCAGTCAGGTGAGCGAATCCACGGGCGAAGCAACTTGCAGGCCTTGCGGAGTCATCATCCTGGCAAGCCTTCCGGCTTCAACGTCAAGCGGATTCTCGGGAACGGTGATCTCTGGATTACGGAATACACAATCACCTACCAGGGGCACCCAGCATACACGGTGAGCATTATGGAGTTCCGCAACGGTAAGGTTGTGCACGAGACCCAATATTTTGCAGATCCGTTCGAGGCGCCGCCTTGGCGGAAGCAATGGGTTCAGCAGATCGCGTAACTTCACGCCGAGGGTGATGAAATTTGCTTGGCCCATGCCTGCAAGATAGATCTTCCTTTTTTGAACCCTGCGAGCCGATCGTCGGCAGGCACCGGTAAGCGTACGATATGCGTTGACCCACATCTCTATAGGAGAGATGTGGGTCAACCTGTCTTTGGAATGCGGCCGTTCGCTTGATCAGCCGCGCCAGGAAGAGTTACGGATCACATTGCAGAAGTTGCCACGGTGGAAGCCGGGGTCTTTGTCTGCAAGTACGTCTGCTTTCACGTTTCCGAAGGTGGTCTCAGGCCTGTGTTTGATGCCGTCGTAGAATGCCTGCAAGATATCCTCTTTGAAGCGGGCAGTACGCGGGTAGGCCTGCACGACGGCGTTCCGGTCTGTGTCTGTGAAGCTGGCGTAGTCGATTCCTAGCACATCCATTTCTACACCTGCCGTTACGAGGGCAACGACCGGATGCATGTACTGAGGAATGCCGGGAGTCGTGTGAAGAGCAATCGCTGTCCATACATGGTCGACGTCCTGCTCAGAGATGTTATGACGGCGCAGGAAGTCGCGCGCGGCATTTGCTCCATCCACCTCAAAACGGTCTGTGTCGCTGCTGTAAGCAGGTACGAGACCGATGTCATGAAACATCGCGCCTGCGTAGAGAAGTTCGGCATCGAACTTAAGGCCACGGCGTTGGCCAGCGAGCGCCGCAAAATAGTAAACGCGGCTGGAGTGATTGAACAACAAAGTCGATTCTGTATCGCGGATGAATTCCGTGATTTCACTGGCAAGTTCGCTGTCAGGAATGCTGATGCCCGAGATGAGTGCTGCTTGAGAAGCCTGATTTGATGCGGTCATGGACGCTCTCCTTAGATGTTTTGCTTACACATCCACGTTAGAACTTGCGGCATGGGAACACCACGACATGATTACAGCAATTTAGGACATCGCAGTCTATGAGGCAGACGCAAATAGGAGTGTGCTTCCGAAGCGATAGCTGTATTTTACGGAGCACGAGTGCTTGCTTTCATGCTCCGCATTGAATCAGCCAACTAATGGGTGCTGGACGTTTTTAGAGTGTCACTAAATGGTTCCTGACTGAGTAAAGGATGAGCGAAATCCGGTCATTGACTTCGAGCTTGCGAAAAATCGAGGTTAAGTGATGCGACACAGTGGTCTCGCTGATATAAAGCCGCTCGGAAATCTCCTTATTTTTCAGGCCCTGGCAGATCAACTCGATCACTTCTTGTTCGCGCGTAGTGACCGCTGCAATCTTGCGCTCCTCTGGACCTTGAGTTTTGTTTCGTCGATTGAGAAATTCATCGAGGATGCGCTCCGCCATTGCATGCTCAAACCAAAGTCCACCGCCGGTTACCTTGCGAATCGCAAGTGGAATATAATGAGCAGGTTTTTCGCGTTGAAAAACTCCTCTAGCACCGCAACGCAACGCTTCTTCCAAAAAGTCGGAATCTTTCCGGCCAGTCAGCAAGATTACGCGTGTGTCATCGATCTCGGCAATAAGCTGTTGAAGCGTATTCAGCTCTTCCTGCAACAGCTCTGCGCTTAGCAACAGCACATCTGGCAAATGGCTGCGCACTGCCTCCAGCACTCGTTCACGATCATTACACTCCGCAAGTACTTGAATATCGGAATGGTCTGCCACTGCACTCCGCAAGCCGGAAAGGGTAAGTGGATGATTCTCCGCAAAAATTACCTGAATATGACCTACTACTGGTTGAACATTACCAACTACTACTTGAAGATCACTCATGAACACCCTCTGGGGAAAATGCCAGGGCAGCATGCGTGCATTCGTGCATCTAAGGTATGTATGAATGCATATACGAACTCGTAAATTGATTCGTTGAGCTGTTAGACAGCGGGAATGGCAAATTGGTTGGTTCAATACTTTCGCAGGAGCAATCTCCCGAATGATCAGTGCTTTAGTCGCCCGCAGCTTCTTGCTGCTGGTCACAAGTGTTCTTCTTTTCTTTTGTAATCAAGGCCGTAGCGAAAGCAAAGTAGTGAACGCCGTGCCATCTGCAACACTTTCTTCCGACACAGCGCAAAGTGCATACGATTTTGTGAACAGCATCGGCGTTAACACACATCTGAATTATTTCGATCGGACGTATGGAAATTTTCAGTTCGTCGAACGCGAGTTGAAATCTATCGGAATTCGCCACTTACGTGATGGTGTCCACCTTCTCAATGCTGATTACAATAAAGCCGTCTACAGTCGCTGGTCGCAACTCGGAAGCATAGGCATACGTTTCGATGCTGTTCTCGATCCGAGAAGCGCGCTCGGTACACTCACCGGCGATAAGTTGAATCAAATCGAAAGACTTGCCGGGGATACGATCGAATCCTTTGAAGGTCCGAATGAACTGGATATCAGCAATATTCCCGATTGGGCATCCGTTGATCGCGACTATGAAAGAGACGTCTATCAGTCTGTCAAATCGATGACAGGCGCAAAGCCTATCGAGGTGCTTGGTCCCTCGCTGGCGTTTGCTTCTAAAGGTTCATCCGTAGGAAATATCAGTGACCGCGTCGACTATGGCAATCTGCATCCGTATCCAGCAGGGAAGATGCCCTCATTAGTTTTTCCTGAGCAGCTTCTGCTGGCGAAAGAAGTCTCCGGCGACAAGAAACTTTTTATTACAGAAAGCGGCTATCATAATGCGCTTGATGATCATTCCGATCAACCTGCCGTGTCAGAAGCCGCTGCCGCAAAGTATATTCCACGGCTATTCCTCGAGAATTTCTCGCAGGGCATTCGCCGCACATATCTTTATGAGTTTCTCGATGAAGCTCCCGATCCAGGGCTCACCAATTTCCAAATGCACTGGGGTTTACTCCGCAGCGACGGCTCAGAGAAGCCTGCGTTTACGGCGGTAAAAAATTTGATCAACGAGCTTAGTGATTCTGCCGAACCTGCGCAGCTTCAGCAAATGACCTATTCGCTGGGTACGCCGAATACCCAGATACATCATCTGCTTCTGCAGAAGTCAGATGGCCAGTTTTTCCTGATCCTCTGGCAGGAAGTGTCTAGCTATGACGGTAAGAAGCAGGAGGACATTGCAGTCTCACCGCAGCCCGTCAGTCTGACATTGGACCATAGTGTTCGAAGTATCAGCACTTATGAGCCGACAGTTCAGGCCCAACGGCAGCACGTCTATGCCAATGTGGCTAAGGTTTCCTTGGAAGTTCCCGACCATCCTCTGGTGATTCAAATCGAAAAATAACATGTCGAGATTAACGAGTCATTCCGGTAAAGCAGCCTCGGGAATGGCCGTCCAAGACTTCTTGCGAATTAACTCGCGATAGACATTCTCAACTTCGCGAGCCATGGCGCCAACTTGGAATGTTTCGATACCTTGCAACGCACTCCGTTGCCACATGCGACGCTGATGCTCGCTTGCCAGTAATTTGCATAGAGAATCCGCAAGTGCCTGGACATTTTGTGGTGGCACAAGTAAACCAGCCTGTCCACCATCGAGCGCTTCGGAGATCCCGTCAATATCTGATGCCACAATTGCGCATCCAGCCTGGCGTGCTTCGATGAGCGCCAAGCCAAAAGATTCACGCCGCGATGCCAGGACAAAAACATCGGCGCTCAACATATAGGCTTGTGGCACACTTTGGAATCCCTCAAAATGGATACGTTCACGCCAGCGTGATTTATGTGCTTGTGTTTCAAACAGAGCGCGTTCCGGGCCATCGCCCACCAGGTAGAGATGCGCATCTGGGAACTCCGCGCCCGCAATCTCAAATGCAGAAATGAGTTCAGCGATTCCTTTGCGATGATTCATTCCACCGACAGTTACAATAGATGGCCTCACAAGCGCAGCTGCTTGAATATCGGCTATCGCCGGCTGCCGCGGACTATCGAGCGTACGATTCAGGACCACGCGAATCCTTTTCATTGCTATCATTCGGGTTGCCATTGCTTCAGCGACAGAATGGCTAACGGCAATTACCCGGTCCGCCAATCCCATGATTACGGACTCACGATCATGCACATTGTGAACGTGGGCGACCAGCGGGAAGCGATAGATTTGTCCCCAGAGCCATGCAAACAGCAACCCTGTGCGCATGTGAGCGTGTACCACATCGGGGTTGAAGTCATGAAGCTGCCGTCGGAACATGAGCAACGACCGCAGCATCTGCGCCGGACGTCGTGACTGATCGAGCTTGAAATGACGGACGCCCCAATGCTCCAGCAACGGTTCATATCCGCCGCCAGCAGAGGTTATGGCAACTGTGTGTGCCTGTCGCGCCTGCTCGATAGCAAGATCGACGGCCGTGTTTACGATGCCGTTGCCACGGTCCGTAATATCGTTCATGATATGCAGAATTCGCATCGTTCGTCCTATGCCGCCATGTACTCTTCTGCTTCAGCCGGTTGCTGTTCTGGCTCGCCTGCTGACTGTTCGGCGAAGTCCATTTGCGCCATGCTCATTGAGGCGAATGTCCATATCATGAAACCGAGCACTCCCAAAAATATGCTATTCAATAGGCACTGAGCAACAAGGCCGATGACGATTGCCTTTGCGGAAAGGACAAATGGGTCCGATTTGCCCGATCGCATCAATTGCATGCCTAGCACTCCCAACCCTGTTACATAAATCAGTGTGCCGATCCAGCCTAGCGAATAGAGAAACTCAAGCACTGTGCTGTCGTGTGGGCCGATGAAATCATCATCGCCTTCGGTTCCGTGCTCTGTGTCCGTACTCCCGAGCCCTTCGCCGAACGGTTCTTTCATGATTTGTTTGAATGCTTCCTCATGTCCGTCTATGCGCGCTGTATAGCTGACATCCTGGCTTGGATCCGAGAATGTCTGGATGCGGTGCATCACCAGGTCGTTGACCGGGGGAATCTGTGTAGCGGCAAGTAGAAAGATGATGCAGGCAACCGTGACAATCGCCAGCCTGAGACGTTGACGCATGCCCGATTGCAGTGCAAGAAAGACGAATCCCACAATCAGACTAAGCCAGGATGCACGACTCATCGTAAGGATCAACGCTAGAAATCCGCATGCGGCTGCCAGCAGACGCATTGTCCCCTTTAGGCTGAACAAAAGCAGCAACCCACAAGTGGCCACTGCCGCAAAGATTGCTGGCGCATTCATCGTGCTAAAGACACGAACCTTCAACTCTTCCACGGCACCAAACGAATTCATTTGCACATTCAGCATCCATGTCCGGTCCCAATCTGGAAGATTAAAAAACTGATAGATACCGTAGGCGCCTGTCAGCAGGACGCCATACAAAAAAGATTGTTCGATCACCTTTCGGAATTCCGGATAAAGTTCGCGATGTTGATAGATGAAGAAGCCGAAGATTACGGGCACGACCCAATTCAACAGCGCCTGCAACACGTTGAAGAGAGGGAAGCGTACCAGTCCAATGATGGTGCCGTAAGTAATGCCGACAAGTGCGCACACATAGGGCAGCGACTTTCGCTCGCTAAAATGCTTCAGAGATGTGAGGAGCGTAATCGCCGAAATGGATGTTGCCAGATATGGGGCCAGCAGAACAGCGCTTGTGGGCGACCAGCCACTTTGAAAATCTGCGATGCGCCGAAGAAATGGAGTAAGAAACCACAACCAGCACACCAAGCCAACGTAAAGCGGCTTCGATCGCCAGAAGAGGAACACTCCAACAACGAAGCTCAATATCGGAAAGAGAATTCGTAGCAGGCCTGCTTGATTGGCGGCAATACACAGCACAGGAACGGCGACTATTACCAGTATCGCTCCGTAAGCTTGCGCTTTGTAGGTGCGCACTGGCGCAACAGTCATCTGCTGCAGATTGTGAACTTGACTTGTTGTGGTCATGCAGCACGCTCCGGACGCAAACTGAGAGCTGTGTGCAGCAACAACTTTAAGTCGTGCACGCCTGGCAGCAGGCGTGGTGGACGGATCTTCAAAAATGCTCTAAACCCGATATAGATAAAGATCAATCGTGCAACCGTCGATGTAAAAAGGGCTACGGCAGCTCCATAAATTCCATATCGAGGAATCAGCCACAACATCATCGGGATACTCAGCGACAAACCAATTGCCTGCAGAATGGTGACAACGCCTGGACGGCCAAGCGCCATAAAAGCCTGAGCCAACACAAATGTCGCTCCCGAAAGCACTACTTCAATCACCAAGACACGCAAAGCTCCCACTGCACCCACGTATTCCTTGCCATATAAAATGCTCAGAAGTGTTGGACCAGTTGCACACACGAAAACTCCGCAAAGTGCAGTAATAAGGCCGCTGACACGAACGGAACGCCCCGTCAATGCGACAACTTCTTCTGCTGAGCGCCCTGCGGCTTTTGGAAACAAGACCATTACCACAGAGTTTTGAAATAGGTTGAGCATGCGCGACAAACTCAGCACCACTACATACGAACCCATCGCGCCGGGGCTCAATAAGCTCACAACCAGTACCTGGTCAACCTGAAGAGCCAACGTGCCCAGCAAGTCAATCCCGTAGGATCGGATGCCATAGCCCATCATTAACTTCATGATGACGGGATTGCAGTGCCATCTGCACAGCCCGGCACGCCGGACTCGTGCGATCATGAGCCAGAATGTCGGAATGGATGCGGCAATGTAGGCAATGGCTGCTGTATACGGGTTGAGTCGATGAGCAGTCAGAAACCCCAGAAGTCCAACGAGCGTAGCAAATGGAGTAAGAGTCTGGATGGCATTCGAAGTAGAGAACTCCTCGGAGGCTTCCAGAATTGCTCGTCCGGCAAGCGTGACAGAGCAGATGGGAACCGTAAGTAGGAACCACTCAGCAGCATGAATAATCGACGCTGAGTATTGGTGCAGCCACCAGGGCAGCACCAATGCTGCAACTGCCGCCGCAACTATGCCCAGAACCGTGGCCATCAGGAAACCGTTCGCGATGAGCCGTTCTCTTTCCTCCGGTCGATGACGTAAATAGTAAATAAGCGAGCTGGGCACGCCGAGGGTAGTTACACTCGCCATAAACAGCGGCCACAGAATCATTGCAGCTAGCTCGCCTCGCCCTACAGGCAGTAGCGTCCGAGCCGTAAGAATGCCTGTTCCAGCTTGCAAGCCGAGAATCACGATCTTGCTGAGGATGGAATGCGCCACAGCGCGAGGGCCATGGCGTACCCGAGCCTCCTGAGCGAGCGAGCCTGCGACATTGACTGAAGCTGTGCTCATGCGGCCTTCCGTTGTTCCTGAATAGCGGGTGAAACCTGACCGAGGAAATTCAATAATCGTTTCTGAAATATGCTCATGTCATAACGCTGTGCATTCCGCCTGATAGCAGATGAATCCCATGTCAGGCTCTCGTGCTGCTCAAGAGCCTGAATCAAGGATTCGGTTGTTTGATCGGGAAACAGCACCCCGTTGAGATTTTCGATGACGGTCTCTGTTGCACCGCCCGCACCATATGCCACTACTGGTCTTCCAGCGGCATTGATTTCCAACGGAGCCATGCCGAAATCTTCTTCACCCGGAAAAATCAATGCGCGGCAGCGGCTCGCATGCCGATTCACTACGATATCCGGCTGGCGCCCAAGAAACTTCACCGTTGGACCGGCTAAGGCTTCTAGCCGGGCACGTTCCGGGCCATCACCTATGACCATCAGGCGGCGCTCTGTCCTGGTGCAAGCCTCAACAGCGAGGTCGATGCGCTTGTAGGGAACCAGCCGCGAGAGAATCAGATAGTAGTCTTCTATATCTTTGCGTGGTTTGAAGCGAGACGTAACGATTGGCGGTTCGATTACTGTAGCTTCTACTCCAAATGCGGATTTCAATCGTTCGGCGACAATGTGAGAGTTGGCGATATAGTAGTCGGGACGCGATGCTGCTCGCATTTCCCAATGCTTAAGCCCCTTCACCATGAAGTCCAACGCAGTCTTTGTCACACTGCCGAATTTTTCGCGCGCCATATAGTCTTGAAAGCGCCATACCCACCGCATTGGATTATGGCAGTAACACACATGGACTGCACCAGGTCGCCGCTTTAGACCCTTTGCATAGCCGCAACAACTACTTACGATTAAGTCATATGCGTCCAGATGAGTCGTTTCTATGGCAAATGGATATAGCCAAAAATAATGGCGGTATAACTTTGATTTCGCTGGTAACGACTGCATCCATGTGGTTTTAGGATGTGTTTGGCGTAGATATGGTGAGAGCCGCTCTGGCACCGCAAATGTTGTGTACAGATCTGCCTCAGGAAGCGTCTGATGAAGCGCTTCAGTCACCCGCTCGGCACCTCCCATTTGTGCAAGATAATCTTGAAATAGAGCGATCTTAGACATGTTGATCTCCTTGTACTTCGTCAAGTCCTGGGAGTAATAGCGGGGCTTGCACATCCCATTTCGTACCAGGCAGCTTTGTAAGTCCTGCATAAAATGTGTGTAAGTTGGAAAGAAACCGTTTGAGGGAAAACTGTGGGCATACGACATCGTGTGCAACTCGTGCGACTCGTTCAAGTGAGTCTGTATCCTTTGAAAGCTGCAACAACATCGACGCCAGTCCGGCTGTGTCACCTTTTTCAATCAGCCAGCCGCTTTCAGAATCTGTGATGATCTCGGGTATGCCTCCGGTGCGTGTCGCTAGCACAGGCGTGCCACTCGACATTGCTTCCACCACCACAAGGCCGAATGGCTCTTCAAAAGAGTTCAGCACCAACAGGTCAGCCGACTGCAAAACCGTAGAGATGTCTTTACGTTCGCCTGTAAAGTGCACCCTATCGCTCGTCCCAGCGGCAATTGTCATTGCTATCAGTTCATCGCGATACGCTTCTTCATGAGAGAAGACGGCCTTGCCTACAATGGCCAGATGCGCTTGTGGTGTGTCGTCATAAATTTGAGAAAATGCTTCCAACAGTTCTCGCAGACCTTTACGGGAGCAAATCTGTCCCACCGCACAGATCAGGAAAGCCTGCTTCGGCAGTCCAAGTTCTTGCTTCAGCGGAGATTCACCTCGGTGCTTGAGTGGAAAATTGCTTAAATCTGTGCCGTTGTGGATCACACAGACTCTCTCTTTGAAAGGCAGATTCCCGCAAAAGGCCGCGGCGGTTGCATTTGAAACGGCGATGATCTGCGTACGGCGGGACAGGTACGCCAGCGTTCGGATGGCCGTGCTCAGAGGGTGACGCGGAAGAGTGTCGTGTACGTGCCATATAACAGTCCTGCCCGTTCCAAGTGTTGCGAGTGTTGCCGCGATTCCAGCTCGCACCGTATTAGCATGCACAAAGTCAGGATCGGAGTCTTCAATTTCTTCCCGGGTTGCGCCAATCACATTGGCGAGAGAGGCTACATAACGCACCAGTTCGCTTAGACTCCATGTGAACCGAGCGTGCAGGGTTGGTATGGTTGCGCATGGCACACCTTCAGCTTTTAGCAATTGCTGTAGATCGCCTTCAGCAGGGCAGAGCACGGACGGTTCATATTGAGACGGATCCAGTCCGCGCAACATGCTCAAGAGGATTTTTTCTGCTCCGCTTACCCTGCCAGTGTGGTTCGTATAAACAATGCGCCGCTTCCGTAGAGTCATTATGCAGCACCTCGTCCTTTGAGCACCGCGGGAAAGGTCATTGCGAGTATCTTCATGTCCAGTAGAAGGGACCAGTGATCGATATAGTGCAAGTCAAGTGCAATCCAGCGGTCGAAGCTGACGTTACTGCGCCCGCTGACTTGCCACAGGCAAGTCAATCCTGGCTTCACACTGAATCTGCGCATCAACCATGCTTCCGAAAATCTACCTACATCACGGGTGTTGAGCGGCCGCGGGCCTACCAGAGACATTTCGCCCTTCAGCACGTTGAATAGCTGTGGCAATTCATCGATGGAGGTTTTGCGCATGAACGCGCCAACCTTTGTCACCCGCGGATCTGCAAAGATCTTGAATACAGGGCCGCTGTTCTGGTTCATATGCTCAAGCGCCGCCTGGCCGGCTTCCGCGTTCTCTACCATGCTGCGAAACTTGTAGATATAGAAGGTGCGTTTATTTAAACCGTAGCGTTCCTGACGAAAGAACACCGGCCCCTTGCTCGTCTTCTTTATCAGGATCGCAACCACCAGGAAGAGCGGCGAAAGTAAGACGAGGCCCAAAGCTGCGCCTGTGATATCGAGTGCGCGTTTCAAATGATTGCGATAGTCATCGTGCACCATTTTCAGCACGACTCTGCGATAGTCCTGGCCTTCGCTGTAAACCTGTTTGGCAATCGATGTCTCGAACAGGTCTGCGCAATACTGCAATTGCACGCCTGCTCGCTCACATATCTCAATCACCTTTTCAATTGCGGCATAATGCGACTTCATTGGCAGCGTGATTACAACTTCGTCAACCACCTGCCTCATCAGGATGTCTTCGAGGTCGCTGATCTGCCCGAGCAATCGATCCGTTACTTCCGGCGTGCTGAAGGGACGGGATTCCACGAACCCCAGCAGCTTATACTTCCATTCCGGATGAGATGTGAGATCGTGATAGACGCGTTCGGCACGCGGGCCGCCACCGACAATGACAACATTTCTGGTCTTGCGGAAATGCGGGCGTATGTGCAGCTGGAAACCACCAAGCAAGACTCGCAGAAAAAGGACACCGCCGTTGGCAAGCAGCCAGAAGAGGAAGGTATTGCGCCAGAAATGACCGTGATGCCATGATATGGCGATAACGCTGCCCGCGATCACTGCACAAAGCACAGTTGAGAGCATCAACCGGCCGGCAACACCTTCCAGTGACCGGACATGTTGCGACGTATAGAGTCCGCAATAACAGAATGTCGCCCGCCAGATGATCCAGCACATCATGACAACGGCGAAATGTTCCACTGATAGTCTGATCGTCAGCAGATCAAACAGCTTATCTCCATGCTGGATACCACTGGCGGAGAGTGCCAGATAGACCAGTATTACGCTAAGCAGCGCAAGGTCGATAACGCTACAAAATGGACTTATGATCCCCTTCACAACAGCTTGAGGAAGTCTGGTATACGGTTCGCCTGGTGCGGGAAACACACTTACAGCGGTTAACTTTTCCTGCGCAGCTTGCATAGCAACTCCTGTTCTCCCCTCGCCGGATACCTGTTGGATCCGGACCCGTCTAGCCGGCCATGCCGGGTTTATGGAATCGTGGTCGGGTCGAAGTAGAGCCCCAGGTTTGTGGCTTTCATA
>Ga0210389_10002639_pt1 | contig 14096 bp, 13 predicted proteins | sample IncBWH28OmetaG_FD_160127 | JGI IMG/M metagenome (GOLD analysis project Ga0210389, IMG submission 160127) | Forest soil microbial communities from Barre Woods Harvard Forest LTER site, Petersham, Massachusetts, United States - Inc-BW-H-28-O ...
GGGGAGCAGGCGGCGCTCAATGACTGGGTTGACAGCAAGATCGCGGGCTACGATGCCGTGATCGTCAACGATTTCGGTCATGGCATGATCGACGCGGGCCTGATCGACATCGTTTGCCGCAAGGCCAAGTTCCTGGCCGTCAATGCCCAGACCAACAGCGCCAACCGCGGCTTCAACCTGGTCACGAAATATCCGCGGGCCGATCTTATCTGCATCGACGAGCCGGAGGCGCGCCTGGCGACGATGGAGCGCTACGCACCGATCGAGACCGTGGTGCGCGACAAGCTCGAGAAGCGCATCGACTGCCATGCCTTCATCATCACGCATGGCAAACTCGGCAGCATCGTCTACACGCCGAAAGGCGGCGTGAAGCGCATTCCGGCGCTGATCGGCGAGGCGATCGACACGATCGGGGCGGGCGACGCCTTCTTCGCTTTGGCCGCCCCCCTCGTCGCCAAGGGAAGCGATCCTTTCCTTGCTGCCTTCATCGGCAACGCCGTGGGTGCCATGAAGGTCAGAATCGTCGGCCAACGCCACCAGATCACCAAGCCGGAGATCTTAAAGTACTTGTCGACGTTGTTGAAATGATTGGCTAAAAGGGGATTGGCGCCGCGTCGTCGAACCCGCGGATGGCGCCGCGACTGGTAAATCTACTGTCTCGGTGGTTTGGCCAAGTATGGATTGTATCCCGCGTCCACTAGGGAGTGCCTCGTGAGGCAGAAGGCTACACCCGCAGGGTTGATCGAGAGCTACGTCGACGTGCTGACATCGGTGATGCGGAGCGCCGTCGCGACGGATGGCCACGGCAAGGACGTCGCTTTGGATTCTGCGGTCGAGTGGTCGGTCGAGGCGGCGCGCCGGGCCACAGGCCAAGGCAACAAGATCATCTTCGCCGGCAACGGCGGCAGCGCCGGAATCGCCAGTCATATGGCGACCGACTACAGCAAGAACGGCGGCTTGCGGGCATGGGCGATGAACGACGGCAGCATGTTGACCTGCCTGGCCAACGACTACGGCTACGAGCACGTGTTCGCCAAGCAGATAGAATTCCATGGCCGATCTGGCGACATGTTGGTGGCGATCAGTTCATCGGGACAATCGGCGAACATCCTTGCTGCGGTGGCAGCCGCGCGCAAGCTGGGCTGTACGGTGTTGACGCTGAGCGGCTTCAAGCCCGACAACGCCCTGCGCAAGACCGGTGACATGAATCTCTACCTCGATTCGACTGCCTACGGTTATGTCGAGATCGGGCACCTTGCGCTTTGCCATGCAATCCTCGATTACAGCATGGAATGGGCGCAGGGCAGTCGCGCCGTCGCGCGCGGATAATTGGGAACTGGCATAATCATGGTTCGATACAAGAAAAATCCCGAGCTGAATCGCGTTCTGGTGACCGGCGGCGCCGGTTATGTCGGTGCGGTGCTGGTTCCGAAGCTCCTCGAGGCGGGATACAAGGTGACCGTCCTTGATCTCTACATGTACGGCGAAGATGTCCTCAAGGAATGTCGCAGCAATTCCGGACTGCGTGAGGTCAAGGGCGACATTCGCGACGGCGAGGTGGTCAAGCAGGCTCTCGAGGGCTGCGATTCCGTCATTCATCTTGCCTGTATCTCGAACGATCCTTCCTTCGAGCTCAATCCCGACCTCGGGCGGTCGATCAATCTCGATTCCTTCGTGCCCTTGGTGCGGGCCTCCAAGAGCGTCGGCGTCAAGCGCTTTGTCTACGCGTCTTCTTCCTCGGTTTACGGCGTCAAGGAAGGTGTCGAGGTGACCGAGGATTTGTCCCTCGAGCCGCTCACCGACTATTCCAAGTTCAAAGCCGAATGCGAGGCCCTGCTCGACAAGGAGAAGGCACCCGGCTTCGTCACGGTGACGATCAGGCCGGCCACGGTCTGCGGGTATTCGCCGAGACAGAGGCTCGACGTCGTGGTCAATATCCTGACCAATCTTGGCTACCACAAGGGCGAGATCTCGGTCTTTGGCGGATCGCAATTGCGGCCGAACATCCATATCGAGGACATGACCGACGCCTATCTGCTGCTGCTTTCCGCGCCCGACAAGGACGTCGACGGCAAGGTCTTCAACGCGGGCTACGAGAACCATTCGGTCATGCAGCTCGCCGAGATGGTCCAGCGCAACGTCGGAAAGCACGCCAAGCTCGAGGTCAGGCCGACCAACGATTTGCGCTCGTATCACGTCTCGTCGAAGAAGATCAAAGACGAGCTCGGCTTCGAGGCGAGCCATTCGATCGAGGACGCCGTCGTCGACCTGATCAAGGCCTTCAAAGCGGGCAAGCTGCCCGATTCGCTCGAGGATCCGCGCTACTTCAACATCAAGATGATGCAGAAGGTAAACCTTCAGTAGATGCGGCAATGGCCGGACGAGATTTCCAGCAACCAGCAAACGGTCTCGGGCTTGTCGTCGGAGGCGACAGCCTCGTCGGCTCCGCCATTCAGCTGCATTGTCGCGAGTCCGGCATTCCCGTCGAGATTTCGTCACGCCGGCCTGGAACGAAGGGCTTTCTCTTCGACCTGCGGGATCCCGACTTCGCGCCTTTCGAGCGAACGCGCTATGAATTCGCGTTCATTTGCGCCGCGGTCACGGACATGCGGGCCTGCCAGGACGAGCCTGTCCTCACGCGGCAGGTCAACGTCGACAACACGATCGAGCTGATGCGCCGGCTTGCCGACCGCGGGACGCATCTGCTGTTCCTCTCCAGCAGTCAGGTGTTCGACGGAGAAACGGCCAGCCCGACGGAGGACGCCGCGACGTGCCCCAAGAACGAATACGGCGCGCAGAAGCTTGCGGTGGAGCAGGCGATCGCGCGCCATGAACTGCCTGCCGCGATACTGCGCCCGACCAAGATACTCGCAAGCCATCCTGTCGGGGTCTTCAAAGCGTGGTTTGACGCTCTCGGCAAAGGCCAGGCGATCCAGGCGGCGACCAACATGCCGATCTCGCCGGTCATGGTGGAGGACGTCGCCCGGGCGGCCAAGTTGCTCGCCACCGGCCGTCATCGCGGCATCTGGCATCTCGGCGCCAGCGACGAGATGACGTATTTCGAGGCGGCCCGGCTGATGGCCGAGAGGCAGCACCTGCCGCAGACCCTGGTGAAGGGCGAAGCGCTGACGGAAGCCCAGGTGCCCTCGATTTACCGGCATCGCCATGCGACCCTGTCGAGCCTGAAGATTGCCCGAGCGCTGGATATGCCTTTGCGACGCGCTCGGGATGTCCTGGCCGCGCTCTTCGCCCGTTTCCCGCCGGCAGTCGCAGTATCGGGCAGCGCCTGAGCGGCCGTTGGTGCAAGGTCATGCGATGAGGATCGGTCTCGATCTCGACAACACGCTGATCTGCTACGATCAGGCTTTCCTGCGGGTCGGAAAGGAAGAGGGAATCCTTCCAGCGTCGTTTGTCGGCAACAAGGCCGCGGTCAAGCGGGCCCTGCTGGCCGAGCGGCCCGATGGCTATCTGTGGGAGGCACTGCAAGGCCTCGTCTATGGCCGACGAATTGATGCGGCGATGCTCTTCGACGGCGTGACGGAATTCCTCGAGATGTGCCGAGACCACGCCGACACCGTCGCCATCGTGAGCCATAAGACGGAGCGCGCGCACTTTGATCCGCTGACGGACTTGCGGGTGGCCGCGCTGCGGTGGATGGAAAGCAAGCAGTTCTTCGATTCGTCGGGCCTCGGCCTCGAGCGGAGCAACGTCTACTTCGAGGGCACGCGGGATGACAAGGTGAGGCGAATACGGGAACTTGGATGCAACGTTTTTGTCGACGACCTTGCCGAAGTGCTTGTACACGGCGAAATGCCGGCGGCCTGCCGCAAGATTCTCTTCGGCAGCGACCCGCAAAGTGGATTTGAACAGTACGCCTCGTGGCACGAAGTTAGTGATGCGCTCTTTCCATCCTCCTGACGATATCGCCGAGATCGCCCGTGCGCTCAGTCCCGAGCCGGTAAGGGCGATTGCGGAGCTTCGCAAGGGAAACAACAGCCGCATCTTCCAGGTCGATACGCGAGCCGGTCGTTACGCTCTGAAGAAATATCCCGCGACCGACAACCGCAATCGGCTTGAAGCGGAAGTTGGCGCCTTGCGCTTTTTCGAACGCAACGCCGTCGACCGCACGCCGAGACTTGTCGCGGTATCGCCCGAGCATCGTTACGCGCTGTTCACCTGGATCGAAGGCGATCCGGTGGATGCCGTCACGGATGCCGATGTTGCCGATTTCGCCGCCTTTCAGATCGCCTTGGATGCCGCGATCGACGCCCGGGCCAGGACGGAGATCGGCGAGGCCTCCGAAGCCTGTCTCTCCGGCCTGCGCATCATGTCCCACATCGAACGCCGTTACGCGAAACTCGAAGCGGTCAAGCATGACGTCCCCGACTTCTCGTCGTTCTTCGACGATGTACTCGTCCCGTCGCTTCACCGCTTCAAAGCGGAAGCTTGCGAGGCTTACCGGCGGCTGGGGCTCGATTTCACGGCAGAGATCGCCCCGGAATGCCGGACCCTGATCCCCTCCGATCTCGGTGCCCACAACGCTTTGCGGGGTACCGACGGAAGACTGTACTTCCTGGATTTCGAGTATTTCGGCTGGGACGATCCCGTCACCAGCATCGCGAACTTCGTCATGCACCCGGGCATGCGGCTCTCCGAGCCTCAGAGAGTGCGCTACCAGGCGGCTCTTCTGCGCCATTTCCGCAGAAACGTCGAAGCCGATCGTTTGTCGGCTCTGATGCCGCTTTATGCCCTGCGATGGTGCGCCATCATCCTGGGAGAATTGCTGCCCGAGCGCTGGCAGCACAGGATGCAGAGCAATCCGGATATCGGCAGTTGGGACAAGGTCCGCCGCGAGCAAATCAACAAGGCGCGCGCCTTGATATCTCGGGTCAATCCGGGCGGAGCCGGTTAGACGGCTGAGAACCGGCTCATGCTGTCCTGCTCGACGAGCGTGGCCTTCCTGTAGGCACGGGTGACATTCGCAACGTCGCCGGCTTCCCGCACGTGGCCGTTGTCAATCCAGATGGCATGGTTGCATAGCCGCGACAGTTCCGCGGGCGAGTGGCTGACGAACAGCAGCGTTCCGCTGCGCCGGAAATTGTCGATCCAGTCGATGCATTTCTTCTGGAACGCCAGGTCGCCGACGGACAGCGCCTCGTCGACGATCAGGATTTCGGCGTTCATATGGGCGCAGATAGCAAACGCCAGGCGGGTACGCATGCCGGTCGAGTAGAGCTTGATGGGCTGCTCCATGAAGTCGCCGATGCCGGCGAAGTCGGCGATCGAGTCGAATTTCTCGATGATTTCGGGTCGCTTGAGCCCGAGCACGGCGCCGCCGATCAGCACGTTTTCCCGACCGGTCGCTTCGAGGTCGAATGTGGCGCCGAGCGCCAGCACAGGCGCCACCCGTCCCTTCACCCAGATCTCTCCCTTGGTCGGCCGGGTCATGCCGCAAACGATCTGCAGGAGCGTGGACTTGCCGCAGCCGTTTCGCCCGATGATGCCGAGACTCTCGCCTTTTTCGACTTCGAAGGTGATGTCCTTCAAGGCCCAGAACGACTTGTAGTACGTCTTGGAGGAGCCGAGCAGCGGCGAGCCCAGCAGCCCTTGCTTCAGCCAGTCCCCCGGACTGTCGTACAACTTGTAGGCCTTGGCGAGATGTTTCGCCTTGATGATCACGTCAGATGACATCGGTGATGCCACCCTGCTGGCGACGAAAGAACCAATAGCCGACCCAAAACGTAAGCGCCGACAGAAAAACGGTCCAAGCGACGACGAGGATATTGGGAAGCTTGCCGAAGACGACGATGTCGCGAATGATCTCGATGAAACCGGTGAGGATATTGGCGTACATCAGCAGCTTCACGTCCGGGCTGAGCGCCTCGTGCGAGAAGAACACCGGCGTCGCGAACATGAGCACCGGGGCGATCGATATCATGAGGTAGGCGGTATCGCGCGTGAATGCGCCCATCGCCGACAGCAGCCAGGTGATGCCCAGCAGGAATGCCAGGAACGGGATGAACCACAAAGGCAGCAGCAGAACGGTCCAGTGGAGCGTTCCGGAGAAGATCAACTGGCAGAGCAGCATCAGGGTGAGACCGATGCTGGCATAGGTCGTGGCCCGAAGGGTGGAGATGACCGGCAACATCTCCGCCGGGAACATGGTCTGCTTGAGATAGTGGGCGTATTCGTGGAGCAGGGAAGGCGCGCGATACGCCATCTCCGTGAAGAAATTGAAGGCGATCAAGCCGCCGAAAACGAAGAGAGCGTAGTCGATCGCTGAACTTGCCGGTTTGCCGTCGGGCAGCTTGGCTGCGCCGCCAAACACGAGCGTGTAGGTGACCAGCGAGATCACCGGCGCAACGATGGCCCAGACCCAGCCGGCAACCGATCCGCTGAAGCGTTCGCGCAGTTCACGCCGCAAGATTGCCACAATGAGGTCGCGGTGGTGCCAGGCCCCGGTGAACGGTTCGAGCAGGAATCTGATGAAGAGCTGAAAGCGATTGTAGTGACCCGGGATGACCTGCTTGCCATCAACATAGTGCATGACAGGTGCATCGGGCGTCTGTCGCCGGAGAGTTCGTTTGGTCATCGCAGCATCAGCAGCAATCCAAGCCATTCTTTGCACAACTTTGGCGGTGCTGACCAGCCAGGCCCGCCCTGGCTATCACAGATAGACGGCTCGAACCTGTTGCGCTCCTCAGGCTGGACAGGAGGTAGGTGCTGGCGCCGAGATGGCAATCGAGCAACTTGACGACGAGGCCGGATTTTCCACAGGTTGCCATCTTGAATTTGCCCGACCGGTAGACGAAGCAGCGGCTCGGCCGCCAATCCGTCGACCTCCATGGGCCGTGAGCACTACATCTACTCGTTAACTTCGGCGACTGGAAGGGGGGCGTCAGCTTGACGCCCTAAACCGGTTAGGCTACCGGAACGCCTGTTCACCCCTGAGCAAACGCTTAAAGCGCCACAGAAGACGAAATGTCCCCACATTTACCGTCTGGTATGCAGCAATCGGCGACAACGATCGCACCTCCCAATGGCTGAGCAAAGCGCAGTCAGAGACGAGCGCTGCGAGGATCCGACAAAATTGAGCAACGGCGACATCCTGCAGGCGGCCATCGCCCCGTTGGCTCGACTTTGGCGGCGATCCACATCCGCGGCAGTCGACCTCAAGCCCGATAGCGCGGAGCGGCACTATCGCGACGGCGTGCTCAAGGCGCGCGGCGGCGACGTGGACGGCGCACTCACCGAGTTCGACAAGGCGCTCGATCGGGCTCCGGGCTTTGCCGATGCCGTCCTCGCCCGGGCCGAGTTGCTGGACGGGCTGGGACGATGTGAGGCGGCGCGCGGCGAATATGAGCGGGCGCGCCAGCTATGGTCGGAAATGCCGGCGGGCGCGCCGGACCGGCGTTACCTCTTTCGCCGGCGCGGCCATTTCGCCTTCGAGATCGAAGCCTATGAGCTGGTCCGCGCCAACGTCAGGAACAAGATCTTGCCGCAGCTTGCCCACGGCAATGCGCTTCTCATCCGCGGCCGGGCGGAGGAGGCGCTGGACAGCTACGAACGCGCCCTGCGGATGAGGCCCAACCTGCCCGAGTTGCTTGCCCTGAAGGGCGAGGCCTTGTCCGCGCTGGGACGTTACGAGGAGGCGAGCCAGGCGTTCGATAGCGTGCTCGCGGCATTTTCGGCGGATGTCGAGACGCTGAACGGCCGCGGCATCGCCCGCATGGCGCTGGGCAAAGTGGCGGAAGCCAACGACGATTGGCGCCGCCAACTCGAGTTGCTGCCGCAGGCGCAGTCGTCGTCGCGCGCCTGCGTGGCGATGCGCCAGGGAAACTACGAGGCGGCCTTCCACAGTTTCGGTTTGGCCTTGGCGAAGGAGCCCGCGAACGCCTATTGGCTGCTCTATCGCCTGACCGCCGGCCGGTTGACCGGCGCGCCTCGCGATCCGGTCGCGATCCCCCCGGGTGCACAGTGGCCCGCGCCGCTGCTCGCGCTCCATGCCGGTCAGGCGACCGAGGAAGACGCGCTCGCCCGGGCCGACACGCCTTGTCGGCGTACCGAAACGCTTTTCCAGCTGGGCGCTCTGGCGCTTGCGGGCAATCCTGCGGCCGCCCGCCGACATTGGGAAGAGGTCGTCGAACGCGGTGCGCCAGCTCTGATCGAGTATGCCGCCGCGCGCAATGAACTGGCGCGCCTCGGCTCGTAGCCCTCCGCGAGGACATCATGTTTTCCGTCATCCTGTACGGTCGCAACGACAGCCACGGCTACAATCTCCACAAGCGGGCGGCGATCAGCTTCAATGCCCTGGCCGAGGTGATGTCCGACCCGGACGACGAGATCCTGTTCGTCGACTACAACACGCCGGACGACCATCCGACTTTCCCCGAGGCGATCCACGACACGCTGACCGACAAGGCAAAGAAGGTCATGCGCATCCTGCGCGTACGGCCCGACCAGCATGCCCACCTCCGGAGCAAGACCCATCTGGTGGCGCTCGAGGCGCAGTCGCGCAACGTGGCGCTGCGGCGCTCGAACCCGCGCAACCGCTGGATCCTCTACACCAACACCGACATGCTTCTGGTGCCGCGCAACGTCGAAGAGTCGCTGAGTGACATTCTGGGCGGCCTCGCCGACGGCTTCTATCAGGTGCCGCGGTTCGAGATTCCGGAGATGCTGTGGGAGGCCGCCTTCGATCGGCGCGATCCGGCCGGCAACCTCGCCAAGCTGCGCGAGTGGGCCGTTCGCTTCCACCTGAACCAGGTCGTGCACAACTACATGCCGATGAAGTACGACGCCCTCGGCGACTTCCAGGCGGCGTTGCGCGAGGACATGTTCGCCATCCAAGGCTTCGACGAGGACATGATCCTGGGCTGGCACTGCGATTCGAACCTCGCGGCGCGCCTGGCGCTCTATCGCGGCCGGGTCGATACGCTGATCGACAAGGTGTTCGGCTATCATTGCGACCATACCCGCGTCGCCGCCGCCAACAACAAGGGCCGCGCGACGCGGATGAACGACCAGGACCGCTTCATCTGGAACGTGGCATCGCCCTACGTGCCGGCGCAGGCCGAGACCTGGGGCTGGCCGGACGTCGAAATCGAGGAATTGCACCTCGACCGCGATACCGCCTACCAGCGCTTCACGGCGGGATTGGACAAGGCCATCAAGCCGGCGACCACGCCCTTCACCGGCACCAGCCTCGAATGGCAGTTGTTCGAGGACCTGACCTACGATCTGCCGCACACCCTGCCGTTCGTGTGCGATCAGGTGGTCACCTTTCCCCGCTCGACCGCCATCATGATGGTGGCCGCCCGCGCCGACTTCGTGACCGGCTTTGCCGCGGCCTGGAAGGGCATGGGCTTTGCCGGGCCGATCCTCATTCCCGAGGAGTGCGAGGGACTGCCGGACGACCTCGAGGGCGTTGAAAGAGCGCCGTTCGCCGAGCAGTTGCCCAAGGCCGATATGTTCATCTTCGAGTTCGGCCTGGCTACCCAGACCGCCACCGAGCCGGTGCGGGCGGGCCGTGCCATGGCGCCGCTCGACAAAAAACGGCTGAGGGTCGTCGAAAAGCTGTTTAAGCGGGCGGCGGCGGCCGAAGCCGAGACGCGCCCGCCCGCGCGGCGGGTGCCGCGCCGCTTCATCGGTGTCAACGTGATCTACAACAAGTTCTGGACGACCTTCACCGACTATGTCGGGGCGAACATCAATCCGTTCTGCAGCCAGGTGCTGGCCGGCCTGCCGCGCGAGGACGAATCGCTCAAGGGCAAGGTCCTGCGTTTCCGCGGCCGCCACGCGCTCTAGAAACGCAACCTGCGAAGACAGGTCTGCAGCAGGTAGAGGCTCGCCAGCTGCAAGGCGGGGAGTTCGAGGCTTCCGACTTCGACCTGTTCGATGAATTCGGACAACGGCAGCTCATGGGTTCGGATGGCTTCGCCTTCATCGAGGTCCTGCTCGGCGACTTTGTGCGCTTCGAGCGCCAGGAAGCAATGGATGCGATTGGTCTGCAAAGCCGGATTCACCGGAGCGCTGCCCAGCAGGTACCACTGTTCGCTGGCATAGCCGGTTTCCTCGAGCAGCTCCCGCTTGATGGCCGCCATCGGCTCTTCGCCGTCGTCGACCACGCCGGCGGGGAATTCGGTACGGATCTGCCCGACGGCATGGCGATACTGATCGACCAGCACGACCTCGAGCCCGGCCGTGAGCGCGATCACATCGACCCAGTCCGGGTACTCGAAGATATGGCAGGGGGAGAGCAGCCGACCACCTGGCAACAGCACGCTATCGCTGCGCAGGCGAAGCCATGGATCGGCGAAGGTGTACCGCGACGCGAGCACCTTCGCCTTGGCCATGGCCTACCGGCCGGACCCGAGATAGAGCACGTCGGCCACCGCGGCGAACTTGTCGGCCGGCAGCGTGCGCCACAGATCGAGCACCGTCAGGCGCTGGCCATTGCGTTTGCACCAGGCCGGATCGATCGCCTTGTATTCGGGCCAGCCGGTGGCGACGATCAGCAGGTCGCATCCGCGTACCGCACCTTCGATCGAGGAGGCGCCCACCACCTTGTCGCCCAGGACCGCCAGGCCTGTGTCCTGCGCCAGCGGGTCGTGGACGACCACGACGTAGCCCGCGTCGGCGAGCTTGGCGGCGAGCTTCACGCTGTGGCTTTCCTCGACCACCGGCGTCTGCGGCTTGTAGGACAGGCCGAGGATGGCGATGCGCGTACCGGCCTTGGCGAACTTTCCGACCAGCGCGGTCAGCCGGTCGACCTGGTAGTTGTTGATGCGGTCGGTCGCTTCGGCGACGTCGGCGCGCGCGCCGATCTTGCGGGCAAGCGCTGCGAAGGCGACGTTGTCGCGCGGAAAGCAGGGGCCGCCATAGCCCATCGCGCCCTTGAGGTACTTCGGCCCGATGCGCGTGTCGGCGCCCAACGCCTTGGTGACGGCATCGACGTCGGCGCCCGGCAAGCGGTCGCAGATGTCGGCCAGCATGTTGGCGTAGGAGATCTTGGTCGTGACGTAGGTGTTGACCGAGATCTTGGTGAGCTCGGCATTGATGAAATTCATGCGCTGCACCGGCGGCTTGTTCTCGCACATCCGCAGGTAGATGGTCTGCAGCAGGTCGCCGGCCTTGGTGTCGCTCTCGCCGATCAGGATCGAGTCGGGGAAGAGCATGTCGCGCACGACACTGCCCAGCGCAATGAACTCGGGATTGTAGCAGAGGCCGAGATCGGCCCCGACCTTGCGGCCCGACGCGGCCTCGAGTGCGGCCTTGATCTCGCTGCCCGTCGTGCCGGGCATCACCGTGCTGGTGATGACCACCATGTGATAGTCCTTCTTGTTGCGCAGCGCCTTGCCGAGCGATTCCATGGCCTGCAGCACGAAGCGGTTGGAAAAGAAGCCCGTGCTGTCCGACGGCGTGGGCACGATCACGAAGCTGGCGTCGCTCTTTTCGACGGCTTCGCCGGCATCCATCGTGGCCGACAGGCGCTGCCGGTTGGCGGCGATCAGCTCGTTGAGCTGCGGCTCGACGATGGGCATCTTGCCGGCGTTCAACGCGTCGACGAGGGTCTTGCTCACGTCGAGGCCGATGACGGTGAAGCCACGGCTGGCGAGGACGGCGGCAAGCGGCGCGCCGAGCTTGCCGAGACCGACCACAGAGACGCGAGGCAGGGTTGCTGAAGTCATTTCCATGTCCGTTTTGAGGGCCGGTACTGATACTGTCGGCAGCGGCCCGACGCCACCCCGAATTTGCCGGGTTGCGGAGGCAATTCGCTGCTTGCGCCGTCCCGTCGCAGGGGCGAAAAATCGTCGTTTAGCGCGCGTCAGAAGCGAGGGGACGGAATGAAAGTGGAATTTGTGGCCTTTCCGAAGGCCTTCTCGGGCAACGTGGCGGTCATCGTCGCCGCCGACAAACAGCTCCTGGCCAGCGCGCAGGCCATCGACAAGGATGCAGGCGGAGCCATCGTCCGGGCCATCGCCGCCAGCCGCTTCACCGGTGCCAAGGGCCAGTCGCTCACGCTGCTGGGGCAGTCCGGCGGCATCGCCCGCTTGAGCCTGCTGGGCGTCGGCAAGTCGCGTGAACTGGATGCCCGTGCCGCGGAAGCCCTGGGTGGCATCGTTGCGGCAGAGGCCAATGCGTCGGGCCAGAAGGCCGTGACCGTGGTCGTCGATCCCGTCAAGGGCAGCCGGCTGACGCCTGGCCAGATCGCTGCCCGCATCGCGCTCGGAGCACAACTGCGCAACTACCGTTTCGACAAATACAAGACCAAGGACAAGCCCGAGCAGAAGCATTCGCTCGAGCAGATCACGGTGGCGGTGGCAGGCCCGGCCGAGGCGCGCCGCGCCTATGAGCGGCTCGAGCCCACGATCGGGGCGGTGTTCTTGGCCCGCGACCTGGTGAGCGAGCCCGCCAACGTCCTCTATCCGGCCGAATTCGCCCGCCGCGCCCGCGAGCTCACCAAGCTCGGCATCAAGGTCGAGATCCTGGGCGAGGCCGAGATGAAGAAGCTCGGCATGAATGTGTTGCTCGGCGTCGGCCAGGGCAGCGAGCGCGAATCGCAACTCCTGATCATGCGCTGGATGAACGGGCCGAAGTCGCAGAAGCCCGTCGCCCTGATCGGCAAGGGCGTGTGCTTCGACACCGGCGGCATCTCGCTGAAGCCCGCCAGCGGCATGGAAGACATGAAATGGGACATGGGCGGCGCCGGCGCCGTCACCGGCGCGATGCGCCTGCTGGCCGGCCGCAAGGCGCGCGCCAACGTGGTCGGCGTGTGCGCCCTGGTCGAGAACATGCCCGACGGCAATGCCCAGCGGCCGGGCGACGTGGTCAAGAGCATGTCGGGCCAGACCGTCGAGGTCATCAACACCGACGCCGAGGGCCGTCTGATCCTGTGCGATGCCATGTGGTATGCGCAGGAGAAGTTCAAGCCGCAGGCGATGGTCGAGCTCTCGACCTTGACCGGCGCCATCATCGTCTCGCTGGGGCATGAGCGCGCCGGCCTGTTCAGCAACAACAGCGCGCTGTCCAACAAGTTGCGCGCGGCGGGGGCGGGGATCGGCGAGAAGCTGTGGCGCATGCCGCTCGGGCCGAAATACGACAAGATGATCGATTCCGAAATTGCCGACATGAGGAACGTCACCAACAGCCGCGACGCCAGCTCGATCACGGCGGCGCAGTTCCTGCAGCGCTTCGTGCAGGACGGCGTCGCCTGGGCCCATCTCGATATCGCGGGCGTGGCCTGGTCGAACAAGGGCGACAGCACGACGCCGAAGGGCGCCACGGCCTATGGCGTGCGCCTGCTCGACGCGTGGATCGCCGACAATTACGAGCGCTGACGGCGTCATGGCGACCGAGGTCAATTTCTATCATCTGACCCGATCGTCGCTCGAAGCCGCCTTGCCCCGTCTGCTCGTCAAGACGCTGCAGGCGGGTGAGCGGGCGGTGGTGATGCTGGGTTCGCCGGAACGGGTCGATGCGCTGAACACGCATCTCTGGACCTACGATCCCAACGGTTTCCTGCCGCATGGCGCGGCCAAGGACGGCGACGCCGAGCGCCAGCCGGTGTGGCTGACGCATCTCGACGAGAATCCGAACGGCGCCAGCTTCCTGTTCGTCGCCGACCACGCGCGATCGCAGAGGGTGGCCGATTACAAGCGCTGCTTCGAGTTGTTCGATGGCCGCGACGAGACGGCGGTCGCCGAGTCGCGCGAGCGTTGGAAGGCCTATAAGGCGGCCGGCCACACCGTCGTCTACTGGCAGCAGACGCCGAGCGGCGGCTGGGAGAAGAAGGCCTAGGGACGCTTTTCGCGCGGATGCCAGTAGCCGCGCCAGGCCGACTTGATCCGCTCCCAGATCGGCGCCGGCCCCTCGGGACGGTAGAACGAGGGCGAGTCGGCCTCGAAGCTCGCCATGTACGCGCGGTAGCTCAGCGGACGGCGGCGATTGGCCTGGGTCTGGGCAGCCAACAGGTCGAGGCCGGTGTCGATGTCGAACAGCGGCGCCAAGGTCTCGCGCCGGCCGATCAGCAGCTCGGCGGCGGCATCCGGCACGTCCCATGCCGAAAACACGGCGGCGAGCTTGACGATTTTCTC
>Ga0210389_10002642_pt1 | contig 14087 bp, 19 predicted proteins | sample IncBWH28OmetaG_FD_160127 | JGI IMG/M metagenome (GOLD analysis project Ga0210389, IMG submission 160127) | Forest soil microbial communities from Barre Woods Harvard Forest LTER site, Petersham, Massachusetts, United States - Inc-BW-H-28-O ...
TCCCCAGGCGCCACCCGAGCTCCGCCAGGCCCTCGACACCCTGAACCACCACGTCGATGACTACATCAGCCGAGCCCGCCTCGGCAAACCCGCATGAAAACTTGACACAAACGTCCAGAAGCTAGCGACCAAGGATCGCTAGCGACCAAGGATCTCTAGGCGCTGGCATCATTGCCACAGTCGGCGCCAACCTGGCACACGGCCTAGGCCATGGCCCCGTAGGCGCGCTGGTCAGCGCGTGGCCGGCCCTGGCGCTGGTCGGCTCCTTCGAACTATTGATGCTCCTCATCCGCAAGCATCACCAAGTCGACGCCGAGTCCGAACCCGACGACACGACGAGCGACGTGGTACCGAACCTGGCACGGGTCGAACCATCGGTGGCACAGCCGATGCCGACGTTGGAGCAGACGGTACGAGAGCTGCACACCGCAGGCCACAGCCAGCGCTCGATAGCGCGAGACCTCAACATCGACCGCCGTAAGGTAAAGCAGATCATCGCCTGCAACGTAGCATAGAGTAAACCCACAGAGTCCCTGCTGCCTCATTTGACAGAAGGGACTCTCTGGTTTCTGCAAGCGCAAGAAAACTTCTTGGCGTCGTTTCGGGCTGGGTCTTGGACGGTTGCATAAATCAGCGTACAGGTGAGTATGATCTATCTCGGGGGACGACGCAAGACCGCAAGGGAGCTCGTCGTTCGTAGTTGGAGGTGTCATGGCCTCTGGATGGCTAAGTGCCAATAGCACCTTGCTCACCGCGCTCGCGGGCATGCTCTCAACTGTTTTCGTGGCGATATACATGACACGCAGTCACTCGCGTAGCGCCGAAGCCGAGCGGCGTCATAATGCCTTGCAGCTCATGCTTACGGAAAGGAAGTCCGCCTATGAAAAGATGCTGCAAGCATTTGAGGAATTCGACGACACGCTATACATGTTGCGGGGAAACGGTTACACGGGCCGCGATCTGGTCGGCACGCGACTTACGAAAGAAGTGCGCTGCTTGCTTGACCGTAACTCGAAAGTTGATCTTGCGATACAGGATCTAGAACGTGAACTAGAGCTAATCGCGCCGCTCGGAGTCGTCAAGGCTTGCCGCATTACGTTCCGTGTCCTCCGTGAGAAAACGAAAATTCTAATGGATGAAGGGGACGTGAGACCTCAACCCTATAATGTTTATCTAGCGGAAACCGTAAGGCTCATGCGAGCGGATCTCGACCGACTAAAACGGCCGGATCAGGGCAAGGAAATGAGTATTTCTATTGATTGCCTTGAGCCAGATTTTGCAAGCCTGTACGACGAGTGGCTTGCTCCCGAGAATATGCTTTCCCACCAAGGTTGAGTCGGCCACGCATCTAACGGTTTGCGTATTGCTATCCTTAGTGGATGGCTTGATCTGGGTCGCGCCGATGGTGATCTATATGCGAGCCGCCGCAACCACCTGGTACTGCGCCTGGCCTGAGTTTGGCAGCCTATTCGCTGTGCATCATGGCCATAGTCGGATCCAATCTAGTACACGGTCTGGACCATGGGCCAGTAGGAACACTAGTCGGCACGTGGCTGGCCCTGGTGCTAGTCGGCACCTATTCGGGTCCTTCCGCCTCTTTCCGTGCCGCTTCTTCTATTTCTTCTCTAGTGAGTAGCCGCATAGCCACGGCCGCGTTTTTGCCGGGAATGAATGTAACTTCTACTTGTGTGTCTGGTGAAATATCAGACGGAAATTCTGGCCATCTTTCTATCTTCGCGCTGGCTTGGGTTCGAAGCATGTACCCCAACAGATAGCTTTGCCCCTCAACCGCTAGCGTATACGGAACTCTAGCCCAGAGCGTGCGGGACTCGCCGTCGGAAAGTTCCTGCAGGCCGTCCAAGGAAGTAGCGGGCATCGTCATCTTCGAGGACATCCATTCAGCATTTACAGTCTCGCCGTCGAGAAGCCTTCGTGCCACGATAATGTCCTCAAGCTCGTCCACGGACAGACTTGTAGGCATAGCAAAATAGACTCGTGACTTGCGCTGAATCTCATCTAGGTGAGTTGCTACCAGCTCACATCGAACTAGTTCATCAGGTACTTCCTTCTGCTCTCCCACGGGAGGTCCTTGAGGCTCTCCGTTCATCAGTACGAGCAGTTTGAGTCCCGAGGAGAGTCCCAGCAGGAACCGTAGTGGCGGCAGCATGGCCGCAGGAAGGATTCTCTCGGGAGCTGAAAAGTGGTAGTTCAAATTGAACTGACGTGTCACGGTGTTTAGCCGCATCCTGACTTGTATTGCCCCCGAGTAGTCGGTGAGAGTAACAACGCCTCCAGCTACTCCAACGCTTCTTCCAATCACGCGAAGTGGAAGTTGGGTGGCGACTATCCCGAATTCATCGACGAGCTGCAAGGCGATCTCAGGCAACACCTCTGGAGCCATAGGAGTTGCTGGACCAAATGTTAGCCGACCGCTGGGGAAGAATCTATCAAGGCCGTTGAGACCTTCGATAGAAGCATTTGCGACAAACTCACCGGAGACTGTCGCTGGGGTCCCGTATGAGATGGCCTCGTCAAGGGCTGTAGCTTCGGCGTTCCCGACCTCAGTATCGGGGAAGCGGAACGACGCGCTGAAGGAAATTGGGCGATCACGCTCCGCGCCAGGGTAGCGAGGAACTATCGTAACTTTTATACCATCGATTGGGCTAGATGAAAACGCGAACGCATAGTGAGGGTCGAGCTCGTTTAGCCTCTTCGTCAGTGCGCTGATCCGCTCGAATGCATCAGGCAGTCCGCCAACTAGGTACGCTTGTTCTTTGTCGAGTTCTAGGAGGGCTGCAACTATTTCATCCGCGCTTCCTTCGATGTAGTACCTGCGCAGCGCCAGATGGTCGGCCATATGGTCATCGAGCCAGTCCATCCCTTGCCAATCACAAGGAAATGTATAATTTTTTGTGAGGGTCTCGAACCATTCGAGTTCTTTTTCGTTGTGATTGATGGGAACAACCAGATGCCATGCTGTCGGCGAGTGCCTCGCTGCCCTGGCCAAGGACCTGGCGACCTGGCGACGCCTGGTTTGAGTCATGCGGCCAGTAAAACTCTTGAGTTCAAATATCTCAAGGCCGGAAGGGAGGGGCAGTTGAACATCCCGCCCACCGTCACCGCCGCTACCGTCGATTCTCTGGGTGTTGGTGTACAGGCGGCTTATAAGTACGGCGATCATATCTTCGTAAACAGCTGGACTGATCCGCGGATCGGACCAGTCAATTCTGTTCTGTGGCATGTGCTATCTCCTGGGATTCTGCGACACATGAAAGGCGTGCTCGGTGCGCTCTGAGGCTCTGAGGTAGTCGCTTCGATCGCCTCCAGCGCCAGATGTCCCACCAGACACGCCGGGCAGGCGACAAGGGGCCAATGTTCCTCGGTCGCCCAGCGATCGAGCCGTCGTAGATCCTCTCCATGACGGACATGCTATCGAATCTCATTCGGAAAGGTGATAAGTTACGAAGCGACCTAATCACCCAAGCACGTGGCCGCCAACTGCACCACCACGCCCACGGGTAGTGACGTCATGCGGCGAAGCTGAGGAGTCGTGTCTGTGTCTGGTGCCCTCATCCAAATTGCCCCATCCAGACTAGATCGGTGGAAGGGCGAGGCCGAGATGAGCCACGCATGGCCAGCGCCGACGCTGAAAGGAACGGTTCGGACCCGCACTCCGTGCGGGTCCGAACCGTCGACCGGTCGATGTGGGTCGGCACTTCGTCGGGCCCATCGCTTGCGAGCGTAGGTCGAAGACGACATGAGATTGGTGGTCAGGTCGGTCGAGACTGCGAGTTTGCCGACACTCGGAGGCCGGCTCGTCTAAGCTTAGACTTGGGCTAGCAGTACATGCGAGCTAGCCCAGATCTGCCGGAGAACTTAAAGTCGTCAATATTGACTATGATGTGGATCTGGATGTCTGATTGGACAAATATTGAGATCGCCGATTTCATGGCGGAGGTTTTGACTGATGCTGCGCCCGGTGAGCTCGTCAGCCGTATCGTTCTCGAGCGACTACCCTTCAAGTTTGAAAGTAAAGAACAGTATTTCCACTGGCGTCATATGTTGGCCGAAGGCTTGCAGGTTGATCCGCGAGATGTGCTCCTGGTAGGAAGTGCCGCTACTGGACGGAGCCTCAGTGCTCGTAAAAGATTTCAGGTATTTAGTAGTAGGTCTGATGTAGATATCGCAGTTATTTCAACATCGTACTTTGATCGCGCCTGGCAGTGGTTTCGCACGGCAAACACTACGATACTTAAATTCGACGAAGAGCAACGGAGGCTCTTTAATCGGCATCGTGAAGGCTATATTTTCGATGGGGTCATAGCGGCTAACGTATTCCTGAGTTATTTGCCATTCGGGCATGAATGGAATCGTGAGCTTCAACGGTCGGAACAATATCTCCCGTTGGGCTTGCAGGGAAGAGTGCTCTCGGTTCGCATATACAGAGATGGCGAAGCATTGCGCAGAGCGCAGCTCGAGGCTCTGCTGAGCTATCAGAGGTACCTTCGGGTCAAGCGGGACAATTCACCATAGGAGAAGTCGTGCCAGGTAGCTTCCTAAATACAAGTCATCAGACCGTAGGATGGTTTGCGGACCTAAGTCTAGTGGATCGCCTTATCCTTCGCCCGCCGTTCCAGCGGAGGCCTGTGTGGACTGACGAAGAGAAGTCTTTCTTGGTGGATACCATTCTTCGAGGATATCCGGTTCCTGAGATATATGTATATGCCACGCCAGGTACGGGTGAATCGGCTAGTGACACGCTTGCGATCGTTGACGGGCAGCAGCGTCTACGGACATGTCTGGAGTTTCTTGCGGACAAGTTTCCAATCACATTCGATACTCACAAACTGGAGCCGCTCTACACGCTTTCCGACACCCCGTGGTTTAATAAGCGTTACTCTGAGCTGGATAAAAACCTGCAAGACGCATTCCGACGCTATAAACTAATAGTGCGCGATCTGGAAGGGGTCAGCGACGAAGAGATTCGCCACATGTTTCACAGGCTAAACCAGTCCAATGTTAGCCTCAACTCTCAAGAACTTCGTTATTCGATGTATCAAGGCGGTCTTCTTGAAGTTGTTGAAAAACTCGCCAAGAGGGAGGAGTGGGAGGAATTCAGGATCTTCACTCAAATTCAGCGACGGCGAATGCTGGATTCGGAGTACATTACGGAACTGGTCATAGGATACCTGCACTGGCCGCAGAATAAGAAAGACAACATCGATCATTATTACCGACAGTACGCGGCCGACTTCCCGTTCGCCGAGGACGTGACTCGGCGATTCTCTGAGGTCCTTAAATATCTAATCAAGATATTCCCAAGTCCGCGCATGTCTGGAACGCGATGGTATAGGAAGTCGGACTTTTATACGCTATTTCTCGCAATCGCGCGCGGAAAGATAGCTATAGACGAAGACGGCATCGGGGAATTGCGTCGACGGCTAACGAATTTCTCGACGTTCATTAAGATGCCGTCGGCGGATGAGTTGGAAACGGTTCGGGTGTATAGGGAGGCGGTCGAGAGGGCCGCTACCGACCGAGCTCGACGTGTGCGTCGCGAAATTGCCTTGATCGCTTTTCTTCAGGATACGCCGTATGACGGCACTGTTGAGACAGCAGTATCTAGCGATACAGGTGAACTTGACGAAGAACCCCAGTCCGTCATCGTCGATGATGATGACGAAGAGTATGATGATCGTCCTGAAATATAAAATTGATGTCAGTTCGCGATCAGGGCAGATGGTCCCAGTATTCGTTATAGCTGTGTTTTCCATTCGATTAGCGAGGCTGTTGCCCAGACATGTTCGAAGCTGTTGAGGTAAGCCACGGGAATGTCGTTATTGCAGGAGTCGCGGAAACAGAAGACGGGGGCGTGGGCTGCGGGTATACCGTAGGCGTGTTGATTGACGAAGAGCTGGTCGTCGGCGCGGTAAAGCGAGTTGTAGAGGACCGTACCGTGTAGTCGGATCTCTACGTTCGCCACCTTCAGTGCTGCGCGGTACAGGGTGAGCGCGTTGCGCACCTTTGCGGCCATCGCGTCGCCTATACCTTCCTCCTGGCCGCGCTGGGCTACGGTGGCGCTATCCGGATCGCCGAGTGCGAACCGGACACGTACACCGCTGCGCGCCTTGTCGGCGATGATGGCGAGCATGCCGGCGTCTTCGGCGAGGAACAGAGCGCTGTAGGCCAGGACGCTGATCTCATGCTCAGCTGACTCAAAGAAGCGCTTCCATACGTCGCGGGGGATAGCCCAGCGGTGCGGGTACACCGCGGCCAGTTCCTCAGGCCGCGTGTGACTCGTCAAGGGTCCGCCTGCGTCGGGCCATAGGTCGGCTTCGTTCGCTCCCACAAGGTCGGCTAGGGCTGCTCGGCTGTTCGGGTAGGGCACTCGGCCGGTTAGCCATCTGCGCACAGTCTTGGGGTCGACGCCGAGCTGCGCCGCGACGTCGTCTTCGCGCAAGCCGGCTCTGAGCAGCGCTTGCCGTAGCGGCTCGTTCAACCTTCCTGCCTCCCTGTACCGGTCGGACATCTCGACCGTACCAGAAGACGTCCCTAGAAGTCCCTCGGTGCGGTACAGGAGTCCTGGCCATCCCGGCAGGCTTGGGGCAGGCAACCCGATACCGGGACCGAGTGAGGCATCGTCCGCCCCGCTCACCCGCGCGGAAAATATGGGATTCCCATCGAAGGGTCATGATCCCGCGTCTCAGAACGGCACGGTATCGGGTTGCTGCCGACCCTCCGAGAGATGGACTCGCGAATGAGATCGCCTATGACTGTCACGAACGTAGCTTCCGGGAACGTGTGCTGGGAGAGGACCTACCCTGGGATTCCTGGCACTCTGCACGATGTTCGCAGCATGGTGCGGGAAAGTTTGGCGGACTGCCCCGACGCTTTGGCCGATGATGTCGCGGTCGTTGCATCCGAACTGGCCACGAACGCTGTCCGACACTCGCGTTCGGGGTCGCTCAATGGTACCTATACGGTCCGGATGGCCCACTTTCCCGCGCGTGATGTCCCGTACGTCTGGGTGGAAGTCGAGGACATGGGAAACCCAGAGTGGGACGGAGTATGCGAACTCAGCCCCACGCATGGGTTCGCGATATGCCAGGCGCTTACGACCTGGCTGGGTTCGAAGGACAAGGCGAACGGTAACCGCTTGGTCTACGCCCGGATCGAGTACAAGCCAGATGGGACGCCGTTCGATCTCCCCATCGACCGTCGCTTGCTAGCAAACCCGGATGCCTTGTGAAAGACCGAGGATGCTCGGCTGAGAAAGAGAAAGGGAAAGACAGATGACCTACCCCCACTGCTCGTGTGGCTACGTTCCCGAAGACGGCGACGATTTGGGCGATCATCTCCTTGAGATGTTCGCCCCGCGCGATGCCATCGGTGTTGACGGCCGCGTGCATGATGAGATCTCACCCGACTGCGCGCGCGTCGTCGGCAACTTCCTGCCAGAACAGCGCGTCCCGCTGCTCGTGTGCTTCTGCGGCTTCGCCACCGATGAGACACCCGAGTTCGATGACCACGTGCTCGCGAAGTTCCTTACGCCCGACCGTGTCGGCATCGACGGGGGCAAGCATGCGCTTGCGGTGCCTGCATGAGCAGCGAGCAGGACGTAGTCGCAGAGTGGACAGGGGCCAAGCTCTGTCCCGGCTGCTGCACGATCGATGACATCCCGGAGTTCACGCCAAGTGCGGAAGTCCTGACTCCGCTTGTGGAGTGCACGCGGTGCGGTTTCAGGTTCCCGATCCTGCCTGATGGCTTCAAGCAGTTCACGCTCGACTCGCTCCGCAATCACGATTGCCCTGGTGCGGAGGCGGGGGATTGGCAAGCGGTCGGCCAGGCAATCGTAGATTCCATCCGCGAGTCCGCCATCACTGGCGCTGACCTCGCCGAGCGGTTTAACGCGCTGTGGCCTGACAACGCTCCGGGTTCGTGAGGGCGAGGAGGAAAGCAACCGGGGACGTCCTGAGACGGTATGCCCCGTCCGTGAACGTCCCTCGCGTCGGACGTAGGTTGGGCAGTATGAAGAACCAAGCACGCTGGGCCGAATGGCTCGCACGCAAGCTCCTTGAGGACCCGCTACCGCGTCGCTGGGCGCACGTCCAGGGAGTAGCCGAGCAGGCCCGTTCGCTCGCACCGATGCTTGGCGATGATGCCGACTTGCTCGAAGCCGCCGCGTACCTGCATGACATCGGCTACGCGCCAGACTGGGCCGAGACCGGCTTCCATCCGCTCGACGGAGCCCGCTACCTGCGTGATGTCGAGCATGCAGACACGCGACTGTGCAACCTCGTCGCCCATCACTCATGCGCGGGGATCGAAGCTGAAGAGCGCGGCCTGGTCGATGACCTCAGCCGGGAGTTCCCCCGACCCGACGCGGTTCTCGAAGATGCCCTTGCGTACTGCGATATGACAACGACGCCGACCGGTCACGTGGTCACGGTGAACGATCGGCTATCGGAGATAGTCGATCGGTACGGGCCAGGCGACGTCGTTACCCGCTTCATCCGCAAGGCTGGACCCGATCTCGTCAAGAGCGTGATGCGGACCCAAAGCCGACTCTGTGCGGCGCAGTGACGATGGCAAGGCTAGCAATCGGTCCCGCTCTTCCACAGCTGCTCGAACTCATTACGGAAGTGGGTAAACCATTCCCCGTCTGAGGGGGTAAGGACAAAGATCGGTCCTGGCTCCTTCTCGGGGTGTACCTGGTACAGCTGAACCATTACCAACGCATCCGGCAGGTCGCCGTTGATAACGTTGAGACCTACTCGTGGAAGAAGCGAAATTACCTTTACCGCGGGACTGTGGCCAGTTGCGCCGCGTAGATCCTTCGCAATAGCGATAAATTGGCTGATCTGGTTCGACATATGGCTTGCCGTTTCTCCGAACCGACGGCTGGCGGCGACCATCTCCATGAGCGGCTGATTACTGGGATCCGGGAGCAGGATCCGTACAGTCCCGCTGTTGTCCAGGATGCGAATAAGGTCGGGTCGCATGGTCGTGAATGTGCGCTGCATTGTCATGCCAGCGAACGAGTACGACTTCGAAGCCCGTGATCGAGCCGCATAGTAGGCGTCGGGAAAGTCAGCTTCGAAGATGCTCGTTCGGCTACGTTGCCAGGAGGCGACGAGACCGCGGACCTCTTGCCGACCACGTATCTGCGAGATCGCGAGTACCGCAAGAAGGGCCAGGACAAGCGAGTTCAGCCACTGAATACTCGCGATACCGGTGACACCTAGCACGGTGAAAACCAGCGCGGCCGCTATCAATATCCACAGATCGATGGTCTCGCCTCGGCGGATATCCGTCCAACACCAATCCAGCAACCTTCGCACTGGCCCTTTGCTCGCTGTCATCGCACATCCTCAATTCGCTTTACAAGCTCCCCGAGCAGACCTTCGCGCAAAGCATCGCCTACAGCTGGGCGAGTGTAATGCGCAGACGGCAGCGGCCTGCGAGAGTAGATTGATGCCCGCCCAATCCTCGGGCCGGAGATGAGGACCAATGTGGCCGAATAAGAGTCATCCGGGATTAGAGTCTTGTGAGGAATGCCAGCTTTCACGGTATGCACCTCTCCTGGGTTCGCCGTGACAACCGCCGTTGGTCGCAGGAATGAAATTCCCGACTCTTCGAGCGTGTTCCGATCATGTTCGTAGTCTATCTCAGCTGACTGATAACCGTCGCCCGCGTCATCGCCGACAAGCTCGTACAACTGCTCGCGGTAGACGCCCGAAAGAACCCTCGCGCAAAGATCCCACACGTGGGTATGGACGTGTGCCGCATCGTCGCGCAGCTGACGCGCCCCGGCAGGCCAGATATGTAGACGCAACGCACCGAGCGCGTGCGGCCCCAGGTCAAAGACCACGAATCCGTTCGGGTGCCACGACCCCGTGGCGCGCCCGGCGTTCCCAACAAGCCAGGGGATTCCTGTGCTGGCCAGGCGACCGAGTTCACGCTTCGAGTCGTCGCAGAACTCTTCGAAGGTCTCACTCAATAGCGCTCCTCAAGCGGCGAGCTAACTTAGATGACTACCGGAGACGAGTCGCCCCGAAGGTAGTCGTTGATCCGGATGCGCATCGAACGGTCCATCGTCATACCGAGCACGTCGGAGGGCGACACCCAGTGAACTTCCTTCGATTCGTCGCTTGGCGTCGGCACTCCGCCGAGTGGGCGACCGGTCAGCAGGATAGAGAACTCTTGCCGGACCTCGCCGTTGCTCGTGTAGAGGATGACATGCTTCGGGTCTGAGTAGATGCCGACGATCCCGGTTATCTCGCAGTCGATGCCCGACTCTTCCTTCGTCTCGCGAACCGCGGCCTGCGCCACCGACTCGCCAAGATCGATCGCCCCGCCAGGGACGGCCCAGTTGTCGTTGTCCGTGCGGCGGATCATCAGGATCTCGCCAGTGTCGTTCACCACGACCACGTTGACGGAGGGAACCAGGCTGTTCGCTGCAGGCGCTGACGGATCATCGTAGTAGTCGATCCTGCGAGCCACGGTCAGTTCCCTTCGTACGGTGTCGCGCTGGTCCAGACGCGCTCGAAGCTCTCACGATAGGTGGACACCATGTCGCCACCCGGAATCTTGCGCAGGTGGAAGACAGGCGCGTTGTTCGCCATCGCGCCGTAGATGTGCGTGTTGACCAGCATTTGCTCATCGGCGATGTAGATCGAGTTATAGAGGATCGTGCCGTGCAACCGGATCGAGACGTTCTCCGACGCCCGCAGCAACGGGCGATACGCCGCGATGGCGCTTCGCACCTTAGACGGCATCGTGTCGTCTATCCCCTCCGATTGGCCGCGCTCGGCAACGTTCGGGCTCTCGGGATCTCCGAGCAGCATGCGCACCCGTGTACCTGACTGGGCCTTGCTGGCAAGCATCCCTTTCAGGCCGGCGTCTTCGGCCACGAAGTACCCCGAGTAGACGAGAATGCCGATGTCCTGCGAAGCCTGCTCGAAGAGATGCCCCCACGCTTCGTGAGGTACGGCCCAGCGGTGCGGGTAGACGGCAACGATCTCGCTCTCAGACGCCGTCGCGATCTCGTCGCGGTCTAGGGCGTCGGGCCAGATGTAGGACTCGTCAACGCCGAAGAAGGCCGCGACGGCGTACCGGTGGCGCCGGTAGGGCACGCGGCCAGCGATGATCCACCGTTCGATGGTCTTCGGGTCCACCGCTAGGGCTTCAGCGAGCTTGGCAGGAGTCACCCGCCGCTCTAGCAGGAGCGCTCGTAGCCTCTCGTTGGCCATTCCACCCAGACCCAAGGGACGTGACAGGACGGCTTCATCTTAGCGGGGACGTCCCGTCGCGTCCCGCACATGTCCTGTCACGTGGTGATTGCGTCCTCACGCCTTGTCGCACTCTGCATATGTCCGTCCTTGTCATCAAAGGCAAGGACATCAGCAGGAAGAGTTGATGCAGATTGCTTCATCCCGATTTCGTCGCCGCTCTCGCCGCTGAGAACCGCCGCACGTGCCCATGCGGTGCGGTGGCCGAGAGCGCTCACGGCCTGTGCCGCAAGTGCCAAGCCCGCATCGCCTGGCGGCGCAAGGCCATGAGGAAGAGTCGTCGCGGTGCCCGCCGCCTGGCCGCACGGCACGCCCGCACCTTCGTTCGGCTCCTCGCCGACACCATGTACCGGACCTCGACCAGCAAGGGAGACGGAAACTGATGCTCGCCACGGTACTCATCCTCGTCCTCGTCCTGGCCGGTCTCGGCCTGGTCCTCTTCGTCGCCCTGCTGGTCGGCATACGCGACGAGCCGACTTACGACCAACTGAGTACCAGGGCACCAAGCCAGCTCGCCTCACTAACCCGCCGCATGCTCGGCGTCTCCGTCCGCAAGCCAGCCATGCGAGCCACGGCCGACGCCGAAACACCCCGCGAGCCATGGTTCGCCGGCGCCGGATACACGCCCACCAACCGCGACGACGAGGGCAGGTGATCAACCGATGGCCATCTCGGTCTCACTTGTCCTCGTCTTCGCCGTCGCCGCATGGGTGCTCTACCGCCATGGCGGCATGAAGCTCTGGCACGCGCTGGTGTGCATCGCGTTCGGCTTCTACCTGGCAGCGAGCAGCTTCGGGCCAGAGATCAACCGCGTCGTCACCAGCATCGTCGGCTCTTTCGGCCACCACGGCTGAGAGCCAGTCCCACTACATCAAGGAGGTGGTCAACACGCCCGACAGCAAGAACTACTCGGACGCCGATCTACAGGAGGCAACTACCCACCACGACAGCGCGCTCGCCGTCATCCGCCCCATCACGGACGCGCTTACCCTCATCCCGAGCCTGGCCGGAGAGATCCGCCATCTCCGTCGGCGACTCGCCAGCGCGCTCAACGACCACCAAGACCTGATCGCCGCCGGCAAGGCCACGCTCGGCGCATACGCCGACGCTGAGCCGGACCCGCTCTACTACCTGCGCGACCAACTTCAAGCACTCGGCTACCTGCGCCAAGACCGCCAAGACACGGAACAGCGGGGGAGCGGCCATGAGTAGCCGCCGTCCCACCCGTCGCCAGCTTCGCCGTCGCGCTCGCCAGGCGCACCGCGACGGCTACCAGCCCATGATGCTGATCAACTCGGAAGAGTTCCCCGAACCAGCAATCGCCGTCATCTCCCATTGGATCTGGCGCTACCGTTCTGAGCTCACGCCCGTCATCGTAGCCATCGTTACCGCGCTCGCCGCGATCATCTTGCACCGCACCCACCCGAGCGCCTGGCCGTGGCCAGTCCTGGCGTCGGCGGCCGTCATCGCGCTACTGGCCGCACCGCTGCCGCCTTGGGTACGCAAGGTATGGGCCGTCTTGGAGCGACCCGCCGAGCGCGTCTACGTCGGCGTCGTCGCGGTGGTATTTGGCGGTTGGCTCGCCACGGCAATAGCCATCGGTCCGCAAGTAAGTCCCATGCCCGCACTCGGCGCAGCGTTCACCCTGGCTTGCGGCATCCCCTGGTGGATCAGCCGACGGCGCCGCTCGAAGGTCCGCGTGGAACGCCAACTCGAAGCCTGGCCGGACATCGCCCATGCGGTCGGCCTGGCCGGATCGCAGGTCATGTCCGCGCTCGTCGACGTCTGGGGTTGGCGAGCCAGAGTCAAGCTGGCGCGTGGCCAGACCATTCACGACGTCATCGCGAAGATTCCCGCGATCGAATCCGCGCTCGGCACGCACCGCGGGGCAGTCCGCGTTTACCCAACCGCCGATGACCTCGCGAACCGATGCGAGATCAGAGTCCTCACCATAGACCCGCACGCCAACGCGATCACCTGGCCAGGCCCATCGGTAAACAGCATCACCGAGCCCATCGACCTAGGCCCGTTCGAAGACGCCGCACCCTGCCGAGTGCTCTTCCTGCGACGGCATGCCCTCTTCGGGGGAGCGACCGGAGCCGGCAAGAGCGGCGGTCTCAACATCCTCATGGGCAACCTCGCCGCATGCGCAGACGTGGTCATCTGGGCCATCGACCTCAAGAAGGGCATGGAGCTAGGCCCATGGGCGCCATGCATTAACCGCCTGGCCACCACACAAGAAGAGGCAACTGCCCTCCTGGCCGACGCCGTGAAGATCCTCGAAGCCCGAGCGGCGCACCTAGCCGAGCGTGGCGAGCGCGTCTGGGAACCATCGCCCGACATGCCCGCGCTGATCATTGTCATCGATGAGTACGCCGAACTCGCCGACGAGGCTCCCGAAGCCATCAGGCACGCCGACTCGATCGCTCGCCGGGGGAGAGCGGTCGCCGTCAACCTCGTCGCCGCGACCCAGCGGCCAACCCAGAAGGCCATGGGCCAGGGCGCGGTGCGCTCGCAAATGGACGTCCGCATTAGCTTCCGGGTACGAGAGCGCAAGGACGTCGACCTCATCCTCGGACAAGGCATGCTCGCCGCAGGCTGGCACGCCCACACCCTCAACGCGCCCGGCAAGTTCCTCGTCGCCGCAGCCGAGCATGACACTCCCAAGCGCGCTCGCGCGTACCTCATCACCGACCAGGCAGTAGCAGGCACAGCGGCGATGTACGCCGACTATCGCCCGCCGCTTGATCCGGTCTCGCAGCGAGCGATCGATCAAGATCGGTACTCGGCATGGGA
>Ga0210389_10002644_pt1 | contig 14084 bp, 10 predicted proteins | sample IncBWH28OmetaG_FD_160127 | JGI IMG/M metagenome (GOLD analysis project Ga0210389, IMG submission 160127) | Forest soil microbial communities from Barre Woods Harvard Forest LTER site, Petersham, Massachusetts, United States - Inc-BW-H-28-O ...
ATGGTTGCCCCACGGATAGGCGCCCGGCTTGACGGTGACGAACCGGTAATAGCCGTCGTTGTCGGTCTGCGCGCGCCCCGCGCCGGTGAAATTCGGATCGAGCGGGGCGGGGTGCTGATCGCGGGTGTGAATGTAACGTCCGCAGGCATTGGCCTGCCAGATTTCAAGCAGCGTGTTGGGCACGCCGCGTCCGTCTTCATCGAGCACGTGGCCGTGCACGATGATGCGCTCGCCGATCGGTTCGCCCTTGTGCTGCGTGGTGAGATCGCTATCGCCTTCGCGCACGGTCTCGTGGCCGTAAACCGGTCCCGTCAGTTCCGACAGCGTGTGGCGCATGATGATCAGTGGCTTCGAAGGGGAGCGCTTCACGCTGCTTTTGTAATCCGGCGACAGCCGCGCCGGATGGGCTTTGTTGCTGGTCGTGGGGTAGGCGAGGGTCATGGTGTATCCTCATCGACGCCGTCATTCCGGAGCGCGGAGCGAACTACGATGTGCAATCGCACATCGTAGAATCTCGAGATTCCGGGTCTGGTCCTTCGGACCATCCCGGAATGACGAGAGTCTCAGTTCAACTTCTCAAGCGCCATCGCGACGCCCTGGCCGACGCCAACGCACATGGTCGCGAGCGCGCGTTTTCCGCCGCGCTTTTCCATTCCGTGTACCGCCGTCATGGCGAGACGAGCGCCGCTCATGCCGAGCGGGTGACCGAGTGCAATGGCGCCGCCATGCGGATTGACGAAGTCGGCATCGTCCTTGACGCCGAGCTGACGCAGGCAGGCGATGCCCTGGCTGGCAAAGGCTTCGTTGAGCTCGATCAGATCGAAATCGCTGATTTTCAGCCCGAGCCGTTCCATCAGCTTGCGCGTGGCCGGTACCGGTCCGATGCCCATGATGCGCGGCGGCACGGCGGCGGACGCCAGCCCAAGAATCCGCGCCCGCGGCGTTAGGCCGTGCTTCTTCACCGCGGCCTCCGAGGCGAGGATCATGGCGGCGGCGCCGTCATTGACGCCCGAGGCATTGCCGGCCGTCACCGTGCCCGGATTGCGCACGATCGGCTTCAATTTAGCGAGCCCCTCCAGTGTCGTCTCGGGACGAGGATGTTCGTCCTTGTCCACCGTGATCGGACCGGCTTTGCCGCCCGGCACCGAAATGGGCGTAATTTCTTCCGCAAAGTAACCCGCCGCGATGGCCTGTCCGGCGCGCTGCTGCGAGCGGATCGCGAAGGCATCCTGATCGGCGCGCGACACCTGGAATTCTTCGGCCACGTTCTCGCCGGTCTCCGGCATGGCATCGACGCCATATTGGGCTTTCATCAGCGGGTTGATGAAGCGCCAGCCGATGGTGGTATCGAAAATATCGGCCGAGCGCGAAAACGCTTCCGCCGCCTTGCCCATCACGAAGGGCGCCCGGGTCATCGATTCGACGCCGCCGGCAATGGCAAAATCGATTTCTCCGGCGCGGATCGCGCGCGCCCCGGCGCCGACCGCGTCCAGACCGGAGGCGCAGAGGCGGTTGAGGGTCTGGCCGGGAACCGAATCCGGCATGCCCGCCAGCAGCAACGCCATGCGCGCCACGTTGCGGTTGTCCTCGCCGGCCTGGTTGGCGCAGCCGAAATAGACCTCATCTACTTCTGACCAATCGAGTTTCGGGTGCCGCGCCATCAGCGCCTTGATCGGGGCTGCGGCCAGATCGTCGGTGCGAACCTTCGCGAGCGATCCGCCGAAGCGGCCGATCGGGGTCCGTACCGCATCACATACAAATACCTCACCCATCGGTCTCTCCTCGAATATTGCGCAGTTCCGCCGCCAACCGTCCTGAATGAAGGCGAGTTTTAGGAGCGCCGATAGGGCAGGTCAATTGATGGCTTTTCACCTACCGTGGTTTTAGCGCAAGGGCCGCCATGCCGATATTCCGGTCAGTGGCAGGGAGCGTGGAAAACACGCTGAGAAATGGCAAACTGCATAGGATCGGGGACTGAAATTCTGTAGTTTGCGCCGCCAATGACGATCCAGCCGACATTTCCCGCCTCCACGGACGCCCAGCCGGCTGCCGAGCCGCCGGCGCGCGTGACGCCGATGATGGAACAATATCTGGAAATCAAGGCGGCCAATCCCGGTTTGCTGCTGTTCTACCGGATGGGTGATTTCTACGAGCTGTTCTTCGAGGATGCCGAGATCGCCTCGCGCGCACTCGGTATCATGCTGACCAAACGCGGCAAGCACCAGGGCGCCGATATCCCGATGTGCGGCGTTCCGGTCGAACGCTCCGACGATTATCTGCATCGTCTCATCGCGCAGGGCCACCGGGTTGCGGTGTGCGAGCAGATGGAAGACCCGGCCGCGGCCCGCGCCCGCGGCAACAAGAGCGTGGTGCGCCGTGACGTCGTGCGGCTGGTGACGCCGGGGACGCTGACCGAAGACACTTTGCTCGATGCCAGGGCAAACAACTACCTGCTCGCGATCGCGCGGGCGCGCGGCTCGGCGGGCGCTGATCGCATCGGACTTTCGTGGATCGATATTTCCACGTCCGAATTCATCGTCACGGAATGTTCGACCGGCGAACTGGCGGCCACGCTGTCGCGCATCAACCCGAACGAGATCATCGTCACCGACGCGCTCTATGGCGACGCCGAGATCGGCCCGACGTTGCGCGAATGGCCTGCGGTGACGCCGTTGACCCGCGATGTCTTCGACAGCTCCACCGCCGAGCGGCGGCTGTGCGACTACTTCGCGGTCGCCACCATGGACGGATTGTCGGCGATGTCGCGGCTGGAGGCGACCGCCGCGGCCGCCGCCGTCACCTATATCGACCGCACGCAGGTCGGCAAGCGTCCGCCATTGTCGCCGCCCTCGCACGAGGCGGCCGGCACCACCATGGCGATCGATCCGGCGACCCGCGCTAATCTCGAATTGACGCGAACGCTCGGCGGCGAGCGGCGCGGCTCGCTCCTCGATGCCATCGACTGCACGGTGACGTCGGCGGGGTCGCGGCTCCTGGCGCAACGACTGGCCGCGCCGCTGACCGATGCCAATGGCATTGCGCGTCGGCTCGATGCCATCGCGACCTTTGTCGCGGACTCCGGCATTCGCGACGATCTGCGCAGCACCTTGCGCGCGGCGCCCGATTTGTCGCGGGCGCTGGCGCGGCTCTCATTGGGACGCGGCGGTCCGCGCGACCTCGCCGGTTTGCGCGACGCTATTTTGGCGGCGGACCAGGCGCTGGCTCATCTGGCGCGGATGGAGCAGCCTCCGCAGGAGATTGCATCCGCGATGGCGGCGCTGCGCCGCCCGTCGCGGGAACTGGCGGCCGAATTCGAGCGCGCGCTGGCCGAACAATTGCCCTTGCTCAAGCGCGACGGCGGCTTTGTCCGTGAAGGTTACGAGCCGTCGCTCGATGAAGCGCGCAATCTGCGCGATGCCTCGCGGCTCGTCGTAGCCTCGATGCAGGCACGCTATGCCGAGGATAGTGGCGTCAGGGGCCTGAAGATCCGCCACAACAATGTGCTCGGCTATTTTGTCGAGGTCACGGCGCAGCACGGCGACAAGCTGATGGCGCCGCCGTTGAATGCCACCTTCATCCACCGGCAAACGCTGGCAGGGCAGGTTCGTTTCACCACCTCCGAACTCGGCGAGATCGAGGCCAAGATCGCCAATGCCGGGGACCGCGCGCTCGGGCTCGAACTGGAAATCTTCGATCGGCTCTGCGCGCTTGCGGTTGCCGCGAGCGAAGATCTTCGCGCCGCCGCGAGTGCCTTCGCCAGCCTCGATGTTGCGACAGCCTTGGCGAAGCGCGCGGTCGACGACAATTATGTGCGGCCGGAGGTCGATACCTCGCTGTCGTTTGCGGTCGCAGGCGGCCGTCATCCGGTGGTCGAGCAGGCCCTGAAGCGCGATGGCCAGCCGTTCATTGCCAATGCCTGCGATCTCTCTCCGGCCCCGCAGCAAACATCAGGCCAGATATGGCTGATCACCGGTCCCAACATGGCCGGCAAATCGACCTTCCTGCGCCAAAACGCATTGATTGCGCTGCTCGCGCAGGCAGGCTCCTTTGTGCCGGCGGCGCGGGCGAAGATCGGCATCGTCGATCGGCTGTTTTCGCGCGTCGGCGCGGCCGATGATCTGGCGCGCGGCCGTTCCACCTTCATGGTGGAGATGGTGGAGACCGCCGTGATCCTCAATCAGGCCAGCGAACGCTCGCTGGTGATCCTCGACGAAATCGGCCGGGGCACCGCAACCTTCGACGGGCTGTCGATCGCCTGGGCTGCGATCGAGCATCTGCACGAGGCTAACCGTTGTCGCGCGTTGTTTGCCACCCACTATCACGAACTCACCGCGCTCTCGGCAAAGCTGCCGCGACTGTTCAATGCCACCGTCCGGGTCAAGGAATGGCAGGGCAACGTCGTGTTCCTGCACGAGGTCTTGCCGGGATCGGCCGACCGCTCCTACGGCATCCAGGTGGCGAAGCTCGCAGGCTTGCCGGCATCGGTGATCGCGCGCGCCAAATCGGTGCTCGCCAAACTCGAGGCGCAGGATCGCGGCCAGACCGCACGCGCGCTGGCCGACGATCTGCCGTTGTTTGCGGTACCCTCGCGCGCCGCCGCCGAGCCGGCGCCGCCAAGCGAGGCGGAAAAGATGATGGAAGCGGTCAAGGCGCTGCACCCGGACGAGATGTCGCCGCGCGAGGCGCTGGAAGCGCTGTATGCGCTCAAGGCGAGGTTGCCGAAGTGACGTGATTACTTGACCGCTACCCGCCTTCGCCCCAGCCGCCACAGGCCGAGATTCCAGACGATGCAGGTGGCGAGGGCGAGGCTGAGCGCGGCTGCGGAGCCTAACGGCAGCGCCGCCACATGAAGCACCGCAATCGCGATGCCAAATCCCATCATGCCCCAGCCGCCATTGGCGAGCACCGCTGCCGTTGCCGGCCCGCCAATGCGCGGATGCAAGATCAACATCAGGCTGGTCAACACGACCGGAAAGATCGCGATCGTGCCGCTGACATTGGGGCCGACCCAGCGCGACAGCGAGACGACAATAGCGACCAGTGTCGCAACCATGCTGGCGCGCAGCGGGATGTCGTACCATCGACGCGTAAGCAGCGGCATCCGCACGTGCTGAAAATGCCGCAGCAAGGGCAGGCAGATCGCAAAGGCGATGGCGTTGACGATCAATCCGCCACCGAGCGACCACGACACCAGCCGCTCCAGCGCGGCGAGCGCGATCCACACCGCCATCGCCCCGCCGGCGCTGACCGCGGTATTGTGGCGCTGCGCCAGCGCTACATACGTCAGTACGAGAAACATGGTCGCGGCATTGATCGGAAGGCTTGCCAGCGCGCCTTGCGCGATGAAGGCCGCATCGTGATCGAGTGCCAGAAACACATAAGAGGGCCCGGCCGAAATCGGCAGCGTCGCGATCAGTGCGCCGATCACCGGCCCCGAGCGCTCGGTGATCACGGATGCCGTGACCACGAATGCGGCGGCAACCGCCATTCGCAGCGCGAGCACAAGAATGAAGTGGAGGTCGGGGGACATATGGTTCATGCGGCTAAAGAGCGACGCGAACTTGTCATGCGCGTGCTTTCTTGTCCCTCCCCCTTGCGGGGAGGGTCGGCGAGCGTGAGCGAGCCGGGGTGGGGGGCAAAGCCGCTCGTCGTATCGAATTTTGCGATGACATTAGCGCCCCCACCCGACCGTCGCTTCGCGACGGCCACCCTCCCCACGCTGCGCGGGGGAGGGATAAGAGCACTCACACCCGCTGCATAGTCACCGAAACTTTCGGGCCGTTCTTGATGGTCTGATAGACCACGCAATAGCGCTCGGTGAGTTTGAGGAGAAGGTCGAGCTTCTCCTGCGGGGCTTGCGTGTCGACGTCGAAGCGCAGGCGGATTTCGGCAAATCCGACCGGCGCCTCCTTGTCGACGCCGAGCGTGCCGCGAAAATCGAGGTCGCCTTCGGCGCTGACATTGCCTGACTTCAACGGCACCTCGATCGCGGTTGCGACCGACTTCAAGGTGACGCCGGCGCAGGCGACCAGCGCTTCCAGCAGCATGTCGCCGGAACACAGTTCAAGGCCCGACCCGCCGGTCGCCGGATGCAGGCCCGCAACCGCAAGCGCCCGGCCGGTCTCGACCTTGCAGGCGATGCCTTCATTGTCGATCGAGCCCTTTGCCTTCAAGGTGATGAAAGCGGCTTTCGGGTCGGTCTTGTATTTTTCCTTGATCGGGGCCTGTGTGGCGCGGAGTTCGGCGGCGTCCATTTTCTTCTCCCGGATATTAATGCCTGTCGGATGTAGGGGATCAAAACGCGGATGTCACCACCACATCGCTTCGCCCGCGCTGGAATTCGCTTCGGTATCCGGCACGTTGCGGTCGAGCGAACGATCGAGCGCGGTAAGCACCCGGCGCTTGAAGTTATCGAACAGCGGCGAGTTGCGATCCCGTGGCCGCGCCAGATTGATCCTGATCTCCTCGAACAGCCGGCCCGGCCGCGGGCGCATCACGAAGACGCGGTCGGCCAGCACGACGGCCTCGTCGACATCATGGGTGACCAGCACCAGCGTCGGCCTCGTGTCTGCCCAGAGGTCCAACAGATGATCCTGCAGATCGCGCCGGGTAAAGGCGTCAAGCGCGGAGAACGGCTCGTCGAGCAGCAACACTTCCGGCTGCGGCACCAAAGCGCGGGCAATCGCAACCCGCTGCGCCTGTCCGCCCGACAATTCGCGCGGCCACGCTTTTGCCTTGTCGGCGAGCCCGACCTTTGCAAGCGCGCGTGCGACCTGTTCGCGGCGGGCGTCGGCGGATAAATCGCCAAGGCCGAAGCCGATATTGTCGGCGACGCTGAGCCAGGGCAACAGCCGCGGCTCCTGGAAGATGATGCCGATTTTCGCGTGCGGAGCCGCAATCGTGATGCCATCGAGCGTCACGGTGCCGGAGGTGGCGGGATCGAGGCCGGCGATCGCGCGCAGCAGCGTCGATTTTCCGCAGCCGGAGCCGCCGATGATGGCGACGATCTCGCCAACTTTGATGATTGCGGAAAAACGCTCCAGCGCATGGACGCCGTTCGGATAGGTTTTCCCAAGCGTTTCGAGCACCAGCATCAGGCAGTTCCGCTCTGGGGAACAAAGGCATCCTGCCAGCGCAACAGGGGCGCGGCGGCGATTTCGATCAGCCAGTCGGTGGTCTTGCCGAGGATGGCGAAGATCACGATGGCCGCGAGAATTTGCGCAGGCTTGCCGAGTTGCTGTCCGTCGAGCAGGAGATAGCCGAGCCCTTCGGAGGCACCCATGAGCTCGGCCGCGACCACGAACATCCAGCCCAAGCCAAGACCGACGCGCAGCGCCACCACATAGGCGGGCAACACCGCGGGCAACAGGATGCGGCGGATCATGGCCGGTCCTGACAAGCGGCAGGCGCGGCCGACTTCGACGATCTTGCGGTCAACTGACAGGATCGCGCCCATGACGCCGAGATAGACCGGGAAGAACACGCCGATCGCGATCAATGCGACTTTCGAGGTCTCAAAAATGCCGAGCCACAGGATGAACAGCGGCACCCAGGCCAGCGAGGGAATCGCGCGCAACGCCTGAATGGTGGGATCGAGCAGCCGCCTCGCCAATCCCCAATAGCCGGAGACCGCGCCGAGAATCGTGCCTGCGATCACGCCAAGGCCGAACCCGGCCGCAACACGCGTCATCGTCGCGGTCACGTGGAGCGTCAGCTCGCCGCTGCGGGCAAGCTCCATGATGGTGAGGAAGACTTTCGATGGCGGCGGCACCAGCCGTCCGCTGGAAAGGCCGCGCCAGACGATGATCTCCCAGGCAAGCGCGACGCTCACCGGCAGCAGCAAACCCAGCAACGGCCGCGCGTAACCCCGCAGCCGCGCGGTGGGCGTGGTCGTCAGGTCCGGTTTCTCAGCTGCGATCGTGTCCAGCGTCATGGCCATAGCCAAACCGCGTCTGGCGGCGGATTGCAAGGTAGCGTTATGCGACGCGCCCGGCTGCCATCCTCTCCCCTTGCGGGAGAGGGGAAAGCCTCGCTGCGGCGCGCTCCCTAGTCTAGGGCGACGGAAGTCAATTCGTCGGCAGCGGAACGCCGTCGTCGATGAGCGCGTCGAGCGCAGCGTTGACGTCGACCTTGGTATCGATCACGCCGGCCTGCTGTAGCGCGAGGCCGGCGGCGAGAATGGACTCCCGCTGCGGCGCGCCGATCCGGCTGTAGGTCAGTTCGGTGCGTTCCTTGAGCTGCTTGTCGGCCACCTCGTTCGGCAGTTTGGTGGCGGCAACGAGCGCCATCTTCAACTCGTCATAATTGGCGAGGGCATATTTGCGCGTTTGCTCGTAAGTCGCGAGCACGCGTTGGGTGGCTTGCGGATAGTCCTTCAGGAACTGTTCGCGGACATTGAGGATGCCCCAGGTGTTGGCGTCCGCCTTGCGGAAAAACAGTTTCGCGCCGTCTTCGATCTCCGCCTGCGCCATCATCGGGTCGAGGCCGGCCCAGGCGTCGACATCGCCGCGGATCAGCGCCGTCTTGCCGTCGGCATGCTGCAACAGCACGGGCGTGATATCTTTTTCGCTCAAGCCGGCGCCGAGCAATGCGCGAACCAGGAAGATGTGCGGGTCGGTGCCGCGGGTCACCGCGACGCGCTTGCCCCTGAGGTCGGCGACGGTCGCAATCTTTGAATCCCTGGTCGTCACCAGCGCCGTCCATTCGGGGCGCGAATAGACATAGATCGACTTGATCGGGTTGCCGTTGATCCGGGCGACCAGCGCGGCGGAACCCGCGGTCGAGCCGAAATCGATCGAACCCGCATTGAGGAACTCGAGCGCCTTGTTGGAACCCGCCGACTGGACCCAGACGATACGGATGCCGTCGTTGGCAAACTCCTTTTCCAGCATTCCCTTTTGCTTGAGGATCAGCGACACCGGATTGTAGGTCGCCCAATCCACGCGAATCTCTTTCAATGGCTCGGCGGCCGGCGCGCCGGCCGGGGCCAGCGAGAGCGCGATCATCGCGGCGAACCCGCGCCGTGAAATCCTGGTCATCGTCTCAACTCTCCATGGGATTGATCGATCAAAGCAGATTACGGGGAAGCGTCAACGCAAGCGGGCCTGCAAACTGTCGCGGGGCCTCGCCGAAGGAGCTTCGAAACACTATTCTCTTTCAATGAGTTAAAGCGGCGTCAACCGGAAGAAAAAATACATCGCCGCCGTCGGCGTCAGAGGACGGCGTTATTCAAAATGAAGACAATTGAGGACGGATTGGCTGCAGCCGCTGCGATGGTTCGTGACAGGCTGTGCGGCGTCGATTATCGGAATAGGTGATGGATAGCGTTGTTGCCCAGGCCGGGCCCGAGGCCGAAGATCGTTTCGATACCGCAAGGATTACGGCTGCGGTGGATGCGCTTGCCACCGAGTATGGCGGACGTGAAGATGTTTTTCGCGCCGCAGTGGCAAAACTGCTGAAGGCCGAGCTGATCGCTGCGCGCGAGACTGCGCAGGCGGTGCTGCTGAAGGACCGGCACGGCCGGCGTTGCGCCGAACGGCTGTGTTTCGTTCAGGACGAGATCATCCGCATCCTGTTCGATGCTGCGACGCGCCATCTCTACCACACGCCGATTCCCTCGGGCGCCGAGCGCATGGCGGTGGTGGCTACCGGCGGATATGGCCGCGGCCTGATGGCGCCGGAATCCGACATCGATCTTCTATTTATCCTTCCCTACAAGCAGACCGCCTGGGGCGAGCAGGTCGCTGAGGCCGTGCTCTATTGTCTGTGGGACATGGGATTGAAGGTCGGCCATGCGACGCGCTCGGTCGATGAATCGATCCGCCAGGCGCGCGGCGACATGACGATCCGAACCGCGATTCTCGAAACCCGGTTCCTGGCCGGCGATAAACCGCTCTACGACGAACTGGTGTCGCGGTTCGACAAGGACGTGGTGCAGGGCAGCGCCACGGAATTCGTGACCGCGAAGCTCGCCGAACGCGAGGAGCGGCATCGCCGCGCTGGACAATCGCGCTATCTGGTCGAACCCAACGTCAAGGACGGCAAAGGAGGACTTCGCGACCTGCACACGCTGTTCTGGATCGCGAAGTATGTCTACCGCGTTCGCGATACCGACGAGTTGCTCGATCGCGGCGTGTTCGATGCGCGGGAGTACCGCACCTTCCGCCGCTGCGCCGATTTCCTGTGGTCGGTCCGCTGCAACCTGCATTTTTTTGCCGGCCGCGCCGAAGAGCGTCTGTCATTCGACATGCAGCGCGAGATCGCGGTCCGGCTCGGCTATACCTCGCATCCCGGCATGCAGGACGTCGAACGCTTCATGAAGCATTACTTCCTGATCGCCAAGGAAGTCGGCGACCTCACCGCGATCCTGTGTGCCAAGCTCGAAAACGAACAGGCCAAGCCGGTGCCGGTGCTGAGCCGCATGATGGCGCGGTTCCGGCCGAGCACCGTGCGGCGGCGCCTGCCCGAGAGCGACGACTTCATCGTCGACCACAACCGCATCAATCTCGTCGCCCCCGATGTCTTCAAGCACGACCCGGTCAACCTGATCCGGATCTTCCGCCTCGCACAGAAGAACAATCTGGCTTTCCATCCCGACGCCATGCGCACGGTGACGCGATCGCTGAAGCTGGTGAACACCGAGCTGCGCGCCGCGCCCGAGGCCAACCGCCTGTTCATGGAAATCCTGACGTCGAACGATGCGGAAGTCGTGCTGCGGCGCATGAACGAAACCGGCGTGCTCGGTCATTTCATCCGCGCCTTCGGCAAGATCGTGTCGATGATGCAATTCAACATGTACCACCACTATACGGTGGACGAGCACCTGATCCGCTGCATCGGCTATCTTCAGGACATCGAACGCGGCGGCAGCGATGAATTCGTGGTCGCCAGCGATTTGATGCGTAAAATACGCCCCGAGCACCGCGCCGTGCTCTATATCGCGACCCTCCTGCACGATATCGCCAAGGGCCGGCTGGAAGACCACTCCATCGCGGGCGCGAAGGTCGCCCGGCGTCTCTGTCCGCGGCTTGGCTTCAGCGCAGCCGACACCGAACTCGTGGCCTGGCTGATCGAGCAGCACTTGACGATGTCGACGGTCGCCCAATCGCGCGACCTGTCGGACCGCAAGACCATCGAAAATTTCGCGGCTGTAGTCCAGTCGGTCGAGCAGATGAAGCTTCTGACGATCTTGACCACCGCCGACATCAGGGGCGTCGGCCCCGGCGTCTGGAACGGCTGGAAGGCGCAGCTGTTGCGGACGCTCTATTACGAGACCGAACCGGTGCTCACCGGCGGCTTCTCGGAGGTCAATCGCGCCCGGCGCATCGCGTTGGCGCAAGGCGAATTCCGCAGCGCTTTCACGGAGTGGCCGGAGCATGAGCTCAACGCCTATGTCGCGCGCCACTACCCCGCCTACTGGCTCAAGGTCGAACTGCAACGCAAGATGCGCCATGCCCGCTTCCTGCGATCGAGCGAACAGGCCGGCGACAAGCTCGCGATCAACGTCGGATTCGACGAAGCCCGCGGCGTCACCGAACTCACCATCCTGGCGATGGACCATCCATGGCTGCTGTCGATCATCGCCGGCGCCTGTGCGTCAGCGGGCGCCAACATCGTGGATGCCCAGATCTACACCACGACCGATGGCCGCGCGCTCGACACCATCGCGATCACCCGGGAATACGATCGAGATGAGGATGAGGGGCGGCGCGCGACGCGGATCGGCGAGATGATCGAGGACGTTCTTGAAGGCAAGCTTCGCCTGCCCGAAGTGGTGGCGCGGCGCGCTGCGGGACGCGGCAAGGCGCGTCCCTTCGTCGTCGAGCCGGAAGTCACGGTCAACAATCAGTGGTCGGATCGTTATACCGTGATCGAGGTTTCCGGGCTCGACCGGCCGGGCTTGCTGTATGAGCTGACGACCGCGATTTCGAAGCTCAACCTCAATATCGCCTCCGCCCATGTCGCGACGTTCGGCGAGCGCGCCCGCGACGTGTTCTACGTTACCGACCTGCTCGGGGCGCAGATCACGGCGCCGACGCGGCAGGCGGCGATCAAGAGCGCGCTGCTCCATCTGCTCGCTAGCGAGCAGGTCGCCGCGTAGCGCTACCGGGAACGCCGATCAACTCTCGGGAATCTCGCCAAAGGTCTTGCCTGATGGCAGCGGCTTCAACCGGATCAGCCGCGAGTCCGCGACCGCGGCCTGACGATGCTTCACCGCCTCGCGATAGACGGGATCGCGGATCATCTCGACGAAAGCGGCGACGCTGGGATATTCCGCGATAAAGCAATGATCCCAATACTCGTCTGACGGCCCGATCAGCATTAGTTCGAAGCGGCCTTGCCAGGCCACCTTGCCGCCGAGACGCGTGAACACCGGCCCGCTCTCGCGGCCATAGGCGGCATAGGCTTCTGCCCCCGTCGCCTGCCGCCCGTCCGGGTAGGCGGCGCGCTCGCGCAGGCGGACCAGATTGAGCATGTGAATGGGACCGGCGCGATTGTTCTCGCGAAAGCTCGCGAATACTGCCTTGGTCGGATCGACGTAACCTGTCATCTTCGTTGCCTCGTTTGCCGACCATCGCGATGATCGGCGCATTACCGGGGAAAGCCACATGAACGCGATTGCCAACATATTAGTGGCGCTGGTGGCCGCGCTGCATGTATATTTTCTCTGCCTGGAGATGTTCTTTTGGACCCGGCCGCTCGGCCTGAAAACCTTTCGCAACACGCCCGAAAAAGCCGCGGACTCGGCCGTGCTCGCGGCCAATCAGGGGCTTTATAACGGGTTCCTTGCCGCGGGCCTGGTGTGGGGACTGCTGCAGCCCAACGTCGCCTTCGCCTTCCAGATCAAGGCATTCTTCCTGCTTTGCGTTGTTGTTGCCGGCCTCTATGGCGCTGCAACTGTGAGCCGGCGGATCCTGTTCGTTCAGGCAGCCCCGGCCGCGGTTGCTTTGGTGTTGCTCTGGCTGGCGTGAAGTAGCCGTTGCAAGGCTGCGTTGCCTTGCATTGACATACCCGTTCATTCAGAATTGCCGTCAAACGATGATTTCCGCTGGTGTGGCGGTTTAGAAGTCCGCATTATTGTTGCCGCGGGCTCGTCATGCGGACTTCTGAACCAAAGCCACACCAGATAAAAAATTAGCTAGTGTCCTTTCGATTCCGAAGTTCGAAACGTGGCTCCGAAAAATGCTACGAACTTCGGAACCGGGACACCAGGCGGAGATGTCATCGCAACCAACAAAAACATCAGGTGAGGGCCGCGACATGAAGAACAGCTTCTTTCATTTCGTCACCGGGACAGTACTTACGCTCGCACTCGCAACGCCGTCGGCGCATGCGCAGAAATACGACCCCGGCGCCAGCGACACCGAAATCAAGATCGGCCAGACCGTTCCGTTCTCAGGCCCGGCTTCCGCCTATGCCAGTATCGGCAAGACGCAAGCCGCCTATTTCAAAATGATCAACGATCAGGGGGGCGTGAACGGCCGCAAGATCAATCTGATCCAGTATGACGATGCCTATAGCCCGCCGAAAGCCGTCGAGCAGGTGCGCAAGCTGGTCGAGAGCGACGAGGTGCTCCTGACCTTCCAGATCATCGGCACGCCCTCCAATGCCGCGGTTCAGAAATATCTCAATACGAAGAAGGTGCCGCAATTGTTCGCCGCGACCGGGGCTTCCAAATTCACCGACCCGAAGAATTTCCCATGGACGCTCGGCTTTAATCCCAACTATTTCGTCGAGGGCCGCATCTACGGCCAATACATCCTCAAGCAATATCCAAATGCCAAGGTCGGTGTGCTCTATCAGAATGACGATCTTGGGCGCGACTACCTCAACGGCATCAAGGCGGGCCTCGGCGACAAGGCGGCGACCATGATCGTGGCGGAGGCTTCCTATGAGGTCTCCGACCCGACCATCGACTCCCAGATCCTGAAACTCAAATCTGCCGGCGTGGACGTGCTGTTCAGTGCATCGACCCCCAAATTTGCAGCGCAGGCGATCAAGAAGAATGCGGAACTCGGCTGGAAGCCGGTCCACATTCTCGACATCAATGCCACCTCGGTCGGCGCCGTCATGCAGCCCGCGGG
>Ga0210389_10002645_pt1 | contig 14082 bp, 9 predicted proteins | sample IncBWH28OmetaG_FD_160127 | JGI IMG/M metagenome (GOLD analysis project Ga0210389, IMG submission 160127) | Forest soil microbial communities from Barre Woods Harvard Forest LTER site, Petersham, Massachusetts, United States - Inc-BW-H-28-O ...
GTGACGGCTCGATCGAGTAAATCGGCTACCTTGGTGTGGATCCGGCCGCGAGTCATATACCGGTCCCGGGTCATTGAGACGTTGGTGTGACCGAGATGGTCGGCCCCGATGCGGGCTGACAGGCCATCGTCGTCGATTAGCGTCGCGATGGTCTTGCGGAAGCTGTGAGTGGTGACTTCCGGGACGCCCAGCTCCTTCCGCGCGGCGCGCCGCTGTTTGCCGAAGTTGTTCGGATCGCGCAAGGTGCCCGCTGTCGACGGGAACACCCCAGCTTGCTCACCGACATACGGCAGCTGGCGACGCGCCGTCAACCTCGCGACTGTGAACTGAGGCAAGGGCACTATGCGTCTGCTGGCTGCCGACTTAGTTTCGTCGATGCGCTTGAGGCCTTCCCCGGCGACGCGTATCACTGTCCCTGCGACCGCGAGCGTCCTGGATTCCTCTTCATAGTCAATCCATCGCAGACCAACTAGTTCGGACCGACGCAGTCTCGTGGCAATCAGCAACGCCACCGCCAGACAGCAGGCGGCTGCGCGTGAGCGCAGCCGAACCAAGAACTATGGCTACGAGCGCGAATTATGAACGAGCAGTGGATACTGTAGTTCCGTCGCACTTGTGTTTCACAAGTTGTTGGCGAAGCAGCGACGGTCCAGGGGAGTGTCTGAGTTCGCGGATGGCTCAACTCGGGATGTGAAGCCCGGACCATCTCGGTGTAGGTTAGAGAGGCTAAGGTTACCTCTAAGCTAACTAGTTGAGTAGCCTTCGCCCCTGGTTAGGAAAGCGCCCATGACGACCACCGAGCCAAGGACAGAGTCGCTAGATCCTAAGGTTCCCCCAAGCACCGAGGAAGAACTCCGCCCACAGCGCGCCAAGCAGAAGGGGCTGCTGGGCCGTTTCTGGCTAATGCTCACGATCCTGGCTGTGGTCGCGCTATCCGGATTCGTCGTCCACCGACTGCACGGCGTCTTCGGCGTTCACAAGGGTTCGTTCGGTGGTGGCTCATCCGGTGAGGTCATCGACCAGTTCAACGCCAAGACCATCACGCTCGAGGTCTGGGGGTCACCGGGCAGCACGGCAACTATCAACTACCTCGACGAGAACTCCCATCCGCAGCAGGCCCTCAACGTCCCCTTGCCCTGGAACACGGTGTTGAAGTCAACAAAGCCTGGGATCCCGGCCAACTTGATAGCGCAAGGAGACGGCAGTTGGATTGCCTGCCAATTCGTCGTGAACAACCACGACGGGCGCGGTGACGTCATCAAGGCTCCGAATCACTCGCCTGCCAACGAGACAGTCAATGCCTTCGTCTATTGTCTGGACAAGTCCGCGTGAGCGAGACCACCGAGGCTGCGCCGCGCGTTGATCAGCCGCTGATCCCGCCGTTCCTGCCGCGGATGATCCATCGGCTAGCGCTGCCGATCGTCCTAGTCTGGCTGGGCATCGTCTTCGTGACCAACACCGTGTCGCCGCAACTGGAGGTCGTCTCCAAGAACCACTCGGTGTCACAGAGCCCGAAAGACGCGACATCGTTCCAGTCGATGATGCGCGTCGGATCGACGTTCAAAGAGTTCAGTTCGGACAGCTCGGCAATGATCCTGCTGGAGGGCGACAAACCGCTGGGGGCGGAGGCCCACCGCTATTACGACGAGATCGTCAAGCGACTCGAGCAAGACAAGAAACACGTTCAGCACATCCAGGACTTCTGGAGTGATCCCCTGACCGCCGCGGGCTCCCAGAGCCACGACCAAAAAGCCGCGTACGTCCAGGTCTACCTCGCCGGCAACATGGGCGGCGGCCTGTCCACCGAGTCCAGCGTGGCCGTCCGCAAGATCGTGGACTCGGTGCCGGCGCCGCCGGGGATCAAGGCCTACGTCACCGGGGCGGCTCCGTTGTTTGCCGACCAGTCCCATGCGGGTGAGAAAGGCGTCGCGAAGGTCACTCTGGTCACCCTCCTCGTGATTGTGGTGATGCTGCTGGTCGTCTACCGGTCGGTGGGCACCGTTTTGATCATGTTGTTCATGGTCTTCGTCGAGTTGCTCGCGGCTCGCGGTGTCGTCGCGACGCTGGGGAATTACGGCATCATGGGGCTCTCCACGTTCGCCAACAACATGCTGGTGTTGTTGGCGATCGCCGCCGGAACGGACTACGCGATTTTCGTGATGGGCCGATATCACGAGGCCCGCGGCCTCGGCGAAGATCGAGAACAGGCCTTCTACACGATGTTCCACAGCACTGCGCATGTCGTGCTGGGGTCGGGGCTGACCATCGCCGGCGCGATGTACTGCCTGAGCTTTTGCCGGTTGCCGTATTTCCAGTCACTCGGTGTGCCCTGCGCCGTCGGCATGCTGGTCGCGGTCCTCGCGGCCTTGACTCTAGGACCAGCGGTCCTGACCGTGGGATCGTTCTTCAAGCTGCTCGACCCGAAGCGAAAGCTGCAGACCCGGGGCTGGCGACGCATCGGCACCGCCATCGTCCGCTGGCCCGCACCGGTTCTCGCGGTGACCATCGGCGTCGCTTTAATCGGTCTGCTCGCTCTGCCCGGCTACAAGACGGACTACGACACCCGCCACTTCCTGCCGCAAGACACCCCTGCCAATGTCGGGTATGCGGCTGCCGACCGGCACTTCAACCAGGCTCGGCTCAACCCTGAGCTGCTGATGATCGAGACCGATCACGACCTTCGTAACCCGGCCGACTTCCTCGTCCTGGACAAGGTCGCCAAGGCGGTCTTCCACATCCCCGGCATCGGCCGGGTGCAGACCATCACCCGGCCGCTGGGCACGCCGCTCGACCACAGCACCCTCGGTTTTCAAATGGGTGCACAAGCCGCAGGGCGGCTCCAGACCCAGCACTATCAGGACGAGCAGGCGAAGAACCTGCTGAACCAGGCGGACGAGCTCAGGAAAACGATGGCATTGCTGCATGAGCAGATGCAGACCACCCAGGACCTCAGCAACACGACACACGAAACCACCAAGCTCACCCAAGAAACCGTGAAGATCACCGCGCAGTTGCGCGACGACATCGCCAACTTCGACGACTTCTTCCGGCCGATTCGTGCCTACTTCTACTGGGAGAAACACTGCTACGACATTCCTATTTGCTGGACGCTACGGTCCATCTTCAACGCGCTCGATGGAATCGACCAGGTGGCTGAGAACATCACGAACCTCAGCAAGAATCTGGACAAGCTGGACCAGATTCAGCCCAAGCTCGTGGCGTTGATACCCCCCCAGATTGAGAGCCAGCAGCACAACCTCGACACCATCATGTCGAACTATGCGACCACTATGGGTCTCAACGAGCAGGCGAGAGCGCAGGCCGACAACGCCACCGCCCAGGGGGATGCCTTCGATCGAGCGAAGAACGACGACACGTTCTACCTTCCGCCGGAGGCTTTCAAGAGCCCGGATTTCGCGCGGGGTCTCAAACAGTTCATATCGCCGGACGGGCACGCCGTCCGGTTGATCATTTCGCATGAAGGCGACCCGGCGACTCCTGAAGGCGTCAGCCACATCGAACCGATCAAGCAGGCCGTACACGAGGCGATCAAGGGCACGCCCTGGGAGGGCGCCAATGTCTACCTCGGCGGTACCGCCGCGACGTATAAAGACATGCACGACGGGTCCGACATCGACCTGATGATCGCCGGAATTTCTGCGGCCACACTGATTTTCGTCATCATGCTGGTGATCACCCGAAGCGTCGTGGCGGCCTTCGTGATCGTCGGTACGGTGTTGCTGTCGCTGGGCGCCTCGTTCGGACTCTCCGTGCTCCTATGGCAATACATCCTGGGCATCAAGTTGCACTGGATGGTGCTGGCGATGGCGATCATCCTGCTGCTGGCGGTCGGCTCGGACTACAACCTGCTGCTGATATCGCGGTTCAAGGAGGAAATCCACGCCGGGCTCAAGACGGGGACGATTCGCGCGATGGCCGGTTCGGGCTCGGTGGTGACCGCCGCCGGTCTGGTGTTCGCCGCCACCATGGCCACGTTCATGTTCAGCCCGCTGCGGGTGATGGCCCAGGTGGGTACGACGATCGCGCTGGGTCTGTTGTTCGACACCTTGATCGTGCGGTCGTTCATGACACCGTCGCTGGCCACCTTGCTCGGGCGCTGGTTCTGGTGGCCGCAGCACGTGCGTCCACGGCCGGCCAGCACCATGCTGCGGCCGTACGGACCGCGTCGCGCCGTGCGCGAGCTGATCCTCAACGACGTTGACGAACACCCACCGGGCGGACTGGTCAAAAAGCGCTAAAAGCTATGTTGAAAACCTGATTCGGGCGCTGGGAGCTGCCAACGTAGCCGTCCTGGGCATCTCTGGGTGGATGGGTTGCTCGGATCTAGGCGCGGCTGGGCTGTCAGCTGCGTGCACAATGAGCCGAAGTCCGAAGTTCGTGCAAATCTGTTGGCGGGCGTCCTGCGGGACATCTTCGGCTCCCCTCGTGCAGTCGTAGCAAACGCCGAACCCAATCAGCTCACCCCGGCGTAATCCCGGCGGCCGGGGGCGATACGCAGCCGTACTGGGGGCGTACCTCGCCTGTACCGGCAACGCTCAGGTGTATTGCCTTGCAAGCGATATGGCACGAATCGGCTAACCGTTTCGCCTGGTCGCCGCAACGCCGGCTAGGGACTCATAATCCGTTGGTCGCGGGTTCGAGCCCCGCCCGCCTCACCGAGTAAGTCCTGGTCAAAGGCGGTATGCGGCTGACCGGGCCGAACTCTTAAGGGTTTACGTACGCGGCGCGTACGCGAGCGGGCGGGCGTAGTCCCGGCTAGCTAACTCTTGACAGGGGCCGCCTGGACGCGGGGTGAAAGGCCGCGACGGGGTTAGCGCCCCTAGTTTTTGCCCTACCGGTCCCACCGCACAGCCCCACGCGCGGAAGGCCGCCCTTAGTGGTCGCCGGGTGAGCGGAATCACACGGAGAATATTTCCGTGCATAGTTGACTGAAGGTGTAGTCGGCTGACTACACTTGGGGGGTGTAGTCGGCTGACTACACTTGAGGGGTGCAGTCGGCTGACTACACTTTGCTGGCACACTACGGCGGGCATCTCACATCAGTGCCGGCGCGCGCGTCCCGTAGCCACGGCAGAGGGCCGGGCACGAGAAAGGAAACCATGAAAAAGATCACGCGGCGCGTTCGGGTTCGGATGCTCGTCGTCGCATCGGTGATTGGAGCGGCAGCGCTGGGTGCTGCCCCAGCGATCGTCGCGAGCGGGCCAACCACGGTTTTGGCCAGTTGTGGCGCGGGCTATTACCAGAACTCGGATGGTCAATGCATTCCCGACCCATCGTCAGGTCTGCCCCCTGGTGGTGCCCCGGGCCTTGTGGGTAGCGGTGGGCCGCCTGCGGGAGCTACCGCGATCTGCCGGGATGGCGACTACTCGTTTAGTACGCACCACACCGGCACCTGCTCGGGCCACGGCGGCGTCAAGCAGTGGCTTACTAACTAACGGCCATCCACGGAGTCAACAAGAAATGAAGAAAACAGCCATCGCTTTAGCAGCTGGCGCAGCAATAGCTGCTTCAGCACTAACGGCGCCAACCGCCAACGCTTACCCATCGTGGTGTAGCTACAAACAACCCATCTGGTCCGCCCCTTCCAAGCGATCATTTCGAGCAACACTGTGCCGCTGGTTGCGTAGATAGGTTGTGTGACTGATGAGTGTTGCCTGGGTCGCACGCCGATTGCATACGACATCGATGATGAGATGGTCAGTCGCCGCTGTTCATTGCTCGCAGAGGAATTTGTTGAGCGAGTGCCAATTGCCCAATCCCTGGGGGACGTCGGGTTCGCCCCATGGGGGATTGCTTATAAACCGTCCTGTCGCTGTGCCGTCCGGCTGGATGGTGCCGAAATAACCGCTGAGCCAGCCGTTACTCCAATTGACGCTGAAAGTAAATTTATTGCCGTCGTGGTACCCCCCATCGTTCATGTAGGCAGTGCCGTTCATGTCGGGCTTGCCGCCTCCAGCCTGCGTGGCTTGCGGACCCAAAGTCTGGCCGGACGAGGCCACCCACACGGTGTAGCCGTTGTCTTCGGCCAGCACAACTGTGGATTGGTCGCTGTACCATTTCTGGTCCTGGCAGACCGCGTCGGCGCGAGCCGGGGCAGCAGCCTGCACCAGCATGGCGGTGACGACGGCGCTTAGCGCCGCGATCGCCGAAAAGGACTTGCTTGTGATTGCCATTGTCTGTCCTTTCTTGTCACCACATTTGCGACAGCTGCATACTGCCGGTCGGGTCGGTCTGTTGGAGCCTAGCGTCGGGCCGGGCATGCTCGTCTGGCTATCGCACCCCGTTGGTTCCGAAGTCGCCCCGGCGCAGCCGAAGACCGGATCCGTTTTGCGGTTTGAACCAGGAGGTCCAGTGTCGACGCCCTGGTTACTCGACCGCCCGGACTGACCGACCGTGGATCCCACGCCCTTAAAGGCAAGTCAGCCGCCGTGCAGGTCTTCGGCCTCAACCCAGGCACTGCTGCCGCTAGGTGACTCGCCCGACTCGGTGCTCGACGTTGGAGCGTCGGCCTCGCCTCGGGTAGCTAACCCGCTCACGTACGCGAGACATACGCGACCAGGGGTGTTTCTAGGGCGAACCGTGTGCGTACCGGGAGCGTACCGGCAACGACGAAAAGCGGGCTTGCTCAAGCGATTTGGTCGTTTCACTTAACCCGTTTCCCCTGGTCGCCGAAGCGCCGCCTAGGGCCTCATAACCCGTTGGTCGCGGTTCGAGCCCCGCCCGCCCCACAACATAAAACTGCAGGTAAGAGGTCGTTTAACCGCTTGCTGGCTGCCGATTCGATGGCCGAAAGTGGTTCTACCGGCAGCACTTTGGCGACACTTGCCTGGCACAAAGTTTGTGACAAAGCCGGGCCAGCAAAGCCCGACAAACGCCAAATTGAATCAGTGAGGCAACGAACGTTGCCGAACCTGACCCACCCACCGAAGGCGACCCCGAAGCAGAAGCCGACCAACCGACCAACCGAAGCGGCGGGGAACCAATGCGGCTGCTACTGCTGTTTTGGAAAGGCCATGACCTGCGACAACGCCGCAAAGGCTTTGGCGTCCGGTGCCGTCGTGTTGGTCTTTCCGGGCGGGGATTTCGACGTATACCGGCCGAGCGTAAGGGAGAACGTCATCATGACCCTGCCGCCGACTTCTTCTGCAGGAGATTGCTTTTTGTCTATGGCGGAACGGGCCCTCGGCCTGGGGGGTGACGAGGGTTGAACTTAGTCGTATCGTTCCTGCCAGCTAACAAACACGGGCGGTTGAGGTGATTGCGATGAGTACGGGCACAGAAGCTCGACAAGATCAGGTCGGCGCGGAAGCGCGGCGCGAGGTGGTGGTGAAGTGCCCGGCCACCGGAGAGCGCGTTGGCAGCGTGCCGGTCGCGACGGCGGCGGAGGTTCAAACCGTCGCGGCTCGGCTGCGAACGGCGCAGCCGGCCTGGCAGCAGTTGGGAGTCGAGGGTCGCGCGAGCTGGTTGGGCAAGTGGCGCGACTGGATGCTCGACCACGCCGACGAACTGCACACCCTGGTGCAACTCGAAGGCGGCAGGTCCTGGGGTGATACCTCGACCGAGATGCTGTTGGTGACACAGATCGTCAACTATTGGATTGACAACGCCGCCGAATTCTTGGCCGACGAGTCGGTGCGCCCGTGGGGAGCCGCGAACGCCGCGAAAAAGCTGACCATCGTCTATGAGCCGTACCAGCTCGTCGGGGTCATCACGCCCTGGAATGGCCCGTTGGCGGGGCCGCTGCTGGATATCCCGGCGGCGCTGATGGCCGGGTGCGCGGTGCTGTCCAAGCCGTCGGAGTTCGCGCCGCTGGCGTGGCAGGCCGCGGTCGACGGCTGGAAGGAGATCGATGCCCCCGCCGTACTCGACGTGGTCAATGGTTTGGGGGAGACCGGCGCCACCTTGGTCGGCGTCGTCGACTACGTCATGTTTACCGGATCGGTCAACACTGGGCGCCGCATCGCCACCGCGGCCGCGCAGCGCCTGATCCCCTACAGCCTGGAACTCGGGGGCAAGGACGCCATGATCGTCTGCGCCGACGCCGACATCGACCGGGCCGTCGACGGCGCGGTATGGGGCGGATTTGCCCTTGCCGGCCAAGCCTGCATATCGGTAGAGCGCCTGTACGTCGAAGAACCCATCTACGACGAGTTCGTGCAGAAGCTGGTAGCCAAGACCTCCCAGCTGCGTCTCGGGATGGACACCAAGCACGACTATTCATGCGATGTCGGATCGATGGCGACCGAGCAGCAACGGGCCATCGTGTCCCGCCATGTCGAGGACGCGGTGAGCAAGGGCGCCAAGGTGCTCACCGGCGGGAAGCCACGAGATAACGGCTTTTTCTATGAGCCGACGGTGCTGGTCAACGTCGACCACGGCATGGACTGCATGCGTGAGGAGACGTTCGGCCCGACATTGCCGGTGATGAAGGTGCGCGATGCCGCCGAGGCGATCGAGAAGGCCAATGATTCCAGGCTTGGCCTGGCCGGCAGCATCTGGACGCGGGACAAGGCTAAGGCGATGGCCTTGGCCCGTCAGATGAACACGGGAACGGTGACCATCAACAACGTGCTCGTGGGCATCTTCCAGTTCGGGGTTCCATTCGGGGGCTGGAATGACTCGGGCGTTGGTTCCCGTTCCGGCGGCGCCGAGGGGATCCGGAAGTATTGCCGCGCCAAAAGCATTGTGGCCGAACGGGTCGCGATGAAGAAAGAAGCCATGTGGTACCCCTATAGCCGCAGGAAGGGCAAGATTGTGACGGCAGCGGGCAGGTTCCTCTCGGCTCGGGACTGGCGGCGCCGACTCGGTCGTTGACCGGCCGTCCGTCAGATCAATTGATGACTTCCGGTCCGGGCGTCGCGGCGTAGAGCTTGTCGATCTGCAGCAGTTCCGTGAGGGGACGATCAAGACAAACGAGCCCAAATCACTTGCCTTTGGACTTCTTTGGCAGTCTCTTCCGCGCTGCTGCCGTCTTTCCAACCTTGCCGGTTTTGCCCCTGGTTGCCTTGGCGAACCGCTTACGCGCTGTGAGCTGCTTTGCACGGTGGCGTTGGGGCTATGGTGCGGTCGTCGCGATAGGTCGCGCAGCCCGTCGATGCCTTGCTCCTGGTACCGCCGTAACCACCGGTAGTAGACCTGCCGGCTGATCCCGTAATACCGGCACGTCATGGCCACGTTGCCGGTCACTTCCTCGGCGTGCCGGATGATCGCCACCGGCGACGGACCTCTCGTGGCAGCTGCGGTTCGCTCATGCAGGTCTCCTAGTGCTGGGAGACGCGGACTGTCAACGATGTCCGTCAGTTTTAGAGCCCCAAGTCAAAGGTGATTACCTCGGCGGAGGTTGACAGTTGCGATCAGTGGTCGCGTCGACCGGGTCGATGGGTTCAGTATCGGCTCAGGGCCGTGCGCGCGCGGGCGGCCGCTGCCGCGCCGCCGGCAGGCCCAATGCTCTGGACCCGGTCGTCCAACCCGTCGGATAGTTCAGCGACTTGTGCCTCGTTCATTGGTGACGGCCTACCCGCCTTGACGAGCGCGTGATGGAGGGCGACCGCGTCCTCGTTGGCGCCCAGCCGGATTAGCAACCGCGTCGCGTACCGCAAGTTGAGCCACTGCTGGCTCCAGTCCCCGACGCGATCCCAGTGGTCGAGCACATCGATGAAAAGCCTTGCTGCCGTAGCCGGATCGCCGTGCACAGCGCGGGTAGCCGCGGCCTCCATCAACGCGATGCCATACCACCAGAAGTTCTGCACCGACGCAGCCAGCTCGGCCGCCTCGTCGAACAGCGACAACGCACGGCCGGGTTCCGACTTCTTGAGCACCAAGCCGAGCGCGTAGCGAGCCATCGACCGTGCCGTCGGGTTGGCGGTCGTATCCGCGACCCGCAGCGACTCTTGGGCGGCGGGCAGCCCGGCGTCGGGCGTGCGCAGCACCGCGTGGCAGATCGCGACGTAAAACAGGTCCCACACCAGCCGGGTCGGGTCGGCGTCGCGGCGCGCCCGCGTCGCCTCGTCGTCGTAATACGCCAGGGCGGCGGCCGCGTCCCCCTCATAGAGAGCCAAATCGGCGAGCACATCGGCGGGATAGGTGACGCGTCCCGCGCCGCGGCCGGGAACCCGTCCCTCGGCGAGCTCGGCCAGCGACCGCGCATGGTCGAATTCGCCGCGGGTCCAGGCGCCACGCGCGGCAAAACCGACGGCGGCGGGAAACAACGGGTTGTCGCGGTCGGCGGCCTCGAGTGTCCGCTCCGCCCAGCCGGCCGCCTCGTACCCGACGCGTAGGTGCAGGAGTTCGGCCGACGATGTGACCAGCCGAAGCGCAAGGTCGATGTTCCCGTCAGCCATGGCACGCTCGAACGCCGCGCGCAGGTTGTCGTAGTCGGGCAGCATTCGCTGCACCCATACCCGCTCGTCGGCACCATGCATGCCAGTGGCGGAACGCTCGGCGAGTTCGGCGAAATACACCGCATGGCGGGCGGCGTACCGGTCGTCAATCCCTTTCTCCCGCAAGCGGTCTCGGCCGTACGCTCGCAAAGTTTCCAGCATCTCGTAGCGTGACCTTCCGGCGGCGGTGCGCGCTGTCACCATCGACTTGTCGACCAGGCCGGTCAACAGCTCCAGCGTGTCGTCCTCGGTGTGTCCGGACTCGCCGCACACCGCGTGTGCCGCGTCGAGGTCAAACCCACCCGCGAACGTCGACAGCCGCGTGAACAGCGACTGCTCGGCTTCGGCGAGCAGCCGGTAGGACCAATCGATGGTCGCGGTGACGCTCTGCTGCCTGGCAGGTGCGTCGCGCGCTCCGCCGCTCAACAGACGTAACCGGTCCAGGCGCCTTGCCACGTCAAGGCTGCTCATCACTCGCATCCGGGCCGCTGCCAGTTCGATCGCTAGTGGCAGGCCGTCCAGTCGCCGACAGATCTCTGCGACCGCGCCGTCCGCCTCGCGCTCAATGTCGAAGTCCGGCCGGCGGGCCCTGGCCCGGTCTGCGAACAATGCAGTGGCGTCGTCGACCGGCAACGGTGGCACACGAAAGATCCGCTCACCCTCGATGCCGAGTGGTTCCCTGCTTGTGGCTAAAACCGATACTTGTGGGCAGTTCCGAACGATTTGATCGACTAGGCCGGCCGCCGCGTCCAGAATGTGTTCGCAATTGTCGACAACCAGTAGTAACTGGCGGTCGCGCAGATAGTCGATCACGGTCGCGTCGATGCCGAGGCCCTGCTGTTGCTGCAAGCGCAGAGCCGCCGCAACGGCGTGACTGACGGCGGCACCGCCGTCGAGCGGGGCAAGTTCGCACACCCACACTCCGTCGCTGAATTGCTTGCCGATGCGCGCCGCCGATTCGAAGGCCAGCCGCGTCTTGCCGGTGCCGCCCACCCCGGTCAGCGTCAGCAACCGATGCGCGCTCATCGCCGCCTGCACCTGTGCGACCTCAGAGCTTCGCCCGATGAAGCTGCTGATCGCCGGCCTCAGGTTGCCCGGCGTCGCATCGAGCGTGCGCAGCGGCGGGAACTCCGTGCGCAAGCCAGCGGCTCGGGCCTGGAACACCTCGACCGGAGTGGGCAGGTCGCGCAACCGCCGCGGCCCCAGATCCACCAGATCCACTCCGGTGAGCAGACCCGCCGTCGATTCGGCTACCAGGATCTGACCGCCGTGCCCGGCGGCCATCACGCGCGCCGCGCGATTCAGCACCGTTCCGAAATAGTCCGACTCCCGCAGCTCGGCCTCGCCGGTCGCGATGCCCATCCGCACCGGCAACTCGAGTTCCCGCTGCGCAGCCACCGCAGCATCCACCGCGCACGTTGGTGACGCGAATGCGGCACACACTCCGTCCCCGGTGTGCTTGAACAACCAACCGCCGTGCGCCTCGATCGTCGAGCGCAACACCTCGTCATGTGCGGCGAGGGCCTTCCGCATGCCATCCGCGTCCGTCTCCCACCGACGGGTCGAACCCTCAACATCGGTGAACAGAAACGTCACCACCCCCGAAGGGGCAGCCGCCGGAGGAGCGGACACCCCCGCAGAATGCCACACCGAACCCGGTGACACCTTGAACATCGTCGGAATACGGCCTGAGACGTCCACCTCCGTGCGGCATACGGTCAGAACGATGGGACGCCCCAAGGCGCTCGACAACTCGAAATCCGCTCTGACGCAATGGATTTACACACACGGTAGGGTCGGCTCACGCCTGCCACACGGGGCTGACGGCCAGCTCGAGCGCAGCCCATTGAAGCTGGTGGGCAGCCCAGTTAAGTTCTTCTCGTCGTCGGGACGAAGTCGAGAAATGTTGGACCAAGACACCATTTCATAGCGGCAGCCCTCCGGACTCGAAGTCCGGTATAACTTTATATCCAATCTTTTAGTATGTAAAATACGACTTCGAGCGTATCATCGGTATGATCGCACCCAGCACCGCCGGCCACGCGGGAGTAATCATCAGACTAGGACTCCCGCGCGGCCCTCAAATGGAAGGAGGGCATATGACCGCATTCCAAGGATTACAGCGGGGACGTTACATCGGCCCCGTCTGGATCGGCATCTGCTGCGATGCGAGTTGGCGTCACGGCGTCTCGCTCGAGCGCGACCACCGGATCATCATCGACGTCAACGGCGTCCAACACCTAACCGCGGATCAGACCCGCAGGCTGGGTGAGGAGGCACTCGCATTGGCTGACCAACTGCAGGCCCGGTTAGGCCCCGCGAGCCCCTTTTGAGAACCGACGACAAACACAGCCCAGTTCCAATCCACAAAAGACGCTCCCCCTTTTAGGAGGCAGCGCCTCCCATGGCGCTGCCGACCGTTGCGAGCCCGCTCCCATGGTGGCGCGCCGCCGGTTCGTGTTCGCTGAGAAGATGTATGGACGGTTGGCGACAGAGGCCGGGGTTCACTCCACCACGATCCGGGCGCGGATGCTGGCTACGCCGGCGGGATGACGATCGCAGACATCATCGGAGGCGTCGGGTGCTGCCGCGGCTTTCCCAGCGTTCCATAAGGATTAATCATTGCCTGCTGACGGCGATGGCTCCGGCAGCAACACGACCCGGTCACTAGCAGCGCATCACCTCAACATTCATTCCAATGAATGTTTTGGTTGTGCTCTCTAGACTAACAACGGGCCATGCAAGAGGAGCGGCAACAGAAATGGCACACGAAACCAGCTCGTTGAGCTTCCTCAGACGACGCCCCTTGTGGTGGTTCCTGATAGGTCCGGCTGGCGTTGCTGGCTCGGTGTGGGGCAAGCGCCTAGGCGAGGACCGTCCAATTCTGGGTCATATCGTTTTCATCCTCGGCCTAGCGCTTATCGCGATCGGTCATGGCTGGGCCATCAACTGGGCGTACGTTCGTCTTGCCGGTCATCATGAGCAGCGGCGCGCGTAAACGCAAGAAGCACGGACACCAGCGCATCGTGTCGACGCCGGCATATGTTCACAATCCGGGTACCGGGTGGCCGCTCGTGAACTTGCTCGTCTTTTAGTCACCTAAAATGACCGAGAATCGGTGGGAACTGTTGAGACTCGACCAGTCGTCACGGTGACTGAAATCCGTTGTGCAACAATATTAGTGACAGAGCGGTAACCGTCGAGATACGCGGACTCATAATCCGTTGGTCGCGGGTTCGAGCCCCGCCCGCTCCACCAAAAGACTGTATGACCTCGGCTGATGCTTGACATTTCGTCTTCGGGTGATGCCTGACGGTGTTTCGGTTGATGCTTGACAATTGCTTCGGCTGATCCTTGACACTCCCAAGATGAGGGGAGTTGAGCGTGGCCGAGCAGAGGTATCAGGCCGTAATGGGTAGTGATCGGCGATGGATTGTCGGTGTCGCAGGTCGCCGGAAAGGTAGGGGCGAAAACCACGTGCGCAGAGCGTCTTAGAGCCTGCTCAGCTTGCTAATCGTTTGAATTTCAGTGTCTCGGTAGGGCTTTCCATCGGGCTGGGCCAGGTCTTGAAACCAGGGCTCCGGAACCGTCGTGTACGGATGATCCCATGAGTCCCAGGGCAGGTAAGTCTGGGTCTTCCCGGCCACCAAACCCCAATTGATTGCACCTACGTTGTAGCGCT
>Ga0210389_10002647_pt1 | contig 14075 bp, 15 predicted proteins | sample IncBWH28OmetaG_FD_160127 | JGI IMG/M metagenome (GOLD analysis project Ga0210389, IMG submission 160127) | Forest soil microbial communities from Barre Woods Harvard Forest LTER site, Petersham, Massachusetts, United States - Inc-BW-H-28-O ...
CGGGATGTCATCCTCCGGTATGGACCCGCCGGTCCAGCGCCGCAGCGAGGCCAACATATCGCTGCGCAGGAACCGTTGCGTCGGATGTTGCATCCACACGTCGATCGTCATCGCGCTTCGACAGTAGCCCGTCGACGGTGCACGCCGCGAAGCGGCGGGGGGAGGAGGCGCCGTCAGGCAGTTACGTGAGCGGCATGCACGTCGTCGGCGGCCCGCGCCTCGGTCTGCTCCTTGGCCCAGCGGTAATCCGGCTTGCCGGCCGGTGAACGCTTAACCTCGTCGACCAGCCAAAGGCTGCGCGGGACTTTATATCCCGCGATCTCGGAGCGTACGAAGCTGTCCAGGTCCGCCAGCGACGGCCGGCGCCCCGGCCGGGCCTGTACCACTGCGGCCACATGCTGTCCGTAACGGGGGTCGGGCACACCGACCACCAGCGCGTCGAAGACGTCGGGATGGCCCTTGAGCGCGGCCTCGACTTCCTCGGGGTAGACCTTCTCTCCGCCGCTGTTGATCGACACCGACCCGCGGCCCAGCATGGTGACCGTTCCGTCCTCCTCGACCAGCGCGTAGTCCCCGGGGATGGCGTAGCGAACACCGTTGATGGTTTGGAAGGCCTCGGCGGTCTTCTTCTCGTCCTTGTAGTAGCCGACGGGAATGTTGCCCTTCTTTGCTATGACGCCGCGCACGCCTGAGCCTGGCTGCACTTCGTTGCCGTCGTCGTCGAGGACGACGGTGCGGTGGTCGATGGTCACTCGCGGGCCGCCGGTGTGCGTCTGACCCGCGGCGACGACGCTGGTGCCGCCAAAACCAGTCTCCGATGAACCAATTGAGTCCGTGATGACGCGGTTGGGCAGCAACTCGAGGAGCTTGTCCTTGATGCTCGGCGAGAACAACGCCGCGGTGCTGGCCAACAAAAACAATGACGACAGGTCGTAATCGTTGTCCTTGATCAGCGCGTCGAGAAGCGGGCGGGCCATGGCGTCGCCGGTGAAGAACAACAGGTTCACCTTGTGGTCGTGGACCACCCGCCACACCTCGTCGGCGTCGAATTCCGGTGCCAGCACGGTGGTTTGCCCAGCGAAGATCGACATCCAGGTGGATGACTGTGTGGCGCCGTGGATCATCGGCGGAATCGGATAGCGGATCATCGGCGGATTCGCTGCGGCGGCCTTGGCGAGGTCGTATTCGTCCTTGACGAATTCGCCCGTGGCGAAGTCGGTTCCACCGAAGAGCACCCGGTAGATGTCCTCGTGGCGCCACATCACGCCCTTCGGGAAGCCGGTGGTGCCCCCGGTGTAGAGCAGGTAGATGTCGTCGGCGCTGCGCTCGCCGAAGTCGCGTTCGGGTGAGCCCTGCGCGATCGCCGAGTAGAACTCGACGCCGCCGTAACGCTCAAAGTCGTTATCGCTATCGTCCTCGACGACCAGAGTCGTCTTGACGTTGGGGGTGTCGGGTAGCACGTTGGCGACCCGGTCGGAGTAGCGGCGCTCGTGGACCAACGCCACCATGTCGGAGTTGTCGAACAGGTAGCGAAGTTCGCCCTCGACGTAGCGGAAGTTGACGTTGACCAGGATGGCGCCCGCCTTCACGATGCCGAGCATCGCGATGACGATCTCAATGCGGTTGCGGCAGTAGAGTCCGACCTTGTCGTCCTTCTTCACACCCCGATCGATCAGGTAGTGCGCGAGGCGGTTGGCCTTCTCCTCCAGTTGGGCGTAGGTCAACTGCTCGTCGGCGCAGATGAGGGCAACACGGTCAGGCACAGCGTCGATGGCGTGCTCGGCAAGATCGGCAATATTCAGGGCCACGGGCACCAAACTAGAACGTGTTACATTTCTTGACAAGCTGATGCTCATTGTCGAGGGAAAGGCGGTAGCCGTGACCGGCGCTGCAGCAAACGAACAAACGGGCCCCAATGAAGCAGATGCGCTGGTGCAGCAGCGCGGTCACACCCTCATCGTCACGTTGAACCGGCCGCACGCCCGCAACGCGCTGAGCACCGAAATGATGCAAATCATGGTCGAGGCCTGGGACCGCGTCGACAACGATGACGACATCCGGTGCTGCATCCTGACCGGTGCCGGTGGCTACTTCTGCTCCGGCATGGACCTCAAAACAGCAACCAAGAAGCCGCCGGGCGACTCGTTCAAAGACGGTAGCTACGATCCGTCACGCATCGACGCCCTGCTGAAGGGCCGCCGACTGAAAAAGCCGCTGATCGCCGCGGTCGAGGGCCCGGCCATCGCCGGCGGCACCGAAATCCTGCAGGGCACCGACATCCGGGTCGCGGGCGAAAGCGCCAAGTTCGGCATCTCCGAGGCCAAGTGGAGCCTGTACCCGATGGGCGGTTCGGCGGTGCGGCTGGTGCGTCAGATCCCCTACACGGTGGCGTGCGACCTGCTGCTGACCGGGCGCCACATCACCGCCGCCGAGGCCAAGGAGATGGGCCTGATCGGCTACATCGTTCCCGACGGGCAGGCGCTGGCCAAGGCGCTCGAGGTCGCGGAGCTGATCGAGAACAACGGCCCGCTGGCCGTGCAGGCGATCTTGCGGGCGATCCGTGAGACCGAGGGCCTCAACGAGAACGAGGCGTTCAAGATCGACACGCAGATCGGCATCAAGGTGTTCCTGTCCGACGACGCCAAGGAAGGCCCGCGCGCGTTCGCCGAAAAGCGCAAGCCCAACTTCCAGAACCGCTAGTCCCCGGAATCGCCGAGCGTCGTTGTCAGACTGCCACGCCACCCTGCCTGGCGTGGGAGAACCCTTTATCGGCAGCAAGGCCGTTAAGTCGGGCGCCATGACGGCCTACCGGCTGCGAAGCCGGTGCATCGCGATCCATCCCGACGTATACGTCCCAACAGGCACGGGCCTCAGCGCCGCGACGCGCGCTCATGCCGCTTGGCTGTGGTCACGACGGCGCGGCGTCATCCCGGGGCAGTCTGCATCGGCACTCCATGGTGCGAAGTGGGTCGACCATCGGGCGCCGGCCGAGTTGCTATACGAACACCGTCGTCCGCCGGCCGGCATTCGAACGTGGTCGGATCGGGCTGCCGAGGACGAGATTCAGCTGATCGGCACCGTACGCACGACTACGCCCGCACGTACCGCCTTCGACCTCGCTTGCCGCAATCCCGTCGGCGAAGCGGTTGCAGCCATCGACGCGCTGGCGCGAGCCACGAGGCTCAATCTCGACGACGCCGAGGCGCTTGCGGGACGCTACACAGGGCGTCGCAACATCAGGCGCGCTCGCAAAACGTTGCAATTGGTCGACGCCGGAGCGGAGTCCCCGCGCGAGACGTGGTTACGGCTACTTCTTGTCGGGGCAGGCTATCCGCGGCCCCAGACACAGATCCCCGTCTATGGCGAATACGGCGACCCCGTCGCCGTGCTCGACATGGGTTGGGAGGACCTCAAAATCGCCATCGAATACGAGGGCGACCACCATCGGACCGATCGTAGACAATTCAACAGGGACATCGCTCGGTTCGAGGTGCTAACCGAGCTGGGTTGGATCGTCGTGCGGGTCACGGTCGAGGACGTGCCGGGCGGCATTCTTCGACGGGTGGCCGTCGCATGGGCGCGCCGATCGTGAACTCACTGCGAAAAATCGGCCGAAATTTCGCAACAGCTTCACACTCGGCGCAAAGCTGAATCAGCCCAGCGGCGCGCTCGGGGAGAACGCCACCGGCATCTTCTCCAGGCCGGACACGAAGTTCGCCGGCCGCAGCGGCAGCGCCGCATCCGACGCCAGTCGCATGTCCGGAAGGCGCTGCAGCAGGCGCGTCTGCATGATCGACAACTCCAGCCGGGCGAGCTGGTTGCCGAGGCAGAAGTGCGTCCCGAAGCCGAACGCGAGGTGGTTGTTCGGGTAGCGCTCGATGTTGAAGCTGTCCGGATCCTCGAACACCTGCTCGTCGAAGTTCGCCGACTCGAACAGCAGGATCATCTTTTCGCCCTGGTGCAGCTGGGTGCCGTGGAACTCGGTGTCGGCGGTTAGCGTGCGCGCCATGTTCTTCACCGGCGCCGTCCAGCGCAGCATCTCTTCGATCGCGTTGGGCAGCAATTCCAGGTCGTTGACCAAACTCCGGTGCTGATCGGGGTGCTGCAGCAGCTGCCGCGTTCCGCCGGACAGCGTGTGGCGGGTGGTCTCGTCGCCGCCGATCAGCAGCAGGAGAACCTCGGTGACGATCTGGTGGTCCTCCAGCCGCGATCCTTCGACCTCCGCATGCACCAGGACGCTGACCAGGTCGTCGGTCGGTTGCTCCTTACGGGCCGCGATCATCCCCATCATGTATTCGGTGTAGGCGGCGAAGGCATCCATGGTGACCTGGAAATCCTCTTGCGCCCCGGTGCTGCTCAAGGAACTGACCAGATCGTCGGACCACTTGAGGAACATCTTGCGTTCCTCCGGACGCACACCGAGCATGTCGCCGATGACCGCCATCGGCAGCGGCGCGGCGAGGTCCCAGACGAAGTCGCATTCGCCGCGTTCGCACACCGCGTCGATCAGCGCATCACAAAGCGAAGTGATCGAGGACTCCAGATCTTTCACGCGCTTGCGGGTGAAACCCGAGTTGACGAGCTTGCGGCGCAACAGATGTTGCGGATCGTCCATGTCAATCATCATCTCGACCCTGTCTTGGTCGGGTCGGATGCCGCCGGCATTCGAGAACAACTCGGGGTTGCGCTCGGCGTCGATGACGGCCTGATACGTCGACGCGGCGGCCAACCCCTTGCGGTCCCGGAAGACCGGCTCGTTCTCCCGCATCCAGCGATACACGGCCCGGGAATCACCCGCGTAAAACGCGCCATCGGTCAGGTCGACGTCTGGTCTGGTCTCTAATCCTGTCGCTGTCATGAGATCTCCTGGGCGTCGCCGAAGGTCATTTGTGCTTGGTCAACAGAGCTGGAAAATATCGCGCGCTTCGGAAGGCCCAGCGCCGCCAGTTCTTTGGCGTAGGGGTGATCCCCCAGCCACATCCGTACGCCACCAATTCGACTCCGCACACCGTCAAGCGTGTGTTCGAAGGAGGTCTCGCGGGTGACACCGTCGCGGTGCGAGTAACTCCGCTGGGTTTGCGTGCGCGGGGTCAGCCGAATCGGCAGTCCGGGGCGAAACTCCATGCCGATCAGCAGTTGCCGGTCGACGCTGCAGTCGAAGCCGAATTGACGGCCCTCCCGAACGGTGAAGTCCGCCATGACCTTCGGGTAGCCCCAAATCTTGGTGCCGGCTTCCAGCGTGAACGCCTGGTCGACGGGGAGGTGGTGGATGAAGGCACCGGCCGACTGCAGGGCGCGTGGCCCACCGGCGTTCGACCCGGGCGGGTTGACCATCACGCTGGTGCCGAATTCGTAGTACTGGCCCAAGTCGCCGTCGGTGTAGTGCACCAGCATCAGGATCACCATCGCGCGCCCGGGCAGGTAACGGCAGACCCGCAGGCCGCCGTAGTCGATCAGCTGCTGCGCGGCATCGGCGTCGACCGAGAACATCGCCATGTGCTGATTTGCTCTGCGGATCCGCACCGGCATCGTCAGTACGGTGCCCGCGATGATGTGCTGCGAGGCTGTCACCCGGTCAATCTAGAACGCGTTCTAATGCCCTGGCAAGGATGGCCGAAATCAGCCTCAGATAAGGCCAGCGAGCTCGTTGATCTGCTCGGTATTGCGCCCGCTCACCACCATCATCGTGACGCCGGCGGCCTCCCAGGCCTTGATCTGCTTACGGACGTAGTCCAGGTCGCCGACGATCGCGGCGTCGTCGATGACCTCGTCCGGGATGATCGTCGCGGCTTTGTCCTTCTGGTTGCTGCGGAACAGCTTGGTCACGTCGTCGACCACCTCGGCGTAGCCCATCCGGCGGTACACGTCGGCGTGGAAGTTGGTGTCCTCGGCGCCCATGCCACCCATGTAGAGCGCGATATAGGGCTTCATCGCCGCGAAGGCGGCGGCGCGGTCGTCGGTGATGACGACGGTCGCGGTGGCGCACATCTCGAAGTCCTCGCGGCTGCGGCGCGCGCCCGGCCGGGCGAACCCCTCGTCGAGCCATTCGTTGTAGGTGCCGGCCAAGCGGGGCGTGTAGAAGATCGGCAGCCAGCCGTCGCAGATCTCTGCGGCCAGCGCGACGTTCTTCGGCCCTTCGGCGCCCAGCATGATCGGGATGTCCGCGCGCAACGGGTGGGTGATCGGCTTCAGCGGCTTGCCGAGGCCAGTCGCGCGCTCCCCCGTCAGCGGCAGCGGGTAGTGGGGGCCGGCGCTGGTCACCGGGGCCTCCCGGGCCCACACCTGTCGGATGATGTCGATGTATTCACGGGTGCGGGCCAGCGGCTTGGGAAAAGACTGGCCGTACCAGCCCTCCACCACCTGCGGTCCGGACACCCCGAGTCCGAGAATGTGCCGGCCGCCGCTGAGATGGTCGAGCGTGAGCGCGGCCATCGCGCACGCCGTCGGGGTGCGGGCTGATAGCTGGATCACCGAGGTGCCCAGCCGGAGCCGCCGCGTCGACGAGCCATACCAGGCCAGCGGCGTGTAGGCGTCGGATCCCCAGGCCTCCGCGGTGAACACCGCGTCGAAGCTGGCGGCCTCAGCGGCGGCCACGAGTTCCCCGTGGTTCTCTGGCGGCTGAGCGCCCCAATATCCCAGCTGCAAGCCCAGCTTCATAGTCTTCGCCTTTCCGGGCCGTCCCGATCCAACAAAAATTTGAAACGATTCTTAGAACCTGTTCTACTCGAAGGCGTGACAGCAAGTTCGAGCAGCCCGACCCTGATCGATCACCCTGAGCCACCACTCTCCGCGCCACTGACGTTGCAGTTCGACTACACCCGTTCAGTCGGTCCCACGCTTAGCAAGTTCTTCACCGCATTGCGTGAGCGTCGCGTCCTGGGCGTGCGCGGATCGGATGGCCGGGTGCATGTGCCGCCGGCGGAATACGACCCGGTTACCTATGAACCGCTGGACGAGATGGTACCGGTGTCGGCCGTCGGCACGGTGGTGTCCTGGACCTGGCAGCCCGAGCCGCTGGAGGGCCAGCCGCTGGATCGGCCGTTCGCCTGGGCGCTGATCAAGCTGGACGGCGCCGACACTCCCCTGATGCACGCGGTCGATGCTGGCGAACCCGGCAAGATCAGCACCGGCACCCGGGTGCACGTGCACTGGGCCGACGAGCCGGTGGGCGCCATCACCGACATCGCGTATTTCGCACCGGGTGACGAGGCTGAACCGGTTCCCGAGCCGGCCGGCGACCAAGATCCGGTGACCATGATCGTCACGCCGATCTCAATGACCATCCAGCACACCGCCTCGCACGAGGAAAGTGCATACCTGCGCGCCATCGCAGAGGGCAAACTGCTGGGCGCCAAAACCGGCGAAAACGGCAAGGTTTATTTCCCCCCACACGGCGCGGACCCGGCCACCGGCCAGCCGACCACCGAGTTCGTCGAGCTGCCGGACAAGGGCACGGTGACGACATTCGCGATCATCAACATCCCGTTCCAGGGCCAGCGCATCAAACCGCCCTACGTGGCGGCCTACGTGCTGCTCGACGGCGCCGACATCCCGTTCCTGCACCTGGTCGCCGACATCGACGCGCACGAGGTGCGGATGGGCATGCGGGTCGAGGCGGTGTGGAAACCCCGCGAGGAGTGGGGTTTTGGGATCGACAACATCGAGTACTTTCGGCCCACCGGGGAACCCGACGCCGACTACGACACCTACAAGCACCACCTGTAAAGGGCTTGACTGCACATGAGCGCTCGCAACGTCGCGGTCGTTGGCTTTGCCCACGCGCCGCATGTCCGCCGCACCGACGGCACCACCAACGGCGTCGAAATGTTGATGCCGTGCTTCGCCCAGCTTTACGAGGAGCTGGGCATCACCAAGGCCGACATCGGCTTCTGGTGTTCGGGCTCATCGGATTACCTTGCCGGACGGGCATTTTCATTCATCTCGGCGATCGACTCGATCGGCGCCGTTCCGCCGATCAACGAGTCGCACGTCGAGATGGATGCGGCGTGGGCCCTTTTCGAGGCCTACATCAAGATACTGACCGGCGAGGTCGACACCGCGCTGGTGTACGGCTTCGGAAAGTCCTCGGCCGGCGTCCTGCGGCGCGTCCTGTCGCGGCAGACCGACCCCTACACCGTCGCCCCGCTATGGCCGGACTCGGTGTCGATGGCCGGGCTGCAGGCCCGCATCGGGCTCGACTCCGGAAAGTGGACCGCAGAGCAGATGGCGCAGGTTGCCCTCGACTCGTTCGCGCAGGCCGAACGCACCGACTCCGAAAAGCCGGCGAAGAGCATCGACGAACTGCTCGCCCGACCGTTCTTCAATGACCCACTGCGGCGTCATGACATCGCACCCGTCACCGACGGCGCCGCCGCTATCGTGCTCGCGGCCGATGATCGCGCCCGCGAACTGCGCGAAAACCCCGCGTGGATAGCGGAAATCGACCACCGCATCGAGACCCCCGCCCTCGGTTTACGCGATTTGACCGTGTCGCCGACCACCGCGGCATCGGCGAGAAACGCGACCGGCGGCGACACCAGCATCGACATCGCCGAGATCCACGCCCCATTCACCCACCAGCACCTGATCCTGGCCGAGGCGATCGGGTTATCGGACTCGACCAAGGTGAATCCGTCCGGCGGGGCGCTGGCGGCCAACCCGATGTTCGTCGCCGGACTTGAGCGCATCGGCTTTGCGGCACAACATATCTGGAACGGGTCCGCCGAGCGGGTACTGGCGCACGCCACCAGCGGGCCTGCGCTGCAACAGAACCTGGTCGCGGTCATGGAAGGAAAGAACTGATGGCAGGCGCAGGGGCAAACCTCGCCGCGGTGCTCGGCACCGGACAGACCAAGTATGTCGCGAAGCGCAAGGACGTTTCGATGAACGGTCTGGTCCGCGAGGCGATCGACCGGGCGCTGGCCGACTCCGGTTCAACGTTCGATGACATCGACGCCGTCGTCGTCGGCAAGGCACCCGACTTCTTCGAGGGCGTCATGATGCCGGAGCTGTTCATGGCCGACGCCGTCGGTGCCACCGGCAAGCCGCTGATCCGTGTGCACACCGCAGGTTCGGTCGGCGGATCAACCGGCGTCGTCGCCGCCAGCCTCGTGCAATCCGGCAAATACCGCCGGGTGCTGGCGATGGCCTGGGAAAAGCAGTCGGAGTCAAATGCCATGTGGGCGTTATCGATTCCGATTCCGTTCATCAAGCCAGTTGGGGCGGGCGCGGGCGGCTATTTCGCGCCGCACGTTCGGTCGTACATCCGCCGCTCCGGTGCACCGGCCAACATCGGTGCCATCGTCGCGGTCAAGGACCGACTCAACGGCGCCCGTAACCCGTTGGCGCACCTGCACCAGCCCGATATCACCGTCGAGAAGGTGATGGCGTCGCCCATGCTGTGGGATCCGATCCGCTACGACGAGACCTGCCCGTCGTCGGACGGCGCCTGCGCGGTGGTGATCGGCAATGAGGAGATCGCCGATACCCGCCTGGCGCAAGGACATCCGGTGGCATGGATCCACGCCACCGCGCTGCGCACCGAACCGCTACAGTTCTCCGGACGCGACCAGGTCAGCCCGCAGGCCAGCCGGGACGCGGCCGCCGCGCTCTGGAAAGCCGCCGGCATCACCAGCCCGATCGACGAGATCGACGCCGCGGAGATCTACGTGCCGTTCTCGTGGTTCGAGCCGATGTGGTTGGAAAGCCTGGGGTTTGCGCCCGAAGGCGAAGGCTGGAAGCTCACCGAGGCCGGCGAGACCAAGATCGGCGGACGGATTCCGGTGAACCCCTCTGGGGGCGTACTGTCGTCGAACCCGATCGGCGCCTCGGGCCTGATTCGCTTTGCGGAGTCGGCGATCCAGGTGATGGGCAAAGGCGGGGATCACCAGGTTCCGAATGCGCGAAAGGCCTTGGGGCATGCCTACGGCGGCGGCTCCCAGTACTACTCGATGTGGGTGGTCAGCGCCGACAAGCCCGAGAAGGTAGACGCATGAGTGAACTGACCAAAACTAAGCACCCTGCCCACGAAGCCGGCCGCCGATCCCGTGAGGCGGTTATGGCAAGGGACAAAGAAGCCTGGCTGGCGGTGTTCGCCGAGGACGCCATCGTCGAGGACCCGATCGGGCCGTCGGCCTTCGACCCCGAAGGCAAGGGGCACCGGGGGCGCGATGCGATCTCTGCCTTCTGGGACTTGGCGATCGCGAACACCACCAAGATCGAGTTCTTCTTCCGCGACACCTACCAATGCGGCAACGAGGAAGCCAACGTCGGGCACATCCTTATCACGACTGGCGATTACCAGGTCACCGCGGACGGCGTGTTCACCTACAAGGCTAACGACGAGGGCCAGCTGGTCGCCCTGCGCGCGTATTGGGAGATGGACCGCGCCGCCGCGAACACCCGAAAAATCTAATCGGCACGCCGATCCGAGCGTTGCACACCCACCCGAGGTGCGACAGCTGCTCGGGTTGATCGGTGAGGGCGGCACGGGCCAAGTCTTCAGGCCCCGCGACACGGCGATCCTGCAAGGTGTGGCGATCAAAATGCTGCCCACCGAGCTGGCCGACCAACCGGGGTATCGGGCACAGTTTCGCAGCGAGACCCACGCCGCGGCAGTTGACCGAGTCGCACATCATCCAGATTTTCGACACCTTTGAAGAGGACGGGCTGCTGTTTCTGGTGACGCCGATCATCGACGGCATCAACTTGGCGAGTTTGGCTGAGCGGGACGGCCCGATGAGTCCGGTGCGGGCCGCTCGGGTGATCGAGCAACTCGCGGGCGCGCTGGATGCCGCCCACGCGCAGGGCCCGGTGCACCGCGACGTCAAACCAACCAACGTCTTGATCAGCGGAACCGCCGGCCGCGAATTCGTCTAGCTGATCGACTTCGGTATCGCCTACCACAGCACGGCCACCAAGCTGCACGATGGCCGCTGCCGCCGAGCGGGCCCCAATCGGGCCCGCAAGGAACTTGCTAGATCGGCTCCAGCCCGGCCAGATGTCGCTGAGCCAGGTCGCGATAGGCCTGCGGGTTGAGATTGACCCACATTTCCGCGCCCGTTCCCGCAATCGGGCCCTTCACCTGTGCCGGCGATCCCACAGCCAGTACGCCGGCCGGAATCTGGGTGCCGGCCAGCACCAGCGAATGGGCGGCGATCAAGCTGCGCGCCCCGATCACCGCCCCGTCAAGAACGGTGGCGTGGTTGGCGATCAGCGCCTCAGACCCGACATGCACCCCATGGATGACACACATATGGGCCACCGTCGCTCCGGGACCAATGTCAACGGGGATACCCGGTGGCGCGTGCAACACGGATCCGTCCTGCACGTTGGCGCCTTCGCGCACGACGATCGGCCCATAGTCGCCGCGCAGCACGGCGTTGAACCACACCGATGCCCCCGCCTCGACGGTGACGTCGCCGATCAGGGTGGCGGTCGGGGCCACAAACGCGGTCGGATCGATCCGTGGCGAGCGACCCTCAAAGGAAAACAGTGGCATCGTTTACATATACCGCAGTGTGAATACCCCCGTGGATAACTGCAGCCAGACCCGCCGTCATTGCGCTCGCCAGTCGTAAAACTGTAACGTGTTCTAGTTAGAGGGCCTAGTTGGAGGTGACAGGTGAGTACCGACACCAATGCGGTCGGCATCCGGGAAATCGATTCCGGCACCTTGCCGACGAGATATGCGCGCGGCTGGCATTGCCTGGGCGTCGCGAAGGACTTCCTGGACGGGAGGCCGCACGCGATCCAGGCGTTCGGCACGAAGCTGGTAGTTTTCGCCGACTCGCACGGGGACCTGAAGGTCCTGGACGGCTATTGCCGGCACATGGGTGGCGACTTGTCCGAGGGCACCATCAAGGGTGACGAGGTCGCCTGCCCGTTCCACGACTGGCGCTGGGGCGGCGACGGCCGCTGCAAGGTGGTGCCGTACGCCAAGCGCACGCCCAGGATGGCGCGCACCCGCTCGTGGACGACCGACGTGCGCGGCGGCCTGCTGTTCGTCTGGCACGACCACGAAGGCAATCCGCCGGACCCTGCAGTCAGAATCCCCGAGATTCCGGAAGCCCACACCGACGAGTGGACCGACTGGCGGTGGCACAACATCCTCATCGAGGGGTCCAACTGCCGCGACATCATCGACAACGTCACGGACATGGCGCACTTCTTCTACATCCATTTCGGTTTGCCGACGTATTTCAAGAACGTCTTCGAGGGTCACATCGCCTCGCAGTATCTGCACAACGTGGGCCGGCCCGACGTGGACGATCTGGGGACTTCATACGGTGAGGCGCATCTGGATTCGGAGGCGTCCTACTTCGGCCCGTCGTTCATGATCAACTGGCTGCACAACAGCTACGGCGGCTACCGGGCCGAGTCGATCCTGATCAACTGCCACTATCCGGTGACCCAGAACTCCTTCATGTTGCAGTGGGGTGTCATCGTCGAAAAACCCAAGGGCATGGACGAAAAGATGACCGACAAGCTGTCGCGGGTGTTCACCGAAGGCGTCAGCAAGGGCTTCCTGCAGGACGTCGAGATCTGGAAGCACAAGACCCGGATCGACAACCCGCTGCTGGTCGAGGAGGACGGCGCCGTCTATCAGCTGCGTCGCTGGTATGAGCAGTTTTACGTAGATGTAGACGACATCAAGCCGGAAATGGTGGAGCGCTTCGAGATCGAGGTCGACACCACCCGCGCCAACGAGTACTGGAACACCGAGGTCGCAGAGAACCTCAAGGCGAAGGAACCTTCCGACGACGTTCCCGCGAAGCAACACTGACTGACATGACTCCGTCCGACGATCAACCGGCGGTCCCCGACGTCGATCGGCTTGCGAGGTCGATGTTGCTGCTGCACGGCGATCATCACGATCACGACGAACGACCGGCCCACGCGGGCGGCGACACCTGGTCGAAGTCAAGGGATTTCGCCGACGACCCGCAGCGCGCGGCGGCGGTCGCAGAGGCCACCCGCGCCGACCGCGAGCGGTATCTCACGTCGGGCCTGCAGCCGGTGGATTGCCGGTTCTGCCACGTCACGGTCACGGTCAAGAGGCTGGGGCCGGGCCACACCGCGGTGCAATGGGACACCGAAGCGTCGCAGCGCTGCGCACACTTCGCCGAAATACGTGAGTCCGGTGGCGATACCGCACGCACCAGGTCGTGCCCGAGATTGAGAGATAGCATCGAGCACGCGGTCGCGGAAGGCTACCTGGACGACCTTGACGACCTGGACGACCTGGGCGACGCAGACGCCTGCTGAGTCAACCGCCCTGGGGCAGTTTGGTAATCGCCTCGAATGCCTCGAGGAACACCGCCGCGATGTCAGCATCGCGGGCGCTGGCCATCGGCTTCTTCTGCAATAGGACCCGCTGCACGCCGATACCCAACAGCAAAGCCGCGACCAGGTCGGCGCGAATCTGGCGCGGTCCGCAGTTATCCGCTTGGCCAGGTTGCGGGTAAGGCCCGCATCGAGTTGCGAGTTGAGGTGGGCAACCACCAACGGGTCCCCGCTGGACCGCAGCAGCGCGAACAACGGGGCGTCGACGTCGCGGCGGGCGCCTAGCACACGCGCAATCATCTTCTGCCCCAGGACATCGTCGGCCGCGTTCCTAATCTCCTCGACGTTTTCGGAGACATCCGTGGCCTCTGTGAACAGCCGTTGTTTCGAGCCGAAATAGCGGCGCACCAAGGTGACATCCACACCGGCTTTCGCCGCCACCTCACGCAGGCCGATGGCGCTATAACCCTGGCCCAGGAACAGTTCACGAGCCGCTTCTAGCAGCCGTGCCCTGGGGAGGTCCTCGTGACACGTCCGCGACCCGGAGCTCGACGCGATCCGGCGCCGACATGGCCTCATGGTCACCGGCAGCTACGTGGACGCGACCGACCCGAACACCGTGATCGTCGTCATGGACATGGAAACCCTCGACGCCGCACAGCAGTTCGCAGCCTCGCCGGAGCTGGGTGTGGTTGGGACCGAGACGGATCGACGGCATCTGAACTACATGGCGCCGTCACATCCGCCACATTGGCCTCGGCCACGAAGGGTGGTCGTTGTGCCCGCCTAGG
>Ga0210389_10002649_pt1 | contig 14075 bp, 11 predicted proteins | sample IncBWH28OmetaG_FD_160127 | JGI IMG/M metagenome (GOLD analysis project Ga0210389, IMG submission 160127) | Forest soil microbial communities from Barre Woods Harvard Forest LTER site, Petersham, Massachusetts, United States - Inc-BW-H-28-O ...
GCGTCGGCGTGGCGTCGCGATAGAAGCAGAGCTCCTTGACGTCCTCGCCGTGGTTCCCTTCCGGGCCGGTCAGGCCGAACAGGCGCTCTTTGAGGATCGGATCGACGCCATTCCAGAGCGCCACCGCGAAGCAGAGACGCCCCTGCCGGTCGCAGAGTCCCAGCAGGCCATCCTCGCCCCAGCGGTAGGCCTGGCTGCGCGCATGATCGTGCGGCAGGTAGCGCCAGGCGTCGCCGTCCGCGGAGTAGTCTTCGCGCACCGTCCCCCACTGCCGCTCCGACAGGTACGGGCCGAACCGCTTCCAGTCGCGGGCGCGGGTGCGATCCTCCTCGAGCCGTCGTTCCTCAGCGCTTGCCTCGGCGCTCGCCTCGGCGCTTGCCTCGGCGCTCGCCTCGGCGTCCCCTCCGACGTCCACGCGCGCGCCGCCGTTTTCTTCTCCCTGTTCGTCTCCGGCGGCCACGTCGCGGGCGCGATCTTGACCGCGAAGCTCGCCAACATCAATGTCGCCGTCTCCGACGCACCGGCCCGTCTCCGTCGACAAACTGTTGACTTGCCTCCCCTTTCGGCGATGGTTTGACCTGGCGTCCGGCTCTAACCCCGACCAAACCCGGAACAAGAAAGGACCCAAGAATGATCAGCAACCAGAAATGGATGTTGCACGTCGCGTTGAGTTTGGGGGTCGTCCTGTCGGCTGCGGAGGCGCGCGCACAGAAGCTCGAGACGCCGGGAGCACCCGCGGCGGAAGCCGCCCCCACGACGTCGTCCTCCGGCCCGACCGGCTTCGGTGACAGCGGCCAGTTCGTCCTCTCGGCCGAGAACCTCTTCGGATTCACCTACTATCGTCCGTCCGGCGGCACCAGCTCCACGACGTTCAGCCTCTTCTCGAACGGCTTCGCCGGGGTGGGCGTGAACGCGTACGACTGGCCGCGCGTCGCCTTCGACTATTTCGTCATCAAAGGGATCAGCCTCGGGGGCGCGGTCTCGGCGTCTCGGACCACCACCGGGGACAACAGCTTCAATGCCATCCAGGTCGCGCCCCGCGTCGGGTATGCGACGATGATCGGACCGTGGCTCGGCGTCTGGCCCCGAGCCGGCGTGACCTACCTCTACAGCGCCTCGAACGAGAAATTCTTGGCGCTGACCGTCGATGCGTTGGCCGTCATCATGCTCGCGCCCCACCTGGCGATCACCTTCGGGCCCACGGTGGACGTCGGGCTGAGCGGCACCCCGAAGACCACCACGGTCGGCGTCTACTTCGGGCTGGCGATCCCGTTCTGAGAACGCTCCCGCGGCGCCTGCCGCGCGGGCTCAGGCCTCGCGCGGCTTGAGGCGGCGGCCGATCAGCTCGTTGACCTTCTCGCCGCGCTTGAACAGCAGCGTGTCCACGAACTCCCGGCTCCCGTCGCGCTTGGCGATGAGCAGGCCGATTCGCTGCTGGTGAAGAAACGGTCGCACGTCGACCAGGTCGTCGAAGCTCCAGCTCCGCAGCCCGGAGGTGTCGCGCACGATCATCCCGTTCGACGTCAGGACCAGCGTCGCGCGCTTGTGCCCTTCCGTCTCCGGATCGCGCTCGGGCGGCAAGGCCATCACGAACAGGGCGATCGCACACAGCGCCAGGAGCGCGATCGGCGGCCGGCTCAGACCCGCGATCACGCTGGCCACCACGCCGCTGCCGACCAGCACTCCCAGCACCGCCAGAATTCGCCGCTTGGTCCTCTCCGGATCGCGCGCGAAAAAAGCCACCGTCCCAGGCGGCACGCGCCCGGCGTCGACGCTCAACAAGGCTTCGACGTCGCTCATAGATGATTGCATCGTCGGTCCCTCACTGCCCTTGAGTCTCGCTCGAACGTAATCATTGTAAGACCGTCACGCTCGTCGTCTCGTTTTTCGATGCAGAAAACGTAGGTGTGTAACCGGAGGCGCCGCACACACATCGAAACATTCCTGTAGGGAGAAACATGACGACCGACAATCAGAACAACGAAACGGTCCGCGAGATCTTCCGCGTCGTCACCGCGCACAAGCAGCGCGAGGGGGGTGGCTTCATCGTTCGCCGCCCGTTCCCGTCGTACGGGCTGACCGTGGTCGATCCCTTCCTGCTGATCGACGAGATGGGGCCGGTCGATTACGCCCCCGGCGAGGCGGTCGGCGCCCCCGATCACCCCCACCGCGGCTTCGAGACCGTCACCTACGTGCTGGAAGGGGAGATGGAGCACGAGGACTCGGCCGGCCACCGGGGCTCGCTCCGGGCGGGCGATGTGCAATGGATGACCGCCGGTGCCGGCATCATCCATTCGGAGGAGCCCTCGCGCGCGATGCGCGAAAAGGGGGGACGCGTTCACGGTTTCCAGATTTGGATCAACTTGCCGGCGCGCCTCAAGATGACCAGGCCCCGCTACCGGGAGATCGCGGCCGCCAAGATCCCGGGTGCGCAGACCGCGGACGGCCGCGCAAAGGTCCGGGTGATCGCCGGTGAGGCGCTGGGCGTCCGCGCCGTCATCGACACCCACACGCCGATCACCTACCAGGACTGGACCGTAGCCGAGGGGGCCGACCTGACCTTGCCGCTCCCCCGCGAGCAGAAGGCGCTGATCTACGTGTTCGAGGGGAGCGTTCAGGTAGGGAGCGACCGGCTGGTGACGGATGGCCAGCTGGCGATCCTGACGGACGGCGACGCGGTGCGGTTCCGCGGGGCGGCTGGCGGCGGCCGACTCCTGCTGCTGGCAGGCGTTCCGCTCGCCGAGCCGGTCGCGCGCTACGGGCCGTTCGTCATGAACAACGAGGCGGAGATCGACCAGGCGGTGCAGGACTATCAGAGCGGTCGGATGGGGGAGATCACCCGGACGGCCGAGGTCGCCTCGCCCCGTTAGCTCGCGTCCAGCTCCCATCTAACGCAGCGCCAGGGTGCCGGCCCGCCAGGACGGCGCGCTCCAACGTTTGAAGGCGACCAGCTTGTCGGCGGTGCTGGCCCATTTTTCGACCGACAGCGCCGCCGTGAGCAGGACCTGAAACCGGCGGGAGACGTGGCCAGCGGCGCGAACCTCGCGGACGACGAGCAGGCGGCCGCCGTCGGGCGAGAAACCGGCCGACTCGACGTAGCCGACGTCGGGATCGGTCGCGGCGGCGGTGAGGGTGTCGAAGCCCCAGGTTCCGTCGGCGGCGCGGCGCAGGACCCAGAGCTCGGTCCAGGCGGCCAGCGGCTGGACGGCCAGGGTGGCGAGATCGCCCGACGGCGCCCAGCGAAGCGCGCTCGGCCAGACGACGCCGAAGGTGCAGCGCTCGCCGAGGAGGGGCGCCCGGGCACCGGCGCCGTCGGTCAGGCGGACGCAGGTCTCGCCTGGCGCTCGCGCCACGAAGGAGATCACCGTCTTGCGGGCGCGGCTCTCTTTCTCCTGGGGCGGCGCCTCGGTCGCCCAGCGCGAGGCGGCCACCCGGACGGCGGTCTCGTCGTAGAGATCGAGATCCTCGGGCGCCAGCACCCCGCGATCGCAGAGCGCCAGCTCCCGCACCGCCGCCGCCTCGGCGCGCGACGCCGCGTCGACGTGAGCCTGCCTCGCCTCGTCGAAGGCCCGCCAGGCCAGCGCCTCGGCACGGCGCAACCGCACCCGCCCCCCGAGCGCCGCGGGGAGCGCGCCAGCCGCCGCGAAGTCGATCGACTCTAGCGCCCGCAGGCGGCGATCGTTCCAGAGCCGCGCCTCGGCCGGGGGCTGCACCGGGTCGCGACAGGGATCGACCGAGAGAAACAGCGCCGCCCGGGCCCGTTCGGCCGGCGCGGCGACCGGCGACGCCAGCACGGCCGCCCAGGCCTCGCCGTCGTAGCAGATCCACGCCCGACCGCCGACCTCCTCGGGGTCGACCACCTCGAACTTCACGCCGTAGCTCTCGGCGACGGCGACGTGCGCGGCCAACGTCGCGTCCTTGGCGTCGGCCCGCCGCGCGGAGGCCCGGCGCGCCAGCCGTTCGGCCATGCTGCCGATAGAGGCGAGCAATTCGCTGGTGTCGGCCCCGGCCGGCGCCGCCCGCAGCGCGAGCGCCGCGGTGCCGATCCCCAGCGACTCGTAGCCGCTGGCCTCGCGCAGGAAGCGGACCACCGAGGCCAGCTCGGGCGCCGTGCTCTCGTCGACGCGGTAGGTCCGCACCTGCGAAGGGCGCAGGTAGCCGGGGCGCTCGTGCCGGTGGTCGTAGACCTTGAGGAACCCGGCGCTCTCGCCGCGCACCTCCAACCAGTCCCCGCGCCACAAGGTCGCCTGCGCGGGGGCGTTGTCGCGGGGCGCATTCCGAAGGACCGCCGGATCCTCCGCCACCAGAGCGACCAGCAAGACGACCGCGGGGGTCATGGTTACTCGCCCTCCGCGGCGCCGTTGTCGTTGGCGGGGGTGACGTTGGCGGCGACCGGCGGTGACGTCGGTGTCCCGGTGCGCCCCTGCATCCCCAGCAATCCGCCCGCGAAGAAGCCCCCCGCCGACGGCGGCGCCACGATGACCTGGATCTTGTCGGAGAGCTTGTCGGCCAACGTCTTCTGAATCAGCAACGGGTTCTTGGCGATGAGCGCCGAGTCGCGCGCCATCTGCGCCGAGTTGGCCTTGCCGGTGACCTCGATGCGGTAGGCGTCGGCGTCGGAGAGCTTGCGGCGCGAATCGACCTCGGCGACGGTCTCGATCTTGCGCGCCTCCGCCTCCCCCTCGGCGTCCTCCATCCGCTGCACCTTGCGCGCCTCGGCCTCCAGGCGGCGCTGCTCGATCTCCTTCTCCTTGAGCGGCAGGACGTGCTTCATCGCCTCCTCACGCGCCTTGGCGGCGATGATCTCCTCGGAGGCGGAGGCCTCGGCGGCCCTCTCGCGCGTCACCTTGGCGGCGTCGCCCTCCAGCTCCGACTCCTTCACCTTCTTCTCTTTGAGCTGCAGCGTGTAGCGCATCTTCTCGCTCGCCAGCTCCTCGGCGAGCATCCCTTCCAGGCCCGCGCGGTACTGCGCCGGCAGATCGATGTGACCGAGGTAGAGCGAGCGCACGGTGATCCCGTCCTTGCCGAGCAGGTCGCGCAGCTCCGCCTGGATGTCGTCCTGAATCTCGACCCGCTTGTCGCTGAAGATCTCGCGCACGGTGTGGCGCGACAGCGCGTGGTGGAGGACGCCGTCGACGACCGGCTCGATCAGGTCAGCGCCCACGTTGGCCGGCAGGCGCTTGGCCACCTCGCCGACGCGGGCCGGATCGAGCGCGTAGCGGACGGTCACCGCCACGCCCACCGACAGCCCCTCGAGCGACTGGAAGGGCGCCGCCCCCTCCGCCGTGGCGCTCTCTTGCGGGCGGTAGACCTGATCGCGCAGGTCGTAGCGCCGCAGCTCGTGAACGAGCGGCACCATCAACGTCGGCCCTTCGGGGACCACGCTGACGCCGCCGGTGAGGCGGTTGATGCGCACGCCGACCTGCCCAGGCGCGACCACCTGCACGGGCGGGCGCAGGACGAGCAGCAGCGCGCAGCCGACCAGCGCGGCGGCACCGAGATAGCGGCGGCCGCGGGGGCTGCCGAAGACCTCGATGCAACCGAGCACGACGGCGGCGACGGCGGCGCGGGTGAAGACGTAGCTCTTGAAGGCGAGCTGCTTGAAGCGGTGTTTGAACGGTTCCATGGCGGGCTCCTTTTTCGAAGGCGTTGGAAGACGACGGCAGACCGAATTGCAGCCGCCATGCCGGCGCGCCGAGCCCCCGATCCGCGGCCGCCCCGCGGCGGCGTCGACCGTGATCTATCTTTCGAATATTTGATTCTATATAATTGATACCGTGGAGAAGCACCGCTGGTTGGCTCGCCTCCGGCACGATCTGGTCAAGCGGCTGATCTGGCCGGCGCGCGATCGCCGCGACCTGGGTGGCGCGCCGGCGCCCGGTGAGCTCTGCGCCCGTCTCGTCGACGACGAAGGCGCCCCCACGACCCCGCAGGCGCTCTGGAGCGCGCTGCTGGCGGACGGGCCGCGAAACGCGGTGAACGGCGACCCGATCCGCTGCTTCGAAGAGGCGCTGACCCGCGCCGTCTCGGCAGGCGCAGCGGGCGACGTCGACGGCGTGTTGGCGCTGGAGCCCGCCTTCGACGCCTTGGCCCGCTCTTTGGAAGAGGAACTCGAAGAACCCCAAGAGGAACCTGGGGAGGGGAAATAAAGATGCCGCGTCTCCTGGTGATCGACGATCGCGACCAGACGGTGGAGATGGTCCACCGCCAGATGCCGCAGTTCGAGACGGTCACGCGCTGCGACCGCCGCATCCCTTGCCAGGTCTGCGAGGAGCGGACGCGCGGCTGCCCGCTCCGCTGCGCCCACGACTACGCCGAGGCGGCCGAGGCGCTCGAGCGGCAGCCGGCGCTGCCTGATCTGGTGGTGCTCGACCTGCACTTCGCGCTGCCGGAGGAGCGGCTGCTCCCCCACGACAAATCCGAGCTGCCCGTCGAAGCCAAGGCGCGGCGCGCGGCCTTGGAGCAGCTGCGGCGCCGGCAGGGTCTGCTGATTCTCGAGAAGCTGCGGGCCACTTATCCGACGCTGCCGGTGGTCATGCTGACGACGACCGGGTCCGACCTCGGCGCCGAGCGCCCGGCCGATCCGCTCGTCTACCTGTGCGAGAACGAGGTGGTCGACAGCCGCAGCCTGGCCGCCGAGATCTCGCGCGCGCTGGCGCTGTCGCACAGCGCGCAGGAGGGGCCGATCTTCTGGGGACGGGCGCCGGCCATGACCGAGCTGCGGCGCCAGATCGAGACGTTGGTGCGCTCGCCGCTGCCGCTCTTGGTCGAGGGGGAGACCGGCACCGGCAAGAGCTTCCTGGCCGAGCACGTGATCCACCCGCGCTCGGGCGCCAAGGGGCCGCTCATCGTGACCGATCTGTCGACGGTGCCGCCCGCGCTCTTGGCGGCGCACCTGTTCGGCGCGCGGCGCGGCGCCTACACGGGGGCCGTCGAGGATCACGCCGGCGTGTTCGAGCAGGCGCACGGCGGGACTCTGTTCCTCGACGAGATCGCCAATCTGGATCTCGATCTGCAGCGGCAGCTCCTGCTGGTGCTGGAGCGCGGCGCGGTCACCCGGCTCGGCGACACGCGCCCGCGCCCGGCCGCCCCCAAGCTGGTGGCCGCCACGCACGAAGACGTCGAGGCGCTGGTGCACGCGGGGCGCTTCCGGGCCGATCTCTACATGCGGCTCAACCCGGCCACGCGGCTGCGCGTGCCGGCGCTGCGCGAGCGGCGCGAAGATCTGCCGGAGCTGGTCCGCTTCGCGTTTCTGGAGGCGCTGCGGTCGGAGCCGCTGCGGCCGCTGGCGCGCGCCTACCTGGCGCGGTTCCCGACGCCCGAAGACTTCGCCGACGCCGAGAACGTCGTGGTCTTCGGCCGCCCGCGCGCGGCCGCCGCCCGGCGCGACGCCTTCTCGGTCTTCATCAGCCGCGAGGCGCTGGAGCGCCTGGTCGCGCACGACTGGCCCGGCAATCACCGCGAGCTGCGGCTCTTTGCCGCCAACGCGCTGGTCTTCGCGCTCACCCAACACCTCGACGCCGGGCCGGCGGCCACGACCGCGCGCGCCCCGGCCGTGCTCGACGTCCCCGACCCGCTGATCGCCCGCCTGCTCGGCGCCGTGGCCGCGACCAGGGTCCGGACCCCGACGGCGCCTCTGCGCGGCGGCGCTCGGCGGGTCGAGGTGGCGATCGCGCCGGCGGCGAGCTTCGCCCGCCTGTCGGCCGACGTGGAGCGGCAGTACCTGCGCGCGATGTTCGACGCCTGCGACGGCGATCTCGAGCGGATGGCGCGCGAGCTGCTCGGCCCCCGCGGCGCCGCCCGCCAGGTCCACCTGCGCCTCAACCAGCTCGGTCTGCGGCTGCGCGATCTGCGCGGAGCGCGCGGGTGATCGCCACGGTCGGCGCCGTGGCGACCGCCGTGGTGCTCGCGCTGGGGGCGCTCGACGGCGGTGCGGCGCAGCCCGCGACCGAGCAGCCCCCCCCGCCTGTCGTCCGCTCCATGCCCGCCGGCGCCCCCTCGGCGCCTGCCAACACCCGCGCGGCGGCGCGCGGCGAGCACGCGCAGGCGATGGCCAAGCTGCGCGCCGGAAGCTACGCCGAGGCGGCGGAGCTCTTCGCCAGGGCTGCCGCGCGCGATCCGGGAAACGCGGCGCTGGCGACCGACCTGGGGTTCGCGCTCGGGCGGGCGGGGCGGCGCGCCGAGGCGGAGGCGGTCCTGCGCGGCGCCATCGAAAAAGACCCGCACCGCTACTATGCCTACCTGAACCTGGCCGAGCTGCTGGCGGAGGATCCGGCGCGCTGGGAGCGGCGCGACGCGGTGGTCGCCTTCCTGGACAAGGGGTTGGATGCGCTGAAGGACGATCGCAAGGGGCGCTTCAACCTGCTGCTCGGCCTGGCGGGGTTCGAGCGCGCGGTCGGACGAACGGCCGCGGCGCGGGCGCGGCTGCAGCCGCTCCTCGGGCCCGAGGCGCCGCCGCTGTCGCGCGCGCAGCGAAAGCGCGTGCTCGATCTGCTCGACACGATCGCCCTCGACGAACGGGCCCGCGCGCTCGAGGACTGGCCCGCCCCTGCCCCGGCGACGGCGCGACGGCTGGCGGCGGAGGCCGAGCGCTTCGAAGCGGCCGAGCGCGTCGACGACGCCATTCGAGATCTGGAGATCGCCGTCAACTTGGCGCCCTCGAACGCCGGGGCCTGGCGCGCGCTCGGGCGGCTGCTCGCCGCGCACGGCGGCGCGCTGGAGCTCGATCGCGCCGACGAAGCCCTGCGCCAGGCGCTCACCCTCGAGCCGGCCTGGTCGGACCTGCGCGAGCTGCGCGCCCAGATCGCCCGGCGCCGCGCCATCGTCAGCGCGCCCGCGCCGCGCAGCGCCGCCCCCTCGGAGCACGCCCGCGCTCTTTATCAACAGGCCGAGGAGTGGATCGACGTCGGCGATCCGATCGGCATGGGGCGCGATCTCGTCGAGGAGGCCCTGGCCGACTCGCCCGGCTTCGTCGCCGCCGCGCTCTCGCTCTACGCGCTCGGCGGCACGGTCCCGCAGGCGACGATCGACGCCCTCCACGACGACGGCCCCGGACTGTGGGCACTGGCCGACGGCGTGCGCAAGCTGGGGAAAGTCGACAAGACGGACAAGACGGACAAGACGGAGAAGGCCGGCGCGCCGGCCGACAGCGACGCGCTCATCGGCCCTTGGATCGATCGCGCCGTCGCGCTCGACGTTCAGGAGGCGCGGTTCGCGCGGGCGGCCACGCGCGCCGTGGCGGGCGACCGCGCTGGCGCGCTCGCCGATCTCGTCGCCTACGTCGCGCGCGAGCCCAACCCCGAACGCCTCGCCGAAGCACGCGCGCTCCGCGCGGGGCTCGGTGAAAAGGTCGATCCGTCGGAGCGCAACGGACGCAACGACGACACGCACCTCTCCCCTCGCCTGCTGGCCCGCATTCGACTGATTGAAGATCGCCCGGACGCGGCGCTGCGCGCGCTCGGCGGGACCTGCGCGCGAGAGCTGCCGCCCGACCGTCTGGTGGCGATCGGGATGGTTTACGAATATGCGGATCAGCGAACCGCGGCGCGCGGCTGCTATGAGATGGCCGGCGCCGCCGGAGATCGCGGCGCGCTGGCCCGGCTGGCGCGTCTCGACGCCCGACTGCCCGACGCCGAGCTGCGCGCGGCCGATCGCCGGCTCCTCCGGCAAGCGGCCGACCTCGACGTCGCCGCGGCCTGGTGGGCGCTGGCCCGGCTGGAGATCTCGGGGGGCACCACAGAGGACGCCGGCGCGGCGCGAACCCACGCCGGCGTCGCCCTCGCGCTCGCGGCGAAGAGCCCGGCCCCGACGGACGGCTGGATTCCCGCGGCCGAAGCGGCCGAGCGCGACCTCTCCCAGTCCTGGCACGCCGCCCAAGAGACCCGGCGTTTGCGGCGCCGGCGCACGGAGCTGGGGGCTGCGGCGGTGGCGCTGTTGGCGGTCGCGCTGCTGGTCCGGCGCCGCTGGGGCGGCCGGACCATCGGGGCGGCGCTGCGAAAACGTCCCGGGCTCTTCCCCGAGGTGGCGGGCGCGATCGGCGAGCTGCGCCATGACGTCCTCAAGCACCGGGCCGGGGTGATCGGCGCCGCGCTCGATCCGCAGGTGGCGCCCGAGGAGATCGCGCGCGCGCTGACCGAGCCGCGACCGACGTCCCTGGTGGTGGCGGGAATCTACCAGCGGCTGGAGCGGGCGGCGCGCGGCGCGGGGGCGCCGCTGCGGCCGCTGGCGCGCGAGCCGGTGTTCGGCGCGCTCTGCCGCGAGCTGGCCCGCGCCGAGCTGCTCGCCACCCGTTCGCCGCGCGACGGCCGCGTCGAGCTCGGCGCGATCGATCGCCGCCTGCGCGGCCCGCACGCCGACGCGCTGGACGCTCTGCTGAAAATGGGCCCCCGCACGCGCCTCGACGCCGCGACGCTCTCAGGCTGGATCGCCGCCGTCGAGGCCGAGCGACGGCAAGGGGGCCACGGGTGGGCCGCCCCTGGTCTCTCTCTCGCCGATCTCGATCTCGACTTTCCCGTCGAGCTCGACGCGCTGGCGGCCGTCTTCAGCAACCTCTTGCGCAACGCCCAGGCGGCCGTCGACGGCGCGCCCGAGGCACGCGTCGTCATCCGCGCCGATCGAGAGCGCGACGTGACCGGACGCCAATGGGTCACGCTGCTGGTGGGCGACTCGGCGCCGGCCGCGCTGACGCTGGAGTCGATCGAGGCGCGTGAGAGCGGACGCGGCCTGGCGATCGTGCGCGATCTGGTGCGCGCCTGGCGCGGCCACCTGGTCGTGCGCCCCGAGCCGGCGCCGCTCGTCAAGCTGGTGGGAGCATCGTTTCCGCTGTGAGCCCGCCGTCCGACCCCCGGCTTCGCTTCGTCGTCTGCGAGGACGGCGCCGAGTACCTCGAGCGCTTCCGCCGTTTCCTCGGCGAATCGTTCGACTTTCTCCCGGCGCACGACTTCGACGAAGCCCGCGCCGCCGCGGCAGACGCCGATGGGATCCTGCTCGACCTCGACTTTCGCCGCACGCCGGCCGACCGGCTGGTCGACGAGCAAGGACCGGCTCCGGCGCCGCTCGACGCCGGCACCCGCGCGCGGCTGGCCGAGACGCAGGGGATCCTGATCCTGCGCGGGCTGCGCGCCAGCGGCGTTGCGCTCCCCGCCCTCCTGTTCGCGGATCTCGACGACGGCCAGCGCGCCTTCCTCGAACGCACGCTCACTCCGCTCACCGTGGCCAGCAGCCGGCTGGGGATCGCCGAGATCGCGGCGCTCCTGCGCGCCACCCAATGAGGTTGGACCCCTCCGAAGCCTCCGTGCTACACGGGCCGAATGGACGGACTCCGCTCCACGCTGGCCACGTTCCTCATCCTCGCCGCCGCCGGTGCGCGGGATCCGCGCCCGGCTCTCGCTGACGCGCCGCCCGACGGAGCGGCCGCAGAGCCCTCCGTCCAGGTGCAGCCCGCGACTGGAGAGCCAACGGCACCTGAGCCGCCGCCGCCGTCGTCGACCACGGTGACGGTGCCCGCGCCTCAGCCCGCGGCTCCGCCGATCGCTCCGTCCCCGTCCACCCCCGCGGGCGAGGGCACCGCCCGTCCGGCAGAACCATCGATTCGCACGCCGCCGAACGGACCGAACACACCTCGCCGAGAGGCGCGCTTCGGCGAGGCGGGCGAGCTCGTCATCAGCGGGGCGCTGAGCGCCAGCTTCGGCCACTATGGAATCAGCTCCGAGGGCCTCTCGTCCAACTCCTTCGGCATCCAGCCCGCCTTCGACTACTTCGTTGCGCCCGATTTCTCCGTGGGTGCTTCAGCGTTTTTCCGTTACGACAACCTCACCTCGACCATGTCGGACACGTTCGGCCAGAAAACCGTGACCTACGGCCTCTCCGGCCAACTCGGGCTCAACCTCTGGCTGGGCGAGCGCGTCTCCCTCTGGCCGAAGCTCAGCCTCTCGTTGTCGCAGAACCGAATGACATTCTCTCCGCCCACCACTGTGCCGGTCGGCGTCGAGCTGGCCGACCACCCCCCGCAAGTCGACAACATCGTCTCCGTCGAGCTCTACGCGCCGTTCCTCTTCCACCTGGCCCAGCACTTCTTTGTCGGGTTCGGTCCCGATGTTTACGTCGATCTTCTCGACTCCACCGGGGGCGTGTCGAACCGACGCCTGTTCTACGGGGCGGAGAGCACCGTAGGGGGCTGGCTCTAGGCGTTCCGCAGCCGCAGCGCGATGACGCAGCAGATCGTCAGTGCCACCTCGGTGACCAGCGTGGCGCAGGCGGCGCCGGGACCGGCGAACCGGGGAATCAACACGAGGTTGGCGCTGACGTTGACCACCAGCATGAGCGCCGCGAACAGCAGGTTGCGCCGCTCCAGATCGCGCGCGATGAGAAAGTGCGTGAGGCCGAAGTTCAGGAAGAGGATCGGCAGCGCCACCGCCAGCACCCTCAGCGACGGCGCGGCCCGCGCGAACCCCGCCCCGTAGACCAGCGCCACGACCCGATCGCTCGTGAGATAGAGGCCGAGCGCGACCGCCGTGCCCAGCGCCAGGAGCAGCGCCCCGAGCGCGACCTCCCAGCGGCGTTGACGTTCCGGATCGTCCTTGGCCCGCGCCAGCGGCGGAAACGTCGCTGCCAGCACCACCGACGGGACGATCATCAGCCCCTCGAAGATCTTGTAGGCCGCGCTGTAGGCGCCGACCTCGGCGTTACCGGCGACGACCTTGAGGATGACGACGTCGCCCTTGAAATAGAGCAGCGAGAACAGCGTCGCCAGCCAGAGCGGCAGCGCCTCGCCGGCGGCCGCGCGCCACAGCTCGCGATCGAACCTGCTGGTCCCCGCGTCGAGACCGTAACCGCGCCGCAGCAGGCGCAGCCCGTAAAGGCCGCTCCCCACCATCCCGGCGAGAAGCCCGGCCCCGAGCGCGCCGACGGTGCGATGAACCGCCAGCGCTCCCAGGCCGCCCGCCGCGATCAGCAGCGCGCGCGCCACGTTCAGGTGCGCTTCGTCGGCCAGCCGCTCGAACCCGCGGAAGATCGCCAGCAGGTAGTCGATGAAGGCGTTGACCAGCGCCGCCAGCCCCAGCAGCGCCAGCGCGCGCCGGGTGTCGCCCGGCCCGGCCAGCGCGGCGACCAGCGCCACCACCACCAGGTAGGGAACCGACGCCAGCAGGCGCAGGCGGAGCGCCGTGGCCACGATGACCGGCGCGCGCGTCCGATCGCGGGCCAGCGCCCGCGTGGTCCAGACGCCCATTCCCAGATCCGTACAGAGCGCCAGCATCGTCGTTGTGGCAAACGCGAACTGGTAGCTGCCGAAGGCCGCCGCGCCCAGGATGGGCGCCGCCACCACCATGAGCAGCAGCCGGCAGGCCTTCTCGACGGGGACGGAGAGCGCCTTGACGAGCACGTTGCCCAGCGCCGTCCGCCCGTCCTTGCCGAGCTTGCCCAGCTGGCCGAGCGACACCGTCACGCGACCGCCCCGGGCGCAGAGCCGCCCGGCCGACAAAAAAGCGCAGGGCAAAAAAGCGGGTGGCAAAAAAGCGGATGGAAAGACGGCCGACCGCAGAGCATTCTTTTCGAACCCCGACGGCGACGCGGCCGCGAAGAGACTCTGACATGCTCGATCCGACGCGACAACCAAGGCCCTCTTCACCATGAAGCTCGCCGTCGAAGTCACCACCTGCACCGCCGAGCGGACCGGCGTCGGTTACTACACCGAGCACCTGGTCGATGCGTTGATCGCCACCACCCCGCCCGGTGACGAGGTCACCCTGATCGGCAACCGCGCGCTGGCCCCGGCCGCCGCCCAGAAGTGGTCGGGTCGGCTGCGCACGGGCGGCGTCGGGCTCCGCTACCTCTGGATGCAGCGAGACGCCGGCCGGATGCTCGAGGAGGCGGGCGCGGACTTCGCGCTCTTCCCCAACTACCTGGCGCCGCTGGCCCCGCCCTGCCCCTACGTCAACGTGGTGCACGACCTGGCGCTGATCCGGACGCCGCAGTTCTTCAACGCGCGCAAGCGGGCGCTCATGCGCCCCCTGCTTCCCGTCGTCGCGCGCGGCGCGGTGGCGGTGGGCACCGTCTCGGAAGCCTCGCGGCGCGAC
>Ga0210389_10002650_pt1 | contig 14072 bp, 12 predicted proteins | sample IncBWH28OmetaG_FD_160127 | JGI IMG/M metagenome (GOLD analysis project Ga0210389, IMG submission 160127) | Forest soil microbial communities from Barre Woods Harvard Forest LTER site, Petersham, Massachusetts, United States - Inc-BW-H-28-O ...
CTCGTGCGGCTGGGCACCACCGCCTCGATCGAGGAGATCACCGACACCGCCGTCGCCCAGCCCTTGATCGTTGCGGCCACGCTGCTGGCTCATCAGGAGCTGACCAAGCGTGGGCTGCTGGCTGGTAAAGAGTTCGTCGTTGCAGGTCACTCCGTCGGTGAGATCGCGGCCTACGCGATCGCCGGTGTGATGGCCGCCGATGACGCCGTGGCGCTGGCGGCCACCCGCGGCGCCGAGATGGCCAAGGCCTGCGCCGTCGACCCGACCGGCATGTCCGCCGTGCTCGGCGGAGACGAGGCCGAGGTGCTGAACCGCCTCGAGCAGCTCGACTTGGTTCCCGCGAACCGCAATGCCGCCGGCCAGATTGTCGCCGCCGGTCTGCTGACCGCGTTGGAGAAACTGGCCGAAGACCCGCCTGCCAAGGCCCGGGTGCGCGCATTGGGTGTGGCCGGAGCGTTCCACACCAGGTTCATGGCCTCGGCCCTTGACGGCTACGCCGCAGCGGCGGCCGCCATCGAGACGGCCGAGCCCACCGCCACGCTGCTGTCCAACCGCGACGGAAAGCCAATCGCTTCCGCGGCGGCGGCGATGGAGACCCTGATCTCCCAGCTCACCCAGCCGGTGCGCTGGGACCTGTGCACCGCGACACTGCGTGAGCACAATGTCACGGCGATCGTGGAGTTCCCCCCCGCGGGCACGCTCACCGGTATCGCCAAACGCGAGCTTCGGGGGGTTCCGACGCGTGCCGTCAAGTCACCCGCAGACCTGGACGAGTTGGCGAACCTCTAACCGCCGGCTTTTGCCAGAACAACCACATATCAATCTCGGATGCAATTCGAATCCGATTTGCACAAAACAGTACGAAGGGAAACAGACCGTGGCCGTAACTCAGGAAGAAATCATCGCCGGTATCGCCGAGATCATCGAAGAGGTGACCGGTATCGAGCCGTCCGAGGTCACCCCGGAGAAGTCGTTCGTCGACGACCTGGACATCGACTCGCTGTCGATGGTCGAGATCGCCGTGCAGACCGAGGACAAGTACGGCGTGAAGATCCCCGACGAAGACCTCGCCGGCCTGCGCACCGTCGGTGACGTCGTCTCCTACATCCAGAAGCTCGAGGAAGAGAACCCCGAGGCTGCCGAGGCGTTGCGCTCCAAGCTCGTCTCGGAGAACCCCGAGGCTGCCGCGAACGTCAAGGCGAGGCTGGAAGCGGAAAGCAAGTGACCAAGCCTTCCACTGCTAATGGCGGTTACCCCAGCGTTGTGGTAACCGCCGTCACGGCGACGACGTCGATCGCGCCGGACATCGAGAGCACGTGGAAGGGTTTGTTGGCCGGCGAAAGCGGCATCCACGTCCTCGAAGACGAGTTCGTCACCAAGTGGGATCTGCCCGTCAAGATCGGTGGCCACCTCAAGGAGTCCATCGATATTCACATGGGCCGGCTGGACTTGCGACGCATGTCGTATGTCCAGCGGATGAGCAAATTGCTCAGCGGTCACCTGTGGGAGACCGCAGGCACCCCGGAGGTCGATCCGGACCGGTTCACCGTCGTGGTGGGCACCGGTCTGGGTGGCGCCGAAAGGCTCGTCGAGAGCTACGACCTGATGAACGAGGGCGGGCCCCGCAAGGTGTCCCCGCTCGCCGTTCAGATGATCATGCCCAACGGCGCGGCGGCGACGGTAGGCCTGCAGCTCGGGGCCCGCGCCGGGGTGATGACTCCGGTGTCGGCCTGCTCGTCGGGCTCTGAGGCCATCGCCCACGCGTGGCGTCAGATCGTCATGGGCGACGCTGACGTCGCCGTCTGCGGCGGTGTCGAAGGCCCAATCGAGGCGCTGCCGATCGCGGCGTTCTCGATGATGCGGGCGATGTCGACCCGCAACGACGAGCCCGAACGTGCGTCGCGGCCGTTCGACAAAGACCGTGACGGCTTCGTGTTCGGCGAGGCCGGGGCGCTCATGCTGATCGAGAGCGAAGAGCACGCCAAGGCCCGTGGCGCCAAGCCGTTGGCCCGATTGCTGGGTGCCGGTATCACCTCGGACGCCTTCCATATGGTGGCTCCCGCGCCGGACGGCGTTCGTGCCGGTAGGGCGATGACGCGGTCGCTGGAGCTAGCGGGCCTGTCCCCCAAGGACATCGACCACGTCAACGCGCACGGGACGGCGACGCCGATCGGCGACACCGCGGAGGCCAACGCCATCCGGGTCGCCGGTTGCGAGCACGCAGCGGTGTATGCGCCGAAGTCGGCGCTGGGCCACTCCATCGGCGCGGTCGGCGCGCTCGAGTCGGTGCTCACGGTGCTGACCCTGCGCGACGGCGTCATCCCGCCCACGCTGAACTATGAGACCCCGGATCCCGAGATCGACCTGGATGTTGTCGCGGGTGAACCCCGCTACGGCGAATACCGTTACGCGATCAACAACTCGTTCGGGTTCGGCGGTCACAATGTGGCGCTCGCCTTCGGGCGTTACTGAGCACGAAAGGAACGTTCGCTAGACCCATGTCAGAACTGGTTACAGGGAAAGCTTTTCCCAATGTGGTCGTCACCGCCATTGCCATGACGACCGCGCTGGCAACCGACGCGGAGACCACGTGGAAATTGTTGCTCGACAACCAAAGTGGAATCCGAACGCTTGAGGACCCGTTCGTCGAGGAGTACGACCTGCCGGTGCGCATCGGCGGGCATCTGTTGGAGGAATTCGACCACCAGCTGACGCGGATCGAACTGCGCCGGACGGGATACCTGCAGAGGATGTCCACCATCCTGGGCCGGCGCGTATGGGAGAACGCCGGCTCGCCCGAAATCGACACCAACCGCTTGTTGGTGTCGATCGGCACCGGCCTGGGCTCGGCCGAAGAGCTCGTCTTCGGCTATCAGGACATGCACGTGCGCGGGTACAAGGCGATCTCCCCGTTGACAGTGCAGAAGTACATGCCCAACGGCGCGGCCGCGGCGGTGGGCCTGGAACGGCACGCCAAGGCCGGGGTGATGACGCCGATATCGGCGTGCGCCTCCGGCGCCGAGGGCATCGCCCGTGCGTGGCAGCAGATCGCGCTCGGTGAGGCCGACATCGCGATCTGCGGCGGCGTGGAAACAAAGATCGAGGCGGTGCCGATCGCCGGGTTCAGCAATATGCGCATCGTGATGTCCACGAACAACGACGACCCCGCCGGTGCGTGTCGCCCGTTCGACAAGGACCGCGATGGCTTCGTGTTCGGCGAGGCCGGCGCCCTCATGGTGATCGAAACCGAGGAGCACGCCAAGGCTCGTGGTGCGAACATCCTGGCCCGGATCATGGGGGCCAGCATCACCTCGGACGGCTTCCACATGGTGGCGCCGGACCCAAACGGGGAACGCGCCGGGCATGCGATCTCGCGGGCGATCCAGCTCGCGGGCCTCGTTCCCAGTGATATCGATCACGTCAACGCCCACGCCACCGGCACCCAGGTCGGTGACGTTGCCGAAGGTAAGGCCATCAATAATGCCCTGGGCAGCAACAGGCCGGCGGTGTATGCGCCCAAGTCCGCCCTCGGCCACTCGGTGGGTGCGGTGGGCGCGGTGGAATCGATCTTGACGGTGCTTGCGTTGCGGGATCAGGTGATCCCGCCGACACTGAATCTTGTAAACCTCGATCCAGAGATTGACCTGGATGTGGTGGCGGGGACGCCGCGGCCTGGTGACTACCGGTATGCGGTCAACAACTCGTTCGGATTCGGCGGCCACAACGTAGCGATCGCCTTTGGCCGGTACTGACCCTGAGCATCACCCCGAAACAGGAGACTGCGATGACAACGATGGCCCCCGAGGCGGTTGGCGAGTCGCTCGACCCCCGCGACCCGCTGCTGCGTCTGTGCAACTTCTTCGACGACGACAGCGTCGAACTGCTGCACGAGCGTGACCGCTCTGGTGTGCTCGCCGCGGCCGGCACCGTGAACGGTCTGCGCACCATCGCGTTCTGCACGGACGGCACCGTGATGGGCGGCGCCATGGGCCTCGAGGGCTGCACGCACATCGTCAACGCCTACGACACCGCCATCGAGGAACAGAGCCCGATCGTGGGCATCTGGCACTCGGGTGGCGCCCGGCTGGCCGAAGGCGTGCGGGCGCTGCACGCGGTCGGATTGGTGTTCGAGGCCATGATCCGCGCGTCCGGCTACGTTCCGCAGATCTCGGTGGTCGTCGGGTTCGCTGCCGGCGGCGCCGCCTACGGACCGGCGCTGACCGACGTCGTCGTCATGGCGCCGGAAAGCCGCGTGTTCGTCACCGGGCCCGACGTGGTGCGCAGCGTCACCGGCGAGGACGTCGACATGGCGTCGCTGGGTGGTCCGGAGACCCACCACAAGAAGTCCGGGGTGTGCCACATCGTCGCCGACGACGAACTCGACGCTTTCGCGCGCGGCCGTCGGTTGGTCGGATTGTTCTGCCAGCAAGGGCATTTCGACCGCAGTAAGGCCGAGGCCGGCGACACCGATATCCACGCGCTGCTGCCCGAGTCGTCCCGGCGGGCCTACGACGTGCATCCGATCGTCACGGCGATCCTGGACGACGAGACGCCTTTCGACGAGTTCCAGGCGAATTGGGCGCCGTCGATGGTGGTTGGGCTGGGCCGGTTGTCGGGCCGCACGGTCGGCGTACTGGCGAACAACCCGCTGCGGCTGGGCGGGTGCCTGAACTCCGAAAGCGCCGAGAAGGCAGCACGTTTCGTGCGGCTCTGCGACGCGTTCGGGATCCCGCTGATTGTGGTGGTCGACGTCCCCGGCTATCTGCCGGGTGTTGACCAGGAGTGGGGCGGCGTGGTGCGCCGCGGCGCCAAGCTGCTGCACGCGTTTGGCGAGTGCACCGTTCCGCGCGTCACGCTGGTCACCCGAAAGACATACGGCGGTGCCTACATTGCGATGAACTCGCGCTCGTTGAACGCCACCAAGGTGTTCGCATGGCCGGACGCCGAGGTGGCCGTGATGGGCGCCAAGGCCGCCGTGGGCATTCTGCACAAGAAGAAGCTGGCCGCCGCACCGGAGCACGAGCGCGAAGCGCTGCACGACGAGCTGGCCGCCGAGCACGAGCGGATCGCCGGCGGTGTGGACAGCGCCATCGACATCGGAGTGGTCGACGAGAAGATCGACCCGGCGCACACCCGCAGCAAGCTCACCGAGGCGCTGGCCCAGGCGCCGGCGCGCCGCGGCCGCCACAAGAACATCCCGCTCTGATCGCTCGCGAGCGTTCAGCAGCGGGCGAGGATGGTAGAAAGCGCTTGGTGCAGTTCGCTTTCGGGGTTGGCCGGGAGCTGGTCGGCGCGCCAGCCGACGAAGTCGTCCGGGCGAACGAGCAGCGCCCCTTCGGGCGCGAGTCCGGTAACCGCGGCCCATGCATCGTCGGCGATGCAATGCATGGTGATCGGAATGCCGAGAGCGGCTGACGCCGACGTTGCGGCGCCGCGCCATCGCTGGTCCCGGGTAAGCACAGTGAATCCGGGACCGAGCAGGTCGAGCGTCGAAACACGCTCTCCGTTGTGCCGCACCCACGCGTGTGGAGTACGGGTGCCAGGTTGAGCACGCAACTCGTCGACGAGCTGCACCGCGTCCGGGTCCACCGGAGGCTCATCGGTCACGACCCCGGCCGAGCGGTACCGGTAGCCGATCAGCAGCTCGAACATCGAGGACTCTTCTTCGGCCGGCAATTCTGGTCGGTCGTCGCCGAGCGGAAGTAAAGCAACCGTCGGGCCGGTGAGCGACTGGCGCGCGGCGAATCGCCCGACCGGGTGACGCTCGGCGTGATAGGTGTCAAGTAGTGCCGGCCCGGCCGCTCCCTGCAGAACGGCGGCCAGCTTCCAGGCCAGGTTGTGCGCGCTCTGGATGGCGGTGTTGGCTCCCCCAGCCTTGAACGGCGGCATGGTGTGCGCCGAATCGCCGACGAGAAAGGCCCGCCCACACTGGAATTGGTCGGCCACCTGTTCGTAAGGTTGCCACGCCGCAACCTCGATGATGTCGATGTCGATCTGCTCGCCGAATGCCTTGGTCAGCACCTCGCGGCAACGTTGCGGCGTGAACTGATCCGCCGTCTCGCCTTTGCCGGGGAAATACGTCGTGATGAACATGCCCAGGTCGTCTTTGACCACGAGGAAGATGCCATCCACGTCAGCGTTTTTGACTTGTATGCCATCGCCATCGCGCAAGTGCGTGACGAATTTCTGCCAGGGCGCCCGGAAGTAAATAAAGACGACATAGATCGGGAGTGCGCCGTAGCCCGACGTGGTGATGCCGAGCGAGTTACGGGTCGGGCTGTGAACGCCGTCGGCGGCAACGACATACTCGGCGCGGACGGTCTCGGGCTCACCCGAGTCCCGGTCGCGCAGCACCGCGGTGACACCGGCCTCGTCTAGATCCAGCGAGGAAAGTTCAGTCCCGTAGCGCACTTCACTGCCGCGCCGGCGAGTTTCGTCGAGCAGGATCGGCTCGAGCCTGCTCTGGGGGCAGTACTGTGCCGCAGGTTCGGGACTGAGCTTGTCCATGCCCGAAAAGATTGCGTCGACATCAATGGCCAGTTCTTCGTGGGCGCTGTTCAGCGTCGGCTTGACGGCCATGGCCGAAATGTGCTCTGCGACGGCATGGACCTCGTCGCCGAGGCCCAGACCACGCAGGATCTCCAAGCTGCGGAAGCTGAGATTGCGGGCCTTCGGGTAGATGAAGACCTCGTGGCGCTTTTCGACCAGCAGCGAACGTACGCCGTGCTGGCCAAGCAGCGCGGACGTCGCCAGCCCGCCGGCGCCGGCACCGACGATGAGTACCGGGACGTGTTCGTTGGCGCGGTTCATAATGTGAATGTTACTATAAAATGATAGTTTATGTCATATTGTTGGTGGCAAGGAACTCCTCGGCCACACTCACAACCCGCTCCCGATCGCGGGACACCAAACCGATCCGGGTGCGCCGGTCGAGGATGTCATCGACATCGAGCGCACACTCATGGGTCACCGCGTATTGGAACTCCGCCCGAATCACGTCGATGCCCTCGGCGACCTGTTCGGTCGGCCGCTCGCAGGTGGCGCTGGCGATGACGTTGGGTGCCTCAGCCCCGTAACGCTGCACCAGCGACCGCGGCAGACCAGCGCCCGGCCCCGCGGCCGGACCGGGGTTCGCCGGCGCTCCGATCAACGGCAGGTTGCGCGTCCGGCATTCTGCGGCGTGCAGCTGCCGCAGGCTGATGGCGCGATCCAGGACATCCTGCGCCATGTAGCGGTATTCGGTCAGCTTGCCGCCCACCACGCTGATGACGCCGGACGGCGACTCAACGACGGCGTGGTCGCGCGAAACATCGGCGGTGCGGCCCTCCCCGGTGTCGATCAGCGGCCGCAAACCCGCGTAGGCACCGACGACATCGCTGGTGCCAAGCGCGGTCCCCAACGCGGTATTCACCGTGTCCAGCAGGAACGTGATCTCCTCCGAAGACGGTTCCGGCACATCGGGAATCGGGCCGGGAGCATCCTCGTCGGTCAACCCCAGGTACACCCGGCCCAGCTGCTCGGGCATCGCGAACACGAAGCGATTCAGCTCGCCGGGAATCGGAATGGTCAGCGCCGCAGTCGGATTGGCGAAGGCGCTGGCATCGAAGACCAAATGCGTTCCGCGGCTGGGCCGCAACGTCAACGAACCGTCAATCTCGCCCGCCCACACCCCGGCCGCGTTGATGACCGCAGCGGCCGACACGTCGAACGACTGTCCGGTGCGCTGGTCGGTCAACCGCACAGAGGTGCCGGTGGCCTCGGATGCTGCCACGTAGGTCAGGATCCGGGCGCCGTGCTGCGCCGCGGTGCGCGCGACCGCGGTGACCAACCGGGCGTCGTCGATCAATTGCCCGTCGTAGGCAAGCAATCCGCCGTCAAGGCCGTCACGCCGAACGGTAGGGGCCATGTCCACGACGCGCTGCGCCGAAACCCACCGGGACCGCGGCAAGGTCGAGCTAGGCGTACCCGCAAGCATCCGCAAAGCGTCGCCGGCGAGAAATCCGGCGCGCACCAACGCGCGCTTGGCGTGACCCATCGACGGCAGCAGCGGTACCAGCTGCGGCATCGCGTGCACCAGATGAGGGGCGTTGCGTGTCATCAGGATTCCGCGCTCGATGGCGCTGCGCCGGGCGATTCCCACATTGCCGGTCGCAAGGTAGCGCAGACCGCCGTGGACCAGTTTGGAACTCCAGCGGCTGGTGCCGAACGCCAGATCGTGCTTTTCCACCAACGCGACCCGCAGGCCGCGTGACGCGGCATCCAAGGCGATGCCGACGCCGGTGATGCCGCCGCCGATCACAACGACATCCAGCGGTTCACCGTCGGCGAGGGCGGTCAGGTCGGCGGTGCGGCGCGCGGCATTGAGAGCGGTCGGGTCGGGCATCAGGATAGGTATCCGTTCAGTGAGTAGGTGAGTTCGGAGGCCAGCGTTTCGGCGTCAAGGACGGGCCGGACGATGTCTGCGGACTGGATGGTCGACTGCGCGATCAGTAACACCATGGTCGCCATTTGGCGAGGGTCGCCGGCGCGGACGCTGCCCGTTTCTTGTGCCACTGCCAGCCTGGCTGCCAGTCCGTCGATCAGGAACTGCTGGCTGGTACCCAGGCGCTCGGTGATGTAGACCCTGGCCAGCTCCGAATGCAGCACCGACATGACCAGCCCGTCACGCCGCAATCGGTCGGCCACCGCGACAACCTGTTTGACCAACGCTTCCCGGTCGTCCCCGTCCACCGGCACTTCGCGCATCACGTCGGTGATATGGGTGGTCAGCAGCGCCGACATGATCGATCGGGTATCCGGCCAGCGGCGGTACACCGTCGGGCGGCTCACGCCTGCACGTCGCGCAATCTCGGCGAGGGTCACCCTGTCCACGCCGAAATCGACCACACAGCTGGCCGCCGCCCGAAGTATCCGTTCCCCGGTATCCGAAGATGCGTTACTGATTGACAGCATGTGTAATACTGTAACGCATGACGCATCTTGAGGAACTCCTTCCGCCAATGAAATGGAACGCGTGGGGAGATCCCGCTGCGGCCAAACCGCTTTCCGACGGGATCCGGTCTTTGCTGAAGCAGGCTGTAGGCCTCGAGGAATCGGATGGGACCGAACTCGATCCCGACCAGGTCAAGCTGCGCCCGTCGTCGTTGTCGCAGGCAGATCGGGATGCGCTGGCCGTGATCGTGGGCGCCGAGTACTGCCGCACTGCAGATCGCGACCGGTTGCTGCACGCCGGCGGCAAGTCCACTCCCGACTTGCTGCGGCGCAAAGACACCGGTGTCCAGGACGCGCCCGACGCGGTACTGCTGCCCGGCAACGACGACGAGGTCGCCACGATTCTGCGCTACTGCTCCGAGCACGGCATCGCCATCATCCCCTTCGGCGGTGGCACCAACGTCGTTGGCGGGCTCGATCCCACGCGCGGCCAGTTCGACGCGGTGGTGTCGCTGGATTTGCGGCGGTTCGACCAGCTTCTTTCGCTCGACGAGGTGTCCGGTGCGGCCGAGTTGGGCGCCGGCGTCACCGGCCCGGACGCCGAACGTCTGCTTGGCGAACACGGCTTCTCGCTCGGACATTTCCCGCAGAGCTTTGAGTTCGCCACCATCGGCGGCTTCGCGGCGACTCGATCGTCGGGACAGGACTCAGCCGGCTACGGCCGGTTCAACGACATGATCCTCGGACTACGCATGGTCACCCCGGTGGGCACCATGGATCTGGGCCGGGTGCCGGCGTCGGCGGCGGGCCCAGACCTGCGCCAGCTCCTGATCGGCTCGGAGGGAGTCTTCGGCGTCATCACCCAGGTGCGGTTGCGGGTCCACCGGGTACCCGAAGCCGTCCGCTACGAGGCGTGGTCGTTTCCCGACTTCGCGACCGGGACCGCGGCCCTGCGGGCGATAACCCAAACCGGCACCGGCCCAACCGTTGTCCGGATGTCCGACGAGGTCGAGACCGGCGTCAACCTCGCCACCACCGAGGCGATCGGGGAAAACCAGCTCACCGGTGGCTGCCTGGCGATCACCGTCTTCGAGGGCACCAAGGAGCACGCCGAGAGCAGGCACGCCGAGACCCGCGCATTGCTGGAAGCCCACGGTGGCACGTCGCTCGGGGAGGAGCCCGCAGAGGCCTGGGAGCGTGGCCGGTTCGCCGCGCCGTACCTGCGCGACTCCCTGCTCGCCGCGGGCGCGCTCTGCGAGACCCTCGAGACCGCCACCGAGTGGTCCACTATTCCCGCGCTGAAAGCCGCAGTCACCGAAGCGCTTACGACCTCGTTGGCCGAATCGGGCACACCGGCGCTGGTGATGTGCCATGTGTCGCACGTGTACCCGACCGGCGCGTCGTTGTATTTCACCGTCGTCGCCGGGCAGCGGGGCAATCCGATCGAGCAGTGGCGGGCCGCCAAGAAGGCCGCGTCGGATGCGATCATGGCCACTGGCGGGACCATCACCCACCACCACGCGGTGGGCGCCGACCACCGGCCCTGGATGCGCGACGAGGTAGGCGATCTGGGTGTGCAGCTGTTGCGTGCGGTCAAGGCGACATTGGATCCGGCCGGAATTCTCAATCCCGGCAAGCTGATTCCGTGACCGCGGATCACCCCGTCGAGGGACAGCTGCGCCGGCGCGAAATCGCCAAGGTGACCGCCCTGACCAATCCAGTGTCAGGGCACGGCGCGGCTGTAGCAGCGGCACAGACCGCGATCGCCCGGCTGCACCATCGGGGTGTGGAAGTCATCGAAATCATCGGCGACGACGCCGAAGACGCGCGTTATCTGGTCAGCGCGGCGCTCGAGAAGGGTACCGACGCGGTCATGGTCACCGGCGGTGACGGCGTCATCTCCAACGCGCTGCAGGTGTTGGCGGGCACCGACGTTCCGCTGGGGATCATTCCGGCAGGCACCGGTAACGATCACGCTCGTGAATTCGGGATTCCCACAAAGGATCCCGAGGCCGCAGCCGATATCGTCATCGACGGCTGGACGGAAACCATTGACCTTGGCCGCATCCGGTGCGGCACAGGTATCGACAAGTGGTTCGGCACCGTGGCGGCAACCGGATTCGATTCCCTGGTGACCGATCGCGCCAACCGGATGCGCTGGCCACACGGGCGGTTGCGCTACTACATCGCGATGGTCGCCGAGCTATCGCAACTGCGGCTCCTGCCGTTCCGTTTGGTGCTCGACGGAAACAAGGAGATCGAGGCCGATATCACGCTCGCCGCCTTCGGCAACACCCGCAGCTATGGCGGTGGCCTGCTGATCTGTCCCAACGCCGATCGCACCGATGGACTGCTCGACATCACCATGGCGCACTCGGACTCCCGGACCAAGCTGGTCCGCCTATTCCCCACCGTCATGAAGGGCACCCATGTCGAGCTCGACGAGGTGAGCACGGCACGCGCCAAGTCGATCCACGTCGAATGCCCGGGTATCAACGTCTACGCCGACGGCGACTTCGCGTGCCTGCTGCCCGCCGAGATTTCCGCGGAACCCGCCGCGCTGCAGATTCTGCGCCCGGGGCGTTCTGCCTTGTAACAAGCGGTGCTCTCTACCCGACATCTTTTCAAACCTGCTATCCGGGGAGGAACCAGGGAGGAATGATGTCCGGACACCGCAAGGCCGCTTTGGTGGTTTTGGCGGCTACGTCGGTGAGCGGCACCGTGTGCCTGGCCCCCGCGGCTTTGTCCGCCGCTCCGACGTGGAATGGCAGGTACGCGGTGACGTTCGCCGGCACCCAAAAGACGGGCACCAGCGTTGCGGCCGACAAACCGGAAGGTAACAGCGTCGTCGACTACGGCTTCAGCTCCAGCTGCTCGACCGGCACCTGTATCGCCACGGTGTTTGACGCTCCGCCCCCGAAGAATCCGTACGTCCCCCGCCCAATCACCTACACCTGGAATGGGTCTCAGTGGGTACGAATCACCACCTGGCAATGGGACTGTCTACTGTCCGACGGGACAGTCGAGTATGACCTGGCGAAATCGGTTGTCGCCTTCACACCGCAGGCCAATGGGACGCTTTCCGGTGTCTTTCACACCGACATCTCCAGCGGCGCATGCAAGGGCAATGTTGACATGCCGGTGTCGGCCACACCGGCTCCTAGTTAGCCAACCCCCCGGCTGACCCAGGTCACTTCGCCGGCGTCGCCGCCGTCGCGATACACCTCCAGCGCCTCGTCCCACGCCGTTCCCAGCACCGAGTCCAGTTCGGCGGCCAGTGTGTCGGCGCCCTGCGCCATCATCGACCGCAGCCGCATCTCCCCGACCATGATGTCGCCGTTGGCGCTCATCGACCCGCTCCACAACCCCAATTGCGGGGTGTGGCTGAACCGGTGGCCGTCGACTCCGGGGCTGGCATCCTCGGTGACCTCGAACCGCAGCACCGACCAGGAGCGCAACGCGTTGGCCAACTGGGCGCCGGTGCCCACCGGCCCGATCCAGTTGGTCACGGCGCGCAGCTGCCCGGGCATCGCCGGCTGCGGCGTCCACACCAAGTTCGCCTTGGCATGCAGGGTCGACGACAACGCCCACTCGACATGCGGGCATACCGCCGCGGGCGAAGAGTGGACATAAACCACGCCTGCCGTGGCGTCGGCGAATTGATTCGACGCTCGCATCTTTTGCTCCTTCGGTTCCACGAGGGACGTCTTCCCCAACGACCTGGTGAACCCGACGAGCAGGATGCTTGCTATTGGTGTTATTGTGCCGTGCGTTTCTATTGTGCCTTGTGAGACCCGTGTTGCGCTAGTCCACGAAATACTCGGATATCACCGCGTCGGAAATCGCCGGCCAGATCTTGTGCGCCCACTGCCCGAAATCGCGGTCGGTGAGGACCACCAGCGCCAGCTCCGCCTCGGGATCGGCCCAGATAAAACCGCCCGCCTGGCCGAAATGGCCGTAGGTCCGGGCCGAGTTACGCACACCCGTCCAGTGCGGCGATTTCGAATCCCTGATCTCGAAACCGAGCCCCCAGTCATTGGGTCGCTGCGCGCCATATCCGGGCAACACGCCGTCCAAGCCGGGAAATTGCACAGCCGACGCCTCGGCATGCATCTGCGGCGAGACCGTCGACGGATGAAGCAGGTCAGCCGCGAATGCGGCCAGATCCGCAACCGTCGACGTCGCCCCGAACCCGGCCGCCTCGGTGCCGCCATCGAGGCGGGTGGACACCATGGCCAGCGGCTCGAACACCGCCTCGGTCAGGTAGCGGCCGAACTCGATACCCGACTCCCGCTGTACGGTCTCGGCCAGCACGGCAAAGCCGTAATTGGAATACATCCGACGGGTGCCGGGCTTGGCCAGTGCCAGATCGGAGTCCATCGCCAGACCTGACGCATGCGCCAGCAGGTGGCGCACCGTGGAGCCAGGCGGGCCGGCCGGGGTGTCAAGGTCGACGACCCCTTCCTCGACGGCGATCTGCGCGGCCCGCGCCACCAGCGGTTTGGTGACCGACGCCAGCACAAACACCCGCTCGGTGTCGCCGTGCGCGGCCAGCACTCCGCTGGGTCCGACCACCGCAGCGGCGGCGGCCGGTACCGGCCAGTCGTCCAGGGCGTCCAGAGCGGCCATCAGGTCGGGCGCGTCACTTCCGACCGATGTAGTAGTAGTTGATCGGGTCGGACTCGACCTCGACCACCCGCACTTCGTCAAACCCGGCGTCGCCGAGCATCGAGGTCGCCAGCTGGCTCCCCCACACCGCGCCAAGGCCGGCGCCGTCCAAAGCCAACGACACGGTCATGCAGTGCATCAATGAGGTCGCGTAGAGGTAGGTGCTCATCGGGACGTCGACGTTGTCCTCCAGCCGGCTCGATGCCTTGACGTCGGCCATCAGGAGCACTCCGCCGGGTCGCAGGGCGCGATAGATGTTTTCCAGCACGCGCGCCGGCTGCGCCTGGTCGTGGATGGCGTCGAACACGGTGATGACGTCGTAGACGGCAACCTTGTCCAGCTCGGCCAGGTTGTGGCGCTCGAACTTCGCGTTCCCCAGACCGAGGCGAACCGCCTCCTCGGTGCCGGCCGCAATCGCCTCGTCGGAAAAGTCGAGGCCGGTGAACCGGCTCGCCGGAAACGCCCGAGCCATC
>Ga0210389_10002651_pt1 | contig 14069 bp, 10 predicted proteins | sample IncBWH28OmetaG_FD_160127 | JGI IMG/M metagenome (GOLD analysis project Ga0210389, IMG submission 160127) | Forest soil microbial communities from Barre Woods Harvard Forest LTER site, Petersham, Massachusetts, United States - Inc-BW-H-28-O ...
CTGGACCGGCCGCTGCTCCACCTGCCAACAACAAATCGACCTCGACCAGATCCCACTACACCCCACCAGACAAGACGAATAACACTTAACAAAGCACTATTAGGCGCTTATGGACTTCTCGCAGCAGGCGAAGGCAGAGCGGCAGCCCCTTTAGGGCCTTAAGTCCATATTCGTGCGCCGTGAGGTAGTTGCGGACCTCGCGAACATCGCCCCTGGCGCTGCCCGTTGCCTCGTCCTCGTATAGGTCCGCGAGCGTGCTCATCGTCCCCTCAATCCGCGAGCTTAGGACGGCCTCGCGGCGGAGATATGGCCCGATGAGCAAAGTCGGATTCTGGAGGTTGCGCCCCGTGCCCGCGAGCAGGCCAATGCAGCCGGCGGCCTTACTTAGGTCTACGATCAGCCCGGGAGAAAGGTCGAGCCGGGGCGGCAAGGGTGCGGGCACGAAGGCCACGTTGCCGTCGTGCCCGACGAGGCGACCGGGGGCATTGGCGAGGAAGCTAGCTGGGTCCATGCATGGTTAGGGCTTAGAAAGGACGCTTGCGAACTCTAGCCGGCTTAGAAACGAAATGGGATTTTCTTTCTTTTCTCGCTTAGGATAGAAAGCCCTCTTTCCAAGGCTCCCGTTTGGTGGCGTTTTGCAGCTTATTCCACGGCTGCTTCCTCAGGGCATGGGCGTAGTTCGCCGTGTTTCCGTCCGATTCGGCGGCCATCGGCTTCTCGTTCGGCATCGAAATCGACTGGGCCGTACTACAGAAGGCGTATCGCTCCGACACGAAGGGCGAACGCCGCTACAGCCCCGCAGTGTGCACGGGCATCGACATCGACGTGCGCCGTGGCGACCCGAACCGCACGAAGATCACACGAGCCTCAAGAACCCCTACCCGCGCACGCCAGCGATGGCCGCTGGCGTCGCCGATCACGTATGGACGCTGATCGAGATCGCGGCGCTGCTTGATTAGCTGGTGATATGAGCAGGGCTACCGGCGAGGATCGCGCGACAACTGGGGCAGACGAGCAGCACCCAGCGGCGATCCGCAGTTAGTAGCTCGACAGGAGGGTTCGTCTCGTTGCAGAATCCGCAACGTGACAAGGCGCCTGGCGCTGGCTGACTAAACCCCTCTGTGGCGGAAAGGTTGCCATCGCGCGAGATGCCAGTCGAAGCCCCTCCGCCGCATATGTGCGTTTACGACTCGCCTGCTCGCCCGATCCCTACAAACTGACCCACTACCCGAGCAGGGGCGCTTGGTAGGGGGCACGCCGCTCGCCGTCGTCGAATTGGAGACATGCGGCGCCCGGGGAGTGTCGGCAGCGCCGCGAGGTGTAAGTGCGCGCATACGCCCGGAAAGAGCGAAGTTACGCTGCCTCGGCCGTGAGGGTCGGGTTCGATTTGAGCAGCTTGCGCAGGCGCCTCGACCTGCTGATCGGCGCCTGCGCCGTGCTGCTCGTCGCCGGGCCGCTGCTGTTCACCAGCTCCGGCTTCGGCTTGGACTTCACCAACCACCTGTGGCTGAGCTGGGTCGAGGGCACCGAACTCGCCCACGCCGGTCACCCCAGCTACTTCCTCAACGCCCGCGGCATCGGCGTGTTCTACCCGTGGTTCGCCTTCTACGGCGGCACGCTCTACACCATCACCGGCGGCATCTCAGACCTGCTCGGGGGACACCCGATCGCCGCGTACGTAGGTGTCACCACGCTCGCCATCGCCGCCTCCTACGGCGCCGTCGTGTGGCTCGGGCGCCAATTCGGGGTGCGCGGGCTGCTGGCGCACGCGCCCGCGCTCGCCGTCGTCACCAGCGCCTACTACATCACCAACCTGTACGGGCGCGGAGCCTGGACCGAGTTCATGGCCGTCGCCGCCATCGCCCCGCTGCTCGCCAGCGCCGTGCACCTCGCCCGCGCCCGCGTGTGGCGGCCCTCGCCCGTGCTCGTATTCGTCGCATCCGCCGTCGTCTTCACCGGCAGCCACAACATCACCCTGCTGTGGGGAACCACCGTCATCGCCCTCGCCCTGCTGCTCAGCTGGCTCGCGCTCGGCCTACCGCGCACCCTGCCCGTACGCCGGCTCGCCATGCTCGCCGGACTCGCGCTCGCCAGCGTCGCCGTCAACGCCTGGTATCTGATCCCCGACATCGCCTACGCCAAGGACGTCGTCGCCCACCTCGAGGTCGCCCAAAGCGGCGCGCTCGCCACCTTCTTCGACACGCCCGCCGTGCTGTTCGACCCGCTGCGGAGCGTCCCCGCCCGGTCGACCACGCCCGCGCTGTTCGTCCAGGTGCCCGTGTGGTTTCTCGCCTGGGGTCTGCTCGCCGGCGCGATGCTCATGTGGAGGCGCTCCGCCGATCGCCGCGTGCGGCGCCTGTGGCTGAGCGCCGCCAGCGCGATCGCCGTGCTGCTCGCCATGATCATGATCAAGCCCTTCTGGGCGCACGTGCCCTACCCGTTCGACGAGATCCAGTTCCCATACCGACTCGGCAGCTACGTCTACTACGCCGTCGGCGCGCTCGTGCTCACAGGCGCGCTCGCCCTACAGCAGGTTGCACGCCCCGACGCCGGCCGGCACGACCGCGTCAGTGCGCGTACCGTCGCCATGCTGCGCTGGGGGCTCGCCGGCGTCTGCGCCGTCAGCGTCGGCCTGTGCGTGTGGCAGGCGTGGGTGCCCAACACGCTGTTCCATGGGCATTCCTATTCCAACCGCGCGGGCGCGCTCGCGAGCGTCAACCAACTGCCTCGCAGCTGGTATGACCCGTTCTCCTACGCCGACCTGCAGGGACCACACGTGGCGGTGCCACCGGGACGCCAGCTGATCATCCCACCCGGCAGCGTGCACGGCGATCGCTACGAAGCGTGGCTACAGGTGCCCGCCGGCACCGCGCCAATCCAGACCAACGTCGCCGGCGGCAGCTACCTCGTTCACATCTCCGGCGTCGAGCTGATCGGACGCGGCGTCGGCGGGCTCGCCGTCGTGCGCCGCCAGGCAGACAGCGCCGGGCCCGTTCACCTGGTCGTCGAAGTCGCACACACCACCACCATCGAGCTCTCCTGGCTGATCAGCCTGCTCGGGTGCGCCAGCGTGCTCGCCACCTTCGCGTGGACCGGGATTCGCCAGTTGCGCCGCCGCCGCCGGCGAGCCACAGCCGCTAGCCCATCCGGCGCTCACGCCTGAAGCGCCCGCGCAGTCCGCGCGCCGCCAGCCAGGCCAGCTCCGCCAACAGCGCCAACACAGCCAGCACGCTCAGCACGCGTCCGATCGCGATCGGAGGACTCGCCGCCGGGCCGACCGAGATCCGCGCGCCCGTCACCTCCAGCACATCGTCCTGCTGTTCATCCATGCCCACGATGCTTGCGCCCTTCACCGTCACCAGTTCAGGGCCCACCCTCAGGTTTGTCGCCACCAGCGCCCCGCGTGCCACCCCTACGCTCGCAGTCGCGCTGCCCCCATGCGCGACTTCAGCCAGCGGGAACTCCACCAGCGGCAGGTGGTTTTCGTCGACCGCCAGATGGTTATCCAGGTAGTCGAATTGACCAAAACGTTCCGGCGGCGGCGCGAGGAACGAGGAGAGCGCCGCGCCACGTGCGCCGCCCCGCGGATGATCCGAGCTCTGTTCGATCGCCCCCACCACCGACACGATCGCGATCGGCACCAGCAGCCACGTCCAACCACGCAAGCGGCCGCCCGCGTTGCGCGTCATCGCCAGCACGCACACCATCGCCCCGCTCACCCCCAACAGCACGAAGCCCTCCAGGCGGAAGCCGAACTGCAACGTCGCGTATGCCCGCGGCAGCGCCAGCATCACGCCCGCGTGGGTCATCACCACCGTCACCGCCACCGTCCCCAGCGAGATCACCAGCAGCAGCCGCATCCACGTCGCCCACAGTCCCCCGCGGGCCGAGCGCCCCGAGCCCGCCAAGATCGCGATGCTCGCCACCACCCACGCGATCGCCAGCACCGGCAGCTCCTCCGACACGATGCTCCCCCCCGACGGCGAGTGCGACACGCTGAACAGGTTGTGCGCCGCCACCAGGTACATCGTCTCGCGCAGTAACTCGCGCGCGTGCGGGTAGGAATGGGCGATGAACGTGCCCGCCTCATACGACAGCGTCGGCAACAGCCACCACGCGCTCACCAGCGCGCCCGGGATCACCAGCGCCGCCACCCGCGCAACGCCCGCGCCAGTCACGCCGCCGCGCGCGCCCGGCACGCACGCCGCCACCGCCGCCATCGCCACCACCAGGATCGTCGTGCCCCACACCAGCGTCAGCAGATGACTGCCGAAGAACACCACGCTCGCCAACGCCAACGCCAACGCCGGGCCGAAGTGCAGTCGCCGCGCGCGCAGCACGCTCAGTCCCGCCGCCAGCAGCAGCGGCATCACCGACGTCGCCTCGAACTCCGGCCAGTCGCCCAGCGCATAGATCATCGTCAGATACGACGCCGACGTCACGAACACCAGCGCCGGCATATGCGCCCGCCAGCCGTCCACCCCGAAGCTGCGCGCCATCCAGTACCAGCCGCCGTACGCCGCCGCAAACCCCAGCACATAGCTCAGCACGTACGTCTGCAGCGGCGCGTCGCCCAGCAGCAGCGACAGCCCCCCCACCAACGAATACAGCGTCGCCCCGTAGAACGCGTACAGCGGATAGAACAGCCCGCCCGAGTAGTTCAGGAACAGGCTCGGCGTGCCCCGTTCGCGGATCGCCACGCTCTCATGCCACATGTACCACAGGTGGTTCAGCCAGTCTTTGTTGAACGTCGCGCTCGAGAACACCAGCGGCCACGCCGCCGCCGCGATCACCAGCGCCGCCAGCGCCAGCCCGGCGGCAACGCGTGCCGCCGGTGGCCACGACCTGGTGAGCGAGCGTCCGAGCGCGTCAGGGTCGGCGTCGGCGCGCCCGCGTGCCACGGCTCGAGGCAGGAACGAGCCGGGGCGTGACGGTCTGCTCGGTCGCGTGGCCACCGCCGCCGGATGGTCGCCCATCGACGTCCTTTCGACCACGGCTTCGCCGGGTTGCCGCTGTCAGCGCGGCGATCGCCAAGCGCCAGTGTCTCTCACGCCGGGCGGTGCGGCCGGCGGTGTCCCGGCCGGGCTCTATATGTCCATTTACAGAGCCCGATAGCTATGGTTATACGGAGGTCTTGGGGCGGTGGGTCCTACTTGCCCTCGCGCCCCCGCTGGCGCAGGAAGCGCTGGAATTCACTCGCCAGGATGTCCCCCGACGGGACCTCCTCCGGCGAGGCCTCTTCCTCGCTGTCCGCCGCCTGCTCCAGGCGTTCCACGAACGCCTGGATGTCCGGGTCCGAGCGCACCGCCAGGCCCACCTGGCGCTCGTAGTCCGCCGCCGAGGTCTCCAGTTCCGACACGTCCACCGACACCCCGATCAGCACTTCGATGCGCCTCAGCAGCGCCAGTGCCGCCTTCGGGTTGGCCGCCGCCGCCACGTAATGCGGGACCGACGCCCACAGGCTCGCCGACGGCAGCCCCGCCTTCGCGCACGTCGCATGCAGCACCCCCACGATCCCCGTCGGGCCCTCGTAGCTCGACGGCTGGATGCCCAGGCGCTCCAGCAGCGCCACATCTGACGCGTGCCCGCTCAGCGCCACCGGGCGCGTGTGCGGCACATCGCCCAACAGCGCACCAAGCGACACCACCAACTGCACCCCCAACGCCTCCGCCAGGTCGACCAGGTGAGCGCTGAACGACCGCCAGCGCATCGACGGCTCCGTGCCCTGCACCAACACCAGATCGCGTGGGGCGCGCGGCGCACTCGCCTCGAAGAACTCCACGGTAGGCCACGCGATCTCCCTATCTTCATCATCTCCAAGGCGAATGTTCGGCCGGTTCGCCTGGAAGTCGTAGAACTCCTCCGAATCGATGTGCGCGAAACGCCGCGCGTCCAGCGCGCCCGCCAGGAACGACACCGCGCCAGACGCCGCGTCGCCCGCATCGTTCCAGCCCTGGAACGCGCACACCATCGCCGGGGCCCTCAGACCCCCCGGACGCCGCTCCCAGATCAGGGGTTGCATCCGAATCACCGTACATCATGGACGCATCGCTTCCGCCAACCCGTCCACCGTCGCCACCCTGCGCGCCGACGACCAGATCGACGGCGTGTACGCCTGCACCCGCAAGGAGCGCCAGATCTCCCGTGCCGGCAGCCCCTACCTGACCGTCGAGCTGCGCGACTCCACCGGCGCCATCCTCGGGCGCGCCTTCCGCGACGTCGACCTGCTCGCCGGCAGCTTCGAGCGCGGGCAGCTCGTGCGCGTACGCGGGCGCGTGCAGCGCTTTCGCGACCAACTGCAGGTCGAGCTCAGCGCCATTCAGCGCGCCGACGACGGCCCCGACGCCGACCCCGCCCGCTTCCTGCCCACCGCCTACCGCGACCGCGACGAGCTCGAAGGGTTCCTCGAGCACCTCGCCCGCGAGGTCTACCACCCCGGGCTGCAGGCGCTACTCGGGGCGCTGCTCGGCGATCCGCAGCTACGCCAGCAGTGGCGCACCGCGCCGTGCTCCGCGCCCGCCGGCTTGAGCAGCGGCGGAGCGTCCGGTGGCGGCGGAGCTGGCGGGGGCGGGGGACGCGACATGCGTCCCGCCGGCCACCACGCTTACCTCGGCGGGCTGCTCGAGCACACCGTCGCCGTCGCCACCCTCGCGCTCGAGCTGTGCACCCTGCACCCACGTCTCGATCGCGACCTGCTCGTGTGCGCCGCCATCGTCCACGACCTCGGCAAGACCCGCGAGTTCACCTACGGCGCCGAGATCCAGCGCAGCCCCGAGGGGCGGCTGCTCGGGCACATCCAGCTCGGGCTGCGCGTGCTCGCCGAGCACATGCCCGGCTCGCTCGACGGTGAGCCCCGGCTCGCGCTCGAGCACTGCGTCATGCTCCACCACGGTGCCGACGCCGCCTCCGGGCAGCGGTTCGGCTCGGCCGAGGCACTCGCGCTGTACCGGCTCAACGCGCTCGACGCTCACGTGAAGGGGGCGCTCGAGTAGCAGTTCGTGTCAGGTCATTCATGCTGATGACCACGGCTCTACTCCGTTAGTCGAGCGGTATTCACGGCAGCAATTGAAACGCCTTGCGGTGGCGTGGTGCGACGGCTGCGAAGTGGCGGCGGTCGAGGGTGATGATCATTGGGGCATCGAGTCGCTCGGCCAAAGCGATGACCGAGGCGTCTGTTCCACCGAGAGGGAAGTCGGCGTACTTCTCGACGAGCTCCGCCATTCGCGCGAAGTCCTCTCGACTCGGCCCCTCGACGTCGAGCTTGCCGACGCCGTGCAGAAACCTGCTCTCGGCAGTGGCACCGAGTCGGCGTCCCACGAAGTAAGTGGCCTCGGCTACGGCCAGCGCCGGAACGATCAGTCGGAGGTCAGCCCGCGATAGTGCTGTACGACAGGCGAGATGGTCCTCGTCATCAGCGTCCGCCGCGGCGTAAAGCGGCCCAGCATCAACCACGGCCAGGGACGTCATCCCACTCCTGCTCCAACAGTCGCTCCATGTCTCGGGCAGTGGAGCGATGGCCACTACGGCCAAGGTCCGCGAAGGCGAGCTCGCGGGGCTCGCTCTGGACTAGGCCGAGGTGCTGGGCCAGCGCAGTGCGAGTGACCTCAGACGCCGACGCGTGCCGTCTCCGCGCCTCTCGATCGAGCGCCTGCGCAAGGTCGTCAGGAAGAGACACGGTGGTGCGCCGCATAACTGCATAATAGCATCACAGCTGCCTCCACCCACCCGATCCCGCAGCGCAATGCGGTTAAGCGGGTCCCCCCCGATGCCGATAGAAGTTGATGATGGGCGATTTCGCCACGCCAACCGCCTTCACGCCTCGAGCGCCGACGCCGCCGGAGAATGCCGGCTCGGCGCCCGACGTTGAGGACACGCCCGTGCGCGCCGCCGGCGTTGATGCTGCTGTCGGCACTGCCGCTGCTGCCGGCACGAGTGCTGCCAGCGCGGGCGCTGACGTCGCCGAGCGCGTCGAGCCCTACCCGGACGATCGCCGCGAGAACGGGCCGCGCCCGGATGCTACGGAGCTCAAGGGCCTGTACCCGCCGCGCCACCCCGGGCGCTCGCAGCGGATGATCGGCGAGGTCGTCGTCGACCTCGGCTTGGCCGACCGCGAGACCGTCGAGGACGTCGTCAGATCCTCACGCGAGCAGGGTCGCCCGACCGGCGTCGTGCTGGTCGAGCGCGGCATCCTGCGCCAGGACCAACTCGCCCGCGTCGTCGCCGAGCGCTTCGGCCTGGACTTCGTCGACCTGTCCGTGTTCGACGTCGACATGGGCGCCGTCAGCCTCGTCGGCGTCACCGCCGCCAAGCGCTACCAGGCGGTGCCCGTCGGCTTCACCGACGACGGCGCCGTGCTGCTCGCCATGGCCAACCCCACCAACGTGCTCACCATCGACGACGTCGGCATGATGACCGGGCGGCGCATCCGCCCCGCCGCCGCGTCCGTCGAGGACCTCAACCTGCTGCTCGCGCGCCTCGCGCGCATGGACGACTCGATCGAAGACCTCGTCGACGAGGACGCCGAGGACGAGGGCGAACAGGTATCAGTCGACGAGGCCGACGCCGACGCCCCCGTCATCAAACTCGTGCACTCGATCGTCGCCCAGGCCGTCCAGCTCGGCGCCTCCGACATCCACGTCAACCCCGAAGACGGCGACACGCGCGTGCTCTACCGCGTCGACGGCGTGCTCCAGCCCGCCGCCACCGTCAAACGCCGCATGGCCATGGGCGTCGTCTCGCGCATCAAGATCATGGCCGACCTCGACATCTCCGAGAAGCGCGTGCCCCAGGACGGGCGCTTCGCCCTGACCGTCGAGGGACGGCGCGTCGACATTCGCGTCGTCACCCTCCCGCTCGTATACGGCGAGGGTGTCGTCATGCGCATCCTCGACCAGGGCAACCGCGTCGTCGGCTCGCTCGAGTCGCTCGGCATGGGCCCGGACGACCTGGGGCGCTTCGACCGCGCCATCCACCGGCCCAACGGCGCCGTGCTCGTCACCGGGCCCACCGGCTCCGGCAAGTCCAGCACCCTGTACGCCGCCCTGCACGCGCTCAACGACGGCGACCGCTCGATCCTCACCATCGAGGACCCCGTCGAGCAACGCATCTCCGGCATCAAGCAGATGCAGATCGCGCCCAAGGCCGGCGTCACCTTCGACGTCGGGCTGCGCTCCATGCTGCGCGCCGACCCCGACGTGATCATGGTCGGCGAGATCCGCGACCGCGAGACCGCCCACATCGCCATCGAGGCCGCCCTCACCGGCCACCTCGTACTCTCCACCCTGCACACCCGCGACGCCCCCAGCGCGCTCGGGCGGCTCATCGACATGGGTATCGAGCCGTTCCTCGTGTCCTCCGCCGTCGACTGCATCGTCGCCCAGCGCCTCGTGCGCATGCTCTGCCAGCACTGCAAGCGCCACCAGCAGGTCCCAGACGCCGTGCTCGTCGAACACGGCCTCGCCGGCGCCCAGCCGTACGAGCCCGTCGGCTGCTCGCGCTGCGGCGGCTCCGGCTACCGCGGGCGCCTCGCCCTATATGAGGTCATGGTCGTCTCAGAGCCCATCCGCGCGCTCATCCTCGAACGCGCCTCCGTCGATGACATGGTCCCCATCGCGCTCTCCGAAGGCATGTGCCGGCTGCGCGACGACGGGCTCGTCAAGGTTCGCGAAGGCGTCACCTCGATCGCCGAGATCGAACGCATGACCAGCAGTTTGCTGTAGCGGGCCTGGGCCGAGCTCGACGCCCTCGCCACGAGTAGACAGAGACGCCCACCGTGTGCTGCCCTCACGCGTCCGCGCACGCGCGCGCGGACGTTTGAGCGGGCGTCGCCGCTTTGCTAGGACCCCAGGCCGAATCCCGGCAGGTCGAGGGCCGTGCGACGCCCGACGACGCACAGAGGATCCTCCGCAACAGCTCGATCGCCACCCGCGCAACCAGAATGAGATCACCCCGCCCGACACGACCACTGCTGCTGGCCAGCGCCGGAGTGCTCGCTCCGCTGGCCGTAACGGTGATCGTGCTCGCGTGGCCGATGCTCTTCACCACCGCGGCGCTCGGCGGCGACTGGGAGCACCACCTGTGGTTCATCTGGCTGCAGGAATTAGCGATTCGCGCCGACCACGCGCCCAGCTTCTTCCTCAACACGTCCTATTCGGTGTTTTATCCCCAGTTTGCGTTCTACGGGGGAACGATCTTCGCACTCACAGGCGCCCTGGCATGGGTGCTCGGCGGCTCTCCCGTCGCGGCATACGTGCTCACGTACCTGCTCGGGATCGCAGTCGCATACGGAGGCTGGTACTGGGCCGGGCGGACGGCCGGTCTCGGTCGATGGACGGCACACGCGCCCGCGCTCCTGTTCGTAACGTCCGCCTACTACCTGACGCTGATCTACGGCCTCGGAGACTGGCCGGAGCTCCTCGCGTTCTCGATGCTGCCAGCGATGGCCGCCGCCGGACTAAGCATCGTGCGCGCAGGGCGCCTGAGGCTCGGGCCGGCCGCCGCGCTCGCCGGCAGCAGCGTGGTCTTCTTCGGCTCTCACAACATCACCATCCTGTGGGCGAGCACCTTCTTCCTCATCGCTTGCATCGTCGTCATCGCCTGTGTGCCCGACGTGCGCCACGCGCTTCGCCCGGCGCACGCAAAGCGCCTCGGCGTCGTGCTGGTGCCCGCAGCGCTCGTAAGCGCCTGGTATCTGCTGCCAGTGTTCGCGTTCGCATCGCACACCCGGATCGGCAGCGGCTACGCAGAGGCGGCCCAGCAGATACGGGAAGCGATGCCGTTAGTGTCCTTCGAGCACCTGTTCTCGCTGTCCCGCGCGTCGACCGTCCCGCGGGTCCCCGGCGACGTGCTCGCCCTGCCCACCGTCACCATAGTGTGGCTGCTCCTGAGCGTCGCGCTCGTGCTGTGGCGGCTTCGCAACGCGCGATTAGCACGGCTCCTGCTTTGCCTCAGCGCGCTCACGGCCGCGATCGTCGTCCTGATGACGCGCGAGGCTCTGCTGCTCGCACTGCCGAAGCCGTATCAGCTCGTCCAGTTCAGCTATCGCCTGGACGGGTTCGTGGTGGCGGGCGTGGTCGCCGCCGTAATGATCGCCCTCGCCGTCATCCGATCCTCGCCCGGCCGGCTCCGGCTCTGGGCGTGGACGATCGTCCCGGTGCTCGCGGTCTCGGCTGCAGGCGGGGCTCAGCAGGTCAGAGCCCGCGTGAGCGAGCCGTTCAACCGCGACGTCGCGCTGTCCTCCCAGGGTGAACTCTACGCAAAGCTGTTCGACGACTACGCCTACGCGCCGCTGCCGTTCGTGTCGGAAAAAGGCCTGCCGGAACTGCACATCGAACCCGGTGAAATTCACCACAATCGCGTCACGGTGGCCGTGCGCGCACGCCCTGGCCAGCTGGCCGCCACCAACGTCGAGGGAGGGCCGGACCTCCTGCACATAGCCGGCGCCAGAATCGTCGGCGCGGACCAGCGCGCCCAGCTGGTCCTCGCGATCGGAGCGCGCCCTTCCGGACCTGCCGGTCGCCGTCATGCACTCACAGACGAGCGCATCTCCATCAGTCAGGCGTCGAGCCTGCCGGTCGTGCTTGGGCGGCTGCTCACCGCCGTCGCGCTCGCCGGGCTGTTGGCAGGCTTCGTCGCGATGCTCGCGCGCGCCCGTCGCAGCAAGCCTCGACGCCGATGAGAGGGAGGGTGCCGCCGCGTCGAGCGGCACCCTCCCTCAGCATGGCCGGTCGGACTAGCTCTTGCCGTTCCCCGACTTCTTCTGCTCCTTGCCCTTCTTGCCGTGCTTCTTCTTGTGGCTGACCTTCACTTCCTTCGGGTCTAGGCGCGTGCCGCCCGACTCCGCGTCCTGCGGGCAGCCCTTCGGGCGTCCCAGGTCGAACGGACCGGCCAGCGCCTGGGTGATAACGCCCTTTTCGAGGTACGCGTAGGTCACCGTCAGCAGCGTGTCGACGCGCGGCTCCTTGCACAGCTTCGTGCCGATCGAGAACTGGCCGGTGATCGTGTCGTAGCCTTCCTTCGTCCCGGCCGTCGTGCCGGCCGGCGGGGTGGACGGGGTGCCGGCCGCCGGGCCGCCGTCACAGTTGAGCGCGTATCCCGGCACTTCGCCGGAGCACTCGAACGAGTCGCCGAGCGGCTTGCCCGTCGCGTTGCTCGTCACGACCGGCGAGGCGTCCACGCCGGTCACCGGGACCTGCGCCTGCAACTGGTAGCCCGTGATGGCACCGTTGCAGTAGAACTTGTACTGCACCTGCTGTTCTTCGCTGCCCGCTTCGGGCTGGCCCGCTTCGATGCTGCCGAGGCAGTTGTCGTTGTTCGGGTTGGTTTCTTCGGCATGGCCGGTCGCAGGGATCGCCAAAAGCAGGGCCATCAAGCCCACGATCGCGGCAAGCCACCATGTCGCTTTACGGTGGGCTGGGTCGAATACGTGCAACGGGGTTCTCCGTTCGTTGGTTGATGTATCAGTCATCGCCGCAGCAGCTTTTCCAGGGTCAGCTGCGGTGAAGTCGGGTTCAGCGGGCTCGAGGACTTGGCGCCGGCCGCCACGAACGGCGAGATCAACAGCGCGCCCGCCGGCGGCTTCGAGGTCAGGGTGGCCGTCGCCGCGCCCGCCGGCAAGCCGCTCGCCGTCGCGTTCGACACCGCCGCGAACGTCACCACCACCAGGCCGTTTTCCTTATACGCCGCCGTCGTCGTGATCGTCGGCAGCGTCGCCTTCAGGAATTCATCCGCCGTCGTCAGGGCCCCCGTGGTGTCCGGCGCGCACGTCGCGCCCGCCGCTCCTTCCCCCTCCGGGGACTCCGCCGGGCACGGCGGCTGCACGATCGTGTCCAGCAGCTGCGGCGAGCTACCCGCGATCAGCGCCGCGTCGTTCGCGAACGCGCTCGCTTCCAGCGAGGACCATTCGCTCGCCAGCGTGCCCGTCGGCAGCCCGCTCGTCTCTATGTACGGGGCCGCGCTCGCGTGCGCGCTCGCTTCCGCAAAGCTCGAGTTGGCCAGCTCGATCAGCCACACTTTCGTCACCGGCGGCAGCTTCGCCGGCTTCGTCTTGCCCGTGCCCGTGCTCGTCGGGGTGGTGCTCGCCGGCGTCGTCGCTTCGCCCGTCGCCGCTTCCAAAGACGAGCTCGTTTCGGCTTCCGTCACCGCCTTTTTGTGTTTCCGACGGCGGTGGCGCCTGGTCGTGCTCACCGGTTCTTCTTCGCCAGTCGTCGCCTGCGCGGTCGTCGCCGGCGTCCGCGTCGAGGTCGGCTCGCCCGAGCGCAGCAGCGACGGCAGCAGCGGCAGTAGCCGCCCGAGCGCGAACGACGGCGTGGGGGCCGGGCCGATCGCCGCGCCCACCACCACGCCCAGCGCCAGCATCCCCGCCGCCAGCACCGCCGTCATGCGCGGCGACGGCGCCCGCCGCGGTGTGTCGGGGCGCGGCGTGTCGGGGCGCGGCGTGTCGGGGCGCAGGGGCGTGCCGGGTCCGTCGGGGCGCAGCGACGCAGCGGAGCGCGGAGGTGGCGCGTCGGGGCGCGACTCTGGGGTTTCGGGTGTGTTGTTCATCGAGTCAAGCGAGTTTCTGGTCAATCTGGGAACACGGTCCGGGGCGATTGGTTCCGGACCTTCTCGACAATCTGGACCTTATCTACAAAATACCTAATGCCGATCAGATCTATAGGGATATGCTATGGTCGGTCCCCGTCGTTGTCAACTATTTGTCAAATCGATCTCGAAACGGAGCTGTTCTTCAATGCATCGAATTCGCCGTCTCTCCGTCGCCCTCACGGTGGCTGGCGTGGTCGGAGTTGCGGCGCCCGCAGCCGCCAACGCCACCGCTCTCGTGACCATCAGCGGCGCGACCTCCTCCTACCCGCTGGTGCAGCTGCTGGCCAACAAGTACACAAAGCTGCACCCGCACAAGATCAGGTTCAAGATCACCCAGGGCGGCACCACCGTCGGCCTCAACGACGTCAAAAAGGGCGCCGACACGATCGCCGATGTCGCCCAGGAACCGACCGGCGCCGACGCCGGTCTGGACTTCTACCCGATCGCCAAATACGCGATCTGCGTGGTCACCAACAAGGCCAACG
>Ga0210389_10002653_pt1 | contig 14066 bp, 14 predicted proteins | sample IncBWH28OmetaG_FD_160127 | JGI IMG/M metagenome (GOLD analysis project Ga0210389, IMG submission 160127) | Forest soil microbial communities from Barre Woods Harvard Forest LTER site, Petersham, Massachusetts, United States - Inc-BW-H-28-O ...
TGCGCAAAAAGGTGTATTTGTTTTTGGCCAATTCAAACCCGCCGAACAGTATCGCACAAAATACGATATCGCCCAACAGCATATTGCGCTCAAACGGGATAGCTGCTACCAGCGAGGCGCCATACCCTGCCAAAGTACGCGGATAAAGCGCAGCGGCGCCACTTTCCCAGGGAATATCGGTTATTAGCCAGTGTATTGCAACGGCCACCAAAGAGGCTATGCCGACATTGGCAACGTTGGCTTTTTTAATGAGGCTGCCAACAAACACGATCAAAGCGAAGGCGATATAAACCCCGTACGAATTTGGTGACCATAAAAACCATTGCGAAGTGTATAAATAATTGATCAGCACATCGCTGGCGAACAGGGTAACCAGTACCACGGCATAGCCCTTCCACTTATCGGTAAAATAAGCGCCGCCAAACAGCGCGATAGCCCCTACCGGCGTAAAATTGCTGAGTACATACGGGAATTTATAGGAAACAAACCGCATGGCGGCCGCCGCAACGATCATCAAAACAAGTATGATGGTGCGGGTATTGATCTTTTGTAATGACATGACGAAAAATTATTGAGTAAAATTAGTTTATTTAGAACCAGGAATCAAGAGCCAGGAGCCAAGAATATTAAATGGTTTCTATCTTGATTCATGGTTCTTGGTTCCTGGCTATTCTTCAATTGATTTGGTACCGTATGCCAGCCATAAAATTAAACCGCTCGGTATTATAGCCTACCCAATCGGTATATTTTTCATCGAGCAGGTTTTTAAGGTCGGCAAACAGGTTGATATGATTGTTCACGGCGTATTGAAAGTGCGCATCCAGCAGGCTGTAGGCCTTCAGGGTTACTACCGACGAGGTAAAAGTTACGTTGTTGAATTCTTCGTCGGGCCGGTCGCCGGTAAGTTTATAACTCAGGCCGGCTGTAAAGTGCTTTGTAATATCATAAAACGCATTAACTCCAAACGTATTTTTAGGGCGGCGGATAAGGTTGCCCGAGGTCACGCCGTTCTGATCGGTCAAAGCACCGGTTACATAGGCCCAATAAGCCGAGGCGTTAAAGTTATCCTGTTTAAATTTCAGTTCGCTTTCAAAGCCTTTATCTTTTTGCAGCTCGCCGTTGGCGTACACACCATAGGGCGGGTTAGGCAGCGGCAGAAAATATATAACGCTTTTGGTATTGTACCTGAAAAATGTGGTATTAAATGACAGCGCGTTCTTTACAATTTCCCAATCAAAACCAGCCTCGTAGGACGTGGTGGTTTCGGGTTTTAGCAGCAGGTCGCCGTATTGCGAGAATAGCTGGTAAAGCGACGGTGACTTGTAAGCCGAAGCAGCCGTGGCAAATATTTTAAGCTGATTAAACAAAAGCACCGATGGGTTAATGGTATAAGTAAAGTTGTTGCCGTAATTATGGTCGTGGTTATAGCGGCCGCCCAACTCCAGGTGAAATATACCTTCTTTTAAAAATAACGAAGTATAAATGCTGCCGATACTGTTATTGGCCTTACCCGAGCGGATGGTATCATAGGTGCTAAACTGGTCGGTGTTGAAATATTTGTAGTCGATCCCGCTGGTTATATCCAACTGTTTGCAAATGCCATAAGTAAAAACTGCTTCGGCGTCGGTAATGCGGCCGGTATTTTTTTGGTACGAGCCGAAATCTCCGTTGGCAGCGCTTGCGGGGTCGTTATAATTGTTCCAGACGTCGTTCTGGCTTAAATTTATGCGCAAACTTCCTTTATCGAGTTTTAAATTGCCGCCGATGCCGCCAAATAAAAAGGTATTGCCATAGGTATATGCAGGGTCGTCCATAAACGCGCCCTGGGGTAAATTCCCCAAATTTCGTGTCGCCTGGAAATTGCCTGTTAAAGCAAACCTGTCGCTTACCGGTTGATTTATGTTGACATTGATAGCACGCTGGTGAAAATCATCGTTCCTGAAGTGCGCTTTACCCGTTGTGTCAGTAGCCGCCGGAAAGCCTTTCGAGTCGGTATTGGAAAGGTTGATTGCGATGCCGGTTTTGTTTAAATTCCCGCTTAGGCCGACCGATTCCTTAAAAGTATCATAAGTACCGCCGCTAAGGCCCACATTGGTTTTAAGCCCCTGCCCTGCCGCGTGTTTGGTAATAATGTTTATTACCCCGGCAACCGCATCCGAGCCATACAAAGTTGAGCCGCTGCCCTTCAATATTTCGATGTGATCGATCTGATCCAGTGGAAATGCATTTAAATCGTAGCTGTTATCAATTGCCGAGGCGTTGTTTACCGGGAAACCATCCACCAGGATGAGCGTGTTGCCGGTTGCCTCGCCGCGCAGGTACAATGATGAGCTGATGCCCGGCGCATTGTTGGCCCCCGAAAAGGTAATACCGGCCACATTGTTCAGCAATTGCGGCAGTGTTTCGCCCTGCGCGCGTGCAATCTCCTTGGCGCTGATAATGGTAACTACGCGGCCTGTTTCGGATAATTTTTTTGGTGATCGTGTGGCAGTTACCTGCACACTGTCAAGCACCCGGGTGGTGTCCTGGGCGCGCGCGGCTGTGCTCAGCAGCGCAAGTTGCACAAGCCCCAGGCCTGCAGCAACAAAAACAAAATTTTTTTTCATGTTGTTGTGAGTTTTAGCCCACAGCAAACAGAAATGAAAAGAATGGAAACAAAAGCGAGTTTCACATTCAAGCTTCAATCCCCGAAAGCTATGAATACTGTTTATGCCGAGGCAGGTCTTCTGACTTACTCCCCTTTTGCCCGGCCTTCCCGTCGTGTTTTAAGCGGACAGTGGCTAAGAATGGGCAATGGTTTTGGAGCTTACAGCTGCGGGACAGTTACGGAATTACACCGTATTCCCTTTTAATCCTTCCCAATTATTTAGAAAGGAACCAAAGCGGAGCAAATGTAGGTTATGGATTTGTATTTGGCAACATTATCCTTAGTTTTAAAGTCATCAACAAAACAAATGATTAGTACATGGAGCTGCTAAGCAAATTACGCAAGCTATTTGTGCCTGGCGAAGGCCCCGCCGGGCTGCGAAATGATTTTATTTACCCGTATTCCGCCGACGAACAAATAAGACGCGAAGAAATCTGGAAAAACCTTCAAAAGGGCATTTTACTGGAAGACAAGGGCTTAATGGTGCCCTGGTACTTTCCTTTTTTTAAAATGGAAACGATAAAGGAGCGAAAGCGCGAAATGGCCGACCGCACCGAATGGTATTTGGGCAAACGGATAATTTTGGATGGTTATGAAGCACAACTGGAAACCATGCGTTGGAAACACATACCTGAGGAGAATCCGGTAAAACGCCTTACAGAAAACCTGGGTGTTGACGACGCAGGCCAGGAACGCTTTAACTACCTGAAAAAACATTTGACCGACACGCTGGGGGAGCCTTCAAAGGTTGAGCTGCATAAATTCGGTGTTTATGATATTGGCAACGTAAGCTGGGAAAAAGGTGATATTGCGCTAACCCTTGTTGGAATTGAACATTTCAACATCCGGTATACGTTTTATATCGGTTTGAAATTTACCAATGCGATTTATTAGTCTGGAGACTAAAGTCCTAAGTCTGTCTTGCGCTCTTCTGGCATTCGACTCAAGACTTTCGACTTTAGACGCAGGACTTTACTATTTAAGCTGCCCCGAGGAAGACAATATTTGCGTGAAGTTGATAACGTCCCTGATCTTTTGATCCAGTTCCTGAACTGCCTTGTCCATCATTTGCAATTCTTCTGTAAAAGGCTGTTTTTCCATACGCATCACTTCCATCAGGCCAAGTATCGATGCCACGGGCCGGCGGTATTCGTGAGACTGCACATAGGCAATATTCTTCAGCACTTCATTCTGCGCTGTAATCTCTGCTATTCGTTGCTTTTGGTCGTTGATGTCGTTCGCATTATAAACTACGCCGATTATTTTACCGTGATCATCTTTTAGCGGTTCCAAAAAAATATTCCACCATGCCGGCTCCTTATTTTCAAAGTCTATAAGGATCTCTTTATTTATTTTTTTGCCCGCAAAAGCCCGGGTTAAACATATCCTGAATTCGCCTTTGTAGTGCGGGGTGATATAGTCAAGTACGCATTTTCCAATTTGAACATTTTTGCCATACATCTCTTTTATGAAGGTGGCCATTGCTTTATTAAAATCAATCACTTCCAAATCCTTGCCTATCAGCATGTGGCAAAATGCCGAGCTTTTAAAAAACGCCCTTAATTTGCGCTCCGACGTAATAATTTCTTCTTTTCTTTTTTTTAATTCCAATTCCTGTTGGCGCATTATTTTCAAATTCATTTCTGCTTCTAATAAACGCACCATTTGCCTGGCCATGGTTGCCAGAATTTTCTTTTGCTTTAGGTTTAAATACCGGGGTTTCCGGTCGAAGATGCACAAGGAGCCCAGCAGTAAACCCGTGCTTGTCACCAGTGGAATTCCTGCATAAAACCTGATTGACGGATTGCCGGGGGCCAGGAAATTACTTTCAAGGTATTTATCAAACCGGGCGTCGGGGATAATCATCATATCGTGCTGTGCGGTTAAATGACGGCAAAACAAAATTTCGCGGCTTTCCGGTTTAAGCTCTGTTTCAATGCTATCTTTTATAAATTGTTTTTCATATTGCATTACCGATATTACCGCGATCGGTATTTTCAGCATATCGGCGGGAAGGGCTACTAATTCGTTAAGCTCTTTTTTGCTTTTGTTGATATTAACTTGTTCAAATATCCGGGCGACTTCAAGTTTGTTGTGATCGGTATTAGTCATGGTAAAAGTTCTACTAAATGAAAAGGATCTTCAAGTTACGCTTCAAAAATGCGTACAATTTTTAGGCCACTACCGGCACTCCCGCCAGGAATAGATGTTTGACCATTTTCTTTACGACAAAATATTTTAGTGCATAGAAAACTATTCAACCGGGAACTAATAGCCGGACACATTTGCGCGGTGATTTAAGAATTCAGCTTGTTTTTTGCGTGCCAAATCAGGTGATTTTTAATATTTCATTCACAAAAAATCAGAAAAACCGCAACAGTTGAAAGGTTGAAGCCGAAAAGCTAACTTAGTCCGTATAAAAATACTGCAAGGCGATGTTCCAAATAAAACCAAAACGAATGAAATATCTTCTTATAATGCTTCTTCTTCAACCTGTCATGTCAGTTTCAGCACAACAAATCGACACCGTTTTTCTTAAAAACCTGCTGGAGTCGCACCCGGAAATGTTTAGCCATGTGCTGAACCACCCCACCCATAACGAGGTGCAGATATTGTACACGCAGATTGACCGTGACGAAAACAACGCGCCGCATTTTACCTCGTTCAGCTACCGGCTGAACGCCAACCACTACTTCTACCCTGCCAGCACGGTAAAGCTGCCTACCGCAATTTTTGCGCTGGAGAAGCTGAACGAGCTGAAAATGCCCGGGCTGACGATGAAATCAACCATGAAAACCGATAGCTCATACGCCGGCGAAACACGCAAAGAAAGCGATACCCTGGCTGCCAGCGGCTTGCCAAGCGTGGAGCAATATGTTAAAGAAATTTTGCTGGTGAGCGACAATTACGCCTATAACCGCCTGTACGAATTTGTGGGCCGCGGCGAAATAAACGACAAACTGAAAAAATACAACCTAAACCATACCCGCATCATCAACCGCCTGGCTATCGGCGATGGCGGCGAAGCATCCAAACATACCAATGCCATCGACTTTTATAAAGGCGATAAGCTAATCTACCACCAGCCCGCACAATACGACCCCCGCGACTACCCTATGCACCTGGAAAACATGATAATGGGCAAAGGCTATATGGACCGAAACGATAAGCTGGTCATGCAGCCCATGGACTTCAGCAACAATAATGTGTATACCATTGAAGACCAGCAATCGGTGTTAAGACGGCTGATCTTTCCCGAGGCTTACCCCAAAGAACAGCAGTTTAACCTGACTGAAGACCAATACAAGCTTATTTATAAGTACATGAGCATGTTCCCGACGGAAAGTAAACACCCAACCTACAGTCCGCCTGAATATTACCCCGCCTATTGCAAATGGCTGTTTTACGGCGGCGACAGTTTGGCCGTGATTCAGCCTAACATCCGCATTTTTGACAAGATAGGCGACTCGTACGGCTTTAACATCGATAACGCCTATATCGTCGATTTCAAAAACAAGGTGGAATTTATGCTGACCGTAGTAGCCCAATCAAACGATGCACAAATTTACAACACTAACAAGTACGAGTATAAAACCGTTACCCTGCCGTTTATGAAAAATTTGGGGCAGCTGATCTGGCAATATGAGTTGAAGCGGCCAAGGAAACAAACGCCCGACTTAAAAAAATTTAAATTTCACTATTGATCACAGCTAATCACAGATTTAGACTGATTTATTTGATTTCACAGATTTATGCGATGGAAGCTTTGATGATATGTCCCTATTCGAAAAAATAAGCTCTTTACAGATTAAAGTTGGTTTATTTGATTGAGCAAGCGATATGAATGAACCAAATGAAAATCTGTGAAATCAAAAAAATCAACATAAAATCTGTGATCATTAATCGGTGAAATCATCCCAAAATCGGTGAAATCACAATAAATAAAACTAATCTGTGATTCGCATTGTTGTTCAGCTATACCTATTTCAAAAACTATGGCAACAACAACATTACAGCGGGTGAATGGTTATAACACCAGCACACCGGCCGAGATAAACTTAAACTGGCCCGAGCGTTATTTATCAGTAGCAGCCGGTGTTAAACTCAGTTTTTCCGGCATCCGCAATATATTTAAACGCCCCTTTGCCAGCCTGCTAAAGATTGGGGCCGGCGGCTACCTTTTAAATCGCGGTATTACCGGGCACTGCGAGCTATACGCGCAGGCGGGCAAAAACAGTTTGTCGCCCGTTAATGTCAACATCAAAACATCATTTACGGTAAATAAACCCCGTAATGTGGTTTATAACTTTTGGCGCAAGCTGGACAACCTGCCCTTGTTTATGAACCACCTCGAATTTGTGGACGTTATCGACAATGAGCGCTCACACTGGGTGCTCAAACTCCCTACCGGCGTAGCCAAAGTTAGCTGGGATGCTGAAATTGTAATGGACGTACCCTACGAATTGCTTGGCTGGAGCTCGCTGCCCGGATCGATCATCGACAATGCCGGTAAGATCAGGTTTCGCGATACCGATGAAGGCGGCACATTGATAGACCTGGTGATCACCTACCAGCCCCCTGCCGGCGGCCTGGGCGCAAGCGTGGCACATATTTTAAACCCGGTTTTTAAAAATATGGTGGATACCGATGTCCAAAACTTTAAGCAGTATATGGATTTGGCGGATTTGGAAGAGGTGGTTGTTATTGTCTGAATCAGAATCTGCAGAATTTTAGAATGTGCAGAATGAATGGACGCCTGCACAAACTATCCAATAAAATAAGCAGTATATGGATTTGGCGGATTTGGAAGAGGTGGTTGTTATTGTCTGAATCAGAATCTGCAGAATTTTAGAATGTGCGGAATGAATGGACGCCTGCACAGACTATCCAATAAAAAATGCCCGCCGAACGCGGGCATTTTCTTTTATTAACGAATCAAAAATTCTGTTAATTCTTTAATTCTGTAAATTCTGATCTTATTTCACCGCATCAACCACTGCTTTAAAAGCATCGGGGTGGTTCATGGCTAAATCGGCAAGCACCTTGCGGTTTAAACCGATTTCTTTTGCGGCCAGCTTACCCATTAATTGCGAGTAAGAGATACCATGCTGGCGTGCGCCGGCATTAATACGCTGTATCCACAAAGCGCGGAATTCGCGTTTTTTGGTCTTACGGTCGCGGTAAGCGTATTGTAAACCTTTTTCAACTGTGTTTTTGGCAACGGTATAAACCTTGCTGCGTGAACCCCAATAGCCTTTGGCTAGGTTCATGATCTTTTTCCGGCGTCTTCTCGACGCTACTGCGTTAACTGAACGTGGCATTTTTTTGTTTTTTGGCGGTGGGTGTCTTTCTCCCCTTTCTCCGTTGTCTGCGTCTCCGTTGTCTGAGTCTCCGTTGTCTGTGTCCCCACAGACAACTTCTTTTTTAGTCGTCGGTGGTGACACCGACTCCGGGTGGTGGATTGAAAGAACTTGCTAACCCGAAGGCCTGGTTAATTAATTTGTTAATTACTTACCTATGCAAAGCATACGTTTTACATTGCCTGTATCGGCATCTGATACTAAGCTGGTGTGGGTTAAATTACGCTTTTGTTTAGTCGTCTTCTTGGTTAAGATGTGACTTTTAAAAGCGTTACCCCTGGTGATTTTACCGGTTCCAGTAAGCGCAAAACGCTTTTTAGCACTGGAATTGGTTTTCATTTTTGGCATGGAATCTATATTTACTATTTAGAAATTACGTTTTATTATTTCGGATTTCGGATGTTCGATTTCGGATTTATTTTCTTCATCTTCAAATCAGCACATCTTCAAATCCGCACATCCGCACATCTGCAAATCCGCACATCCGCACATCATTTCTTACTCCCTTTCGGCGCTACGGTTAAAAACATCCGCTTGCCTTCCAGTTTGGGTAATTGCTCTACTTTACCGCACTCTTCCAGCGCCTGTGCAAACCGGAGCAGCAGTATTTCACCCTGTTCCTTGTAAACAATCGCACGGCCTTTAAAATGCACGTACGCCCTTACCTTTTCGCCGGCTTCCAAAAAATTGATGGCATGCTTCAATTTAAAATTAAAATCATGGTCATCGGTATTTGGGCCGAACCTTATTTCCTTTATAACGGTTTGCTTGGCATTGTGCTTAATTTCCTTCAGCTTTTTCTTCTGTTCGTAAATAAACTTGTTATAGTCAGTTACTTTACAAACCGGAGGTACAGCGTTAGGCGATATCTCAACAAGGTCCAACTCCTGTTCTTCGGCAATAGCAAGGGCTTCTTTTATCGGGTATATACCCGGCTCTACATTGTCGCCCACCAGGCGAACTTCCGCAGCCCTGATAAATTGATTGATGTTGTGTTCGGCTTCCTTTTTCTTAAATGGTAGCCTGGGTCCTCTGTTGAAAGGTTTATTTAATGCCAAGTTATACTGTTATTTCTTTAATTATCTGTTTTTTAAAATCTTCTATACTCATGCTCCCTAAGTCGCCCTGCCCGTGTTTGCGAACCGAAACCAACCCTTCAGCAGCTTCTTTTTCGCCGACGATCAGCATATAGGGGATTTTTTTGACCTCAGCGTCGCGTATCTTCCGGCCGATTTTTTCGTCCCTGGAGTCAATAAGCCCGCAAATATCGGAATCTTTTAACGATTCTGAAAGTTTTTTTGCATAATCTTCATATTTTTCAGAGATGGGCAGAATGGTAAATTGCTCGGGCGAAAGCCAAAGCGGGAAATTGCCGGCGCAATGCTCTATCAGCACCGCAATAAACCTTTCCAGCGAGCCGAACGGCGCGCGGTGGATCATCACCGGCCGGTGTTTCTGGTTGTCGCTGCCGGTATACTCCAGTTCGAAGCGCTCCGGCAGGTTATAATCTACCTGTATCGTTCCCAACTGCCACTTACGGCCGATGGCATCTTTCACCATAAAATCAAGCTTTGGGCCATAAAATGCCGCTTCTCCCAGCTCCACTACGGTAGTCAGGCCCTTTTCGGCGGCCGCTTCAATAATTGACGCTTCAGCCAGTGCCCAGTTCTCATCGCTGCCGATGTATTTGGCTTTGTTGTTCGGGTCGCGGAGGGAGATTTGTGCGGTATAACTGTCAAAACCTAAGGCCGAGAACACATACAGCACCAGGTCGATCACCTTTTTAAATTCCTCCTTCACCTGGTCGGGACGGCAGAATAAATGCGCATCATCCTGTGTAAAGCCGCGCACGCGGGTCAAGCCGTGCAGTTCGCCGCTTTGCTCGTAACGGTACACGGTACCAAACTCGGCATAACGTACCGGCAGGTCCTTATAGCTGCGCGGTTTGGTTTTATACATTTCGCAATGGTGCGGGCAGTTCATCGGTTTTAAAAAGAACTCCTCCCCTTCCTGCGGTGTTTTTATGGGTTGAAAAGAATCGGCGCCATATTTTTCATAATGGCCCGATGTTACATACAGGCTTTTGCTGCCGATATGCGGCGAAATCACCTGCTCATAACCAGCCTTTACCTGGGCTTTCTGCATAAAATCAACCAAACGCTGGCGAATGGCAGTCCCTTTGGGGAGCCACAAGGGCAAGCCCATACCCACTTTTTCGCTAAAGGCGAACAGTTCCATTTCCTTGCCCAGCTTGCGGTGGTCGCGTTTTTTGGCTTCCTCCAGCAGGTGCAGGTAGTCGGTCAGTTCACTTTGTTTGGGGAAGGTAACGCCGTAAATACGGGTGAGCTGCTTGCGGCTTTCATCGCCGCGCCAGTATGCCCCGGCAACGCTCATCAGCTTAACGGCTTTTATAAAACCGGTATTCGGGATATGCGGCCCGCGGCACAGGTCGGTAAAGCTGCCCTGGGTATAAAAAGTGATGGAGCCATCGGGCAGATCTTTGATCAGATCCAGCTTGTACTCATCGCCTTTTTCGGTAAAATAATCAATAGCGTCAGCTTTGCTTACTGGCTTGCGCACGTATTCCTCCTTGTTTCGGGCCAGCTCCATGATCTTATCCTCGATCTTTTTAAAATCATCGGACGAAAAACCCTGTTCGCCAAAGTCTACGTCATAATAAAAGCCGGTCTCGATAGCCGGGCCGATGCCAAACTTGGTGCCGGGGTATAAAGCCTCCAAAGCCTCGGCCATCAGGTGAGCAGATGAATGCCAAAAGGTAGCTTTACCTTTCAAATCATTCCACGTCAATAGCTTTACAAGCGAATCATTTTCAATGGGACGCGAAGCATCCCAAACCTGGCCGTCAACTTCGGCCGCCAATACGTTTCGTGCTAATCCTTCGGAGATCGACAGGGCGATCTGCATGGAAGAGGTTCCCCGTTCGTACTGACGAACGGAACCGTCGGGAAGTGTAATATTAATCATTTACAACTATGATTTTTGTCCGCCTTTGGCGGACGTTTATAATTTAAAACTTTTAGAAAATCACGTACGGGGTGATTTATTTCTTGTGGGGCAAATATAGAAATAGTGCAACAAACTCAACATATATGTTGAGAACATTTCATTTATTGAGCGGATTACAGCAGGCTCACAGTTCGTGGTAAGGAGTGGGTAGAGTTCACTATGTCCGACCATACTACTTTGATCCAGCGGGTTCCCTGGAAAGGCTTGACACTCCGGAACTTGTTGGTGACAACACCAACAAGGGCGGAGAAAAGGTGCCAAAATTTCAAGTTGCTACCAAATTATAGTTCCATCAGGCAGTATATTCTCAGTTTCACGTTTATTTTTAACTTTCGCAACAGAAATATTTTCCCAGTCAACATTGACGGGCAAAAGAGAATAGTCGGCTTCTATTATTTCAAATTCAATTACTTTGATTAATTTAAACTGATCGTCAGCTATATCTGGCCTTATGGCAAAATTTCTGGTAACGTAATTATTGCCAACACTTGGATATACAATGCAATCATAATTGTAATTGGCACCAACATCTTTTGGGCTTAAAATATACTCTGATAATAGCGCGGAAAGAACGTATTGATGATGATGAGATACCGGTTTTGAATATTCTCTTGAAAGTAATTTCCAATAATTATTCCTATACCTGAAAAGAAGTGGATCATCGATGATGCTTAACTGTTGAGTTGCATTATATCCTTGTGCAGTCTGTTCATTAACTTCAATCGCTTTCTCATAATGAGTAATTGGATAATGAGTAAATGTTCGTTTGTTTTTTGGTGTCCAAACACCAATTGTTATGAGCTTATTTAAGGGAGGATGAATTTCTTTCAGTGCCGTATCTACACTTTCCGTCAGATATAAAATCGTAGTATTACTTGTGCTGGCTCGATTATACTTACCTATGTTTTGCACTATTTCCAAATTCGGATAAGTCAAATATTTAATATCCGTTATCGTTTGGTTCTTTTTACTTACACTTTCATTGACTACTAACCTATATAAATTACGAACAATAGTAAGTTGATTGCTAATTAATACATGAGAATTAAAAGCATATTGAATATAGTTTTTGAAATCTTGTAGATCAGTAGCTGTAAAAGACGCGTAGTCCAAAAGAGACAATTCTTTATTCAATTCATCGTAAAATATTTCCACGTCCTCAAAAATCTTTCTTTCTTCCTCACTAATTTCTTGCTGGGCACTCAATTTAAAGGAAATGATTTGCTCGGTTGTACCCCATGAGTTTTCGGTGTAAGTTTTATGAATAGGGATGGTAGGCAAATTCTTAAATTTAGACAATCGCTTTATACCGCTTTCTTTAAATTTCTTGGCAGGTTCATTCCACTGGTCTATTTCTTTTTGTAAATTTTCCGTCCAATCTTTAATTCTTTGTCTGGTAACTTTTTGGCCCATTAAATTAGTTTGCTTTGTTCTTTTATTGAATACTTTTTCAAACTCTAATGTTGCAATTTCCAATAGTCCAAAGAGAAACTCTATTGAAGGTCCGTCGGTTTGATACTTGATCGAGAAATTAGATTCTGTTCTAGCGTTAAAAACTACACCATTGAAAGCATTGTGATATTGCATGTTTATCCTTACACTGAATTGAAAACAGTTGCTTATAATATCTGTCTTTGAAAAGCCTAATTCGTAAAAAAAATCCTTTTTATTGTTTCCTATAAATTTTTTAGATGGCTCATGACACCATTCTAGAATTTTTATTGGGAATTTATTCTCAACTTTCATATTTAAATATACGAGTTAAAACTAAACTTCAGCGAACGCTGCCAAAGGCTCCTCCTTCAAATGACTATAAATCTACCAGTGTTTGTCGCTGAAGAAATCGGCGCAATACCTAACTTGTCTAATGTTAATAAAATCATAAATAATCCCAAATATTTTAGCATTATATTTGTTTTTATGGAACTAAAATTATTCGTCACAGAAACCATTAAGGAAATTATTGAGGGCGTGGTCGGGGCTCAAAAACAGGTTATCCCACAATTAAATCATTCATCCGACGGCTTCGTCCAAATTGGTTCAGGGAGTCTTAGCAATATTGAATTTGACATATCGGTCACGAGTAGCGAAACAGACGGTAGTGAAAATAAGGCTGGGGTGTTCATCAAGGTGTTGGACATCGGACATAAAAATATGTCGACAAATAACAATACTTCTACAAATAGAATAAAATTTTCGGTTCCAGTTTCCTTCCCCACCCAGGCAAATAAAAAATTCACATAATAATGGAAAAAAGCACAATTGACGATTTTGAAAATGGTGACCAAATATACCATTTGACCAATTCACGTAGAACAATGGTAGTAATTGGAATAAACAAAGAAAGTAATGAGGTGACATGTCGCTGGCTTGATGATTCCGGTATCTCACATAAAGAAGAATTTTTTGCGAGCGAACTGGCAAAAATCACTATTAGAAATACAGGATATAGTATTAGTGGCGGCAACAGGAGCAGCAAGTGGCGATATTAGTCTTCCCCTAACCTCGCGGAGTAGCTGGGCCGCGTCGTGCGTTGGAAATACTCGTGCGCCGCTGACAGGTAGGCCGCTAAGCATTTGGATGTACTTTAACGGCAAAGTTTATTGCCGATCAACGGGGCATGAGCACGCCACGCTTTTGGCCTTTGCGCTGCATGCTCGCCAGAATAAGAAAGATTCCCGTCCCGTCGCGCCCTGCTCCCGCAAGCAATTTTCGCTGCCGCAAGCCTCCCGGCTTGTGGCCCGCATGCAAAGTAGCCATTAGATAGGTGGCCATGCAATGTTTCTCTAATCAACGGGATTAGCATAGTTTGTTACCTGTCAACGGGCCACAAGCCGGGAGGCTTGCGGCAGCGAAAGAGGCATTACGTTGCATAATTAAATAGGTATAATATTTATTTGTAAATCTCTCCCGCAACTTACTTTCGCTGCTGCCCCCTGCTCCCGCAAGCAATTTTTCGCTGCCGCAAGCCTCCCGGCTTGTGGCCCGCATGCAAGGTAGCCATTAGATAGGGGACCGTGCAATGCTTCTCC
>Ga0210389_10002654_pt1 | contig 14065 bp, 13 predicted proteins | sample IncBWH28OmetaG_FD_160127 | JGI IMG/M metagenome (GOLD analysis project Ga0210389, IMG submission 160127) | Forest soil microbial communities from Barre Woods Harvard Forest LTER site, Petersham, Massachusetts, United States - Inc-BW-H-28-O ...
TTTGTATTTGCCAAAGTTAAATAGGACTTCTCCTTTATCATTGTATACCATTCGTCCTGCAAGGTCTACCAGGTTAGCGGCAGAAAGGTCATGAAGCGATTGCATGTCATTTTTGACCGGAATATATTCTTTCCCATTTTTATCTTTAACGGTCAGGTTGTCGTATTTCTGTACTTGCGCCTTTAAAACTTCAAAGGTTGCTAGAGTATCAGCTTCCGCACTGTGGGCATTATTAAGGTCTTTGTTGCAATAGAATTTATAAGCAGCAGTCAATGTACGAGGTTCCATCATGTGAAAGATTTTCTGCGCGTCTATTAGTTTTCTTCCATGCAGGTCAAAGTCTATGTCTGCCCGGTTAAATTCTTCCTGAAGAACAGGGACATCAAATTTAAGGATGTTAAATCCGGCCAGGTCACAACCTTTTAGAAAATTATTGAAGGTATGGGCTAATTCTTTGAAAGAAGGTTTGTCAACGATGTCTTTCTCATAGATGCCATGAATCAAGCTAGATTCAAGAGGTATAGGTATGGTTGGATTGATGCGTTCTGTTTTTATTTCTACATCGTTATTCCCCGGCAATACTTTTACAATGGAAATTTCCAATATACGGTCTGTTGTGATGTTGATCCCTGTTGTTTCGAGATCAAAAAAAGCCAACGGCTTGTGCAAATTTAAAAGCATAGGAGAAAAGTCGAATATGGAAAGTTGTTGTTTCACTTTGCGTTTGGCTGAGCTGTTATAGATAGCGCAAGATTTCTAATATCCATTCCTTGAAAATGTCCGGAAGACATCAAGAGCAGATTCGTATTCACCCAGTTTTGGGACAATAAGAATTTTTCCAACTCATCCGGTTTCGTAAAGACCTGGAGTTTAGGATTGTCAAAGGCTTTTTGGATGTCAGCTTCTGTAATGGGGGCCAGCTTTTTCAACGCAATGGTTTCAGGAGAATAAAATACAATCGGTAAATCCGGTGCGTCAAATGTCTCTTTGTATTGGTCCAGAAACTCTTTGTTCAAGCTACTGAAGGTATGCAATTCCAGTACTGCAATGAGTTTGGTTTTTGGGTATTGGTTTTTTACAGCAGAAGCTGTAGCTACAAGTTTAGAAGGTGCATGGGCAAAGTCTCTGAAGATGATTGAGCCGTCTCCTTTTTTTATTACTTCCAACCGTTTGGAAGCTCCACTGAAAGAAGGAATGGCTTCGTAAAACATGTCTTCGGTAATGCCTAGTTTTGTAACAACACTTTTTGCTGCGTTTAGATTCAGCATGTTATGCTTACCAAAAACGGAGACTTCTACCTTGCCTTTGTCTGTAATCAGAAAGGTTTTTCCGTCTTTGACCTCGTTTTTGTGTTCGTTGTATTCAATGCGTGTAATGTCGTCTCTTTCTTTTCTTCCAATGATGCTTGCTAAGTCATCACTTTCAGGATAGATCAATATACCTGCTTTAGGCGTAGAATCGGCGAAAGCGTCAAATTGCTGCACGTATTCGTCGAATGTCGGAAACACATTGATATGGTCCCAGGCCACGCCGCTGATCAAGCCTATGTGATGATGGTAATGCAAAAACTTGGGCCTTTTATCGATCGGTGAAGAAAGGTATTCATCGCCTTCCAGTATGATCACGGGAGCATCGGCCGTTATTTTTACCGGATTATCAAACCCTTCAATCTGTGCCCCTACCATGTAATCGAATTTCTTGTGATGAAATTTCAGGACGTGTAGAATCATCGAAGTGATGGTTGTTTTACCGTGTGATCCGGCAATGACTACACGCTGCTTATTTTCTGATTGGCGATAGATGAATTCAGGGTAAGAGTATATGGGAATACCTATTTCTTTTGCTTTTAGCAATTCAGGATTGTCTTGACGAGCATGCATTCCCAATACGATACAATCCAACTCAGAAGTGATTTTGTCAGGAAACCAACCGTTTGTTGCAGGAAGAATGCCTTCGTTTTTTAATCTTGTCAATGATGGTTCAAAAATTTCATCATCTGATCCTGTGACAAGGTAACCAGATCTTTTTAATGCTATGGCTAGACTATGCATTGCACTGCCACCAATGGCAATAAAATGGACCTTTAATGCCGAATCTTTCATTTATTGTTCTGTTTTGAATCTAACAAAAATAAAAGAAAATCAGGCAGGAACAAACATTAGTAAGGCATGTGTTAACAGAATAAAACAGTTTCCACTAAGGATGTGTATATCTTTTGAATATCTTCTGAAAGTCACAAAGAAACTGCTCTTGAAAATGGACTAAGTTTGTAGAATGGATTTAGGAAAACCCAAACCTCGTATTGTAGGTTCAAAGATCAATCAACTGTATCAGGATAAAGCAATTCCCGGTAAGTTACCTCCTCAGGCGTTAGAACTTGAAGAAGCGGTGCTTGGCGCATTGTTGTTGGAAAGAGAAGCATTGACTACAGTCATTGAGATCCTTAGACCAGAAAGTTTTTATAAAGATTCTCATCAGCTTATTTATAAGGCTGTTATACAGCTTTACGACAAGTCAGAACCCGTTGATTTGTTAACGGTCACTAATCAATTAAGAGAAAATGGTGACCTGGAGATTGTAGGAGGAGCTTACTACGTTACACATCTTACGACTAAAGTAAACTCTGCGGTCAACGTAGAATTTCATGCACGTATTGTAGCAGAGCAATCCATCAAACGTGATCTGATTCAAATAGCTACTGAAATACATAATCAGGCATACGACGATACAACAGATGTATTTGATTTACTCAATCTGGCAGAAAGCAGATTGTACGGAGTTTCGGAAGCCAATATCCGCAAGAATTACGAAGACATGCGTTCATTGATGGCGCAAGCGCTCAAAGAATTGCAAGCAAAGAAAGATCATGACGCTACATTGACCGGTGTTCCGAGTGGCTTTACCAGTTTGGATCGGGTAACAGCTGGTTGGCAAAAGAGTGACTTGGTCATCTTGGCGGCAAGGCCTGGTATGGGTAAAACAGCTTTCGTTTTATCTACCGCGCGTAACGCTGCAGTGGATCATAATCAGGGGGTAGCTATTTTTTCGCTGGAGATGTCTCGCATACAATTGGTCAATCGTTTGATTTCTTCTGAAGCTGAATTGGGAAGTGAGAAGATAAAAAAAGGAAACCTGGAAGAACATGAATGGGCCCAGCTGCATCATAAAATTGCAAAGATTACCAGCGCTCCTATATTCATTGATGATACACCGGCGCTTAGCATTCGTGAATTGCGTACAAAATGCCGGAGACTAAAAGCGAAGAACGACATCAAAATGATCATCATCGATTATTTGCAGTTGATGTCAGGCGATGGAAATGCGAAGGGAAGCATGGGTAACCGGGAACAAGAGATTGCCTCTATTTCAAGGGCCCTGAAAAACTTAGCGAAAGAGCTGGATGTGCCTGTAATAGCTTTGTCCCAATTGAGTCGTCAAGTAGAAAATAGACCAGATAAAAGACCTCAATTATCCGATTTGCGTGAGTCCGGCTCCATCGAACAAGACGCAGATATGGTAATATTTTTATACCGTCCGGAATATTATAAAATAGATGTGGATGAGGCGGGAAATTCCTTAAAAGGGGTAGGAGAAGTCATTATTGCAAAGCATAGAAACGGTAGTTTGGATACTGTACAGCTTCGATTTGTCGGTAATTTTACCAAGTTTACTAATCTGGAAGAAATGTATGATTCGGAGGAAGGAGGAAAGGGGGGATATGATCCCAACCATTTCGGTACAGCACCTAAAACATTCAGTAGTAAGATTAATGATTTACCCAAGCTGAAAGATGAAGAAGAGGAAGAACCCTTTTAAAAGGAAAGAAATTAGAAATAATAAATAATTAAAGAGAGTGGCTAATTATCTAGCGCTCTCTTTTTGTTAGAACTCAAGCTGTTCCAATGCTGATTTTAATTCACGAGTAGCCTTGTCGTTTTTTTGTTGAATACTGAGTTCTATACCTTTTTTTAAAACCTCAATTGCTCGTTCTTCGTTTCCCTGTTCCAGTAAAAAGTGAGCGGCCGTGTAGTATACCGGCAAATAGTAGGGATGCTCAGATAACAAGAGATTAAATAATCTCAAAGCTTCATCAGGCAGTTCGTATAAGTATTCCATGGCGAGGCCATAAACAGGGAAAGGATCGGAAGCATCTTCTTCCTGAAATTTTTTCAATAGTTGGATCCTTTCTTTATTCATAATATTAGATTTTATACACAAAATAGGTAACTTAAATTTAAATTTTTAAGTTTAATACCCTATACTAAACACCTAAGAAAAATTTCATACGATGAAAATATTAGTTTGTATTACCAACGTTCCAGATACCACTTCTAAAATCAGCTTTAGTGATAATAAAAAGAAATTTAACGATGCGGGTGTGCAATTTATCATTGGTCCTTACGATGAATATGCGTTGTCTAAAGCGGTAGATATCAAAGAAAAAAATAATGCAACGATTGTTGTGTTGAATGTTGGTGGTCCTGAAACGGAACCTACCATTCGTAAAGCTCTGGCCATCGGCGCAGACGAAGCCATCAGAGTAAATGCAGCTCCTACGGATGCTTGGTTTGTTGCTAAGCAGATTGCAGCAGTGGCCAAAGATGGAGGTTACGATTTGATTTTGATGGGAAGAGAATCGATTGACTTCAATGGAGGAGTAGTTCACGGAATGGTTGCTGAATTATTAGGGTTACCTTCGGTATCTCCAGTGATGAAATTGGAATTAGACGGGAACAAAGCAACTATAGCTAAGGAGATAGAAGGAGGGAAAGAATGGTTGGAAGTTTCTCTGCCCTTAGTTGCCGGTTGTCAAGAACCAATTTCAGAATGGAAAATTCCAAACATGAGAGGCATCATGTCTGCGAGAACCAAACCTTTAACGGTTGTAGAACCGGTTGCTGTTGAAGGAAATATTGTGTACGATCAATTTACGCTGCCGGCCCCTAAAGGTGCAGTAAAACTAGTAGATGCATCTGATCCTGCAAAGCTGTGGGAGCTATTGAAAAATGAAGCAAAGGTATTATAATTTTATTCCTAAAAAATTACATCATGTCAGTATTAGTATTCGCAGAAGGATTAGATAAAACAATAAAGAAATCATCTTTGGAGGCCATATCTGCAGGTTTCTCTTTGGCTCAAAAATTAAGTACTGAAGTTGTTGCCATTGCAATCGGTGATTACGATGCTCAGACTTTACAAGACTTGGGTAAAGCGGGAGCTAAAAAAGTGATACATGTTACATCTGGTATACCGGCTTATCCATCTGCAGTAGCTTATGCTTCTGTACTGGCTGCTGCTGCAAAAGAGGTGAATGCAACATCTGTATTGTTATCTAAATCAGCTTTAGGAGACGCCATCGTATCGCGTTTGTCCGTACAACTTAATGCTTCTTCCGTTACAGGTGCTTTAGCAGTACCAGAAGTAGAAGGTAATGTATTTAAAGTGAAAAAATCTATTTATACAGGAAAAGCATTTGCTGAACTGTCATTGAGCGGAACCATTAAAGTGATTAGCTTAGCTAAAAATGCAGTGGCTATAAAAGAAGACGGAGTTTCTGCAACAGTAGATTCAAAGAGCTATTCAATATCAGATATAGCCAATAAACTGGTTAATCAGAAAGAAGAAAAAGCAAGTGGAGATGTTTTGCTGACAGAAGCTGACATTGTAGTATCTGGTGGTAGAGGATTGAAAGGTCCAGAAAACTGGGGAATGATAGAAGAATTGGCAAAAATATTGGGCGCTGCAACAGGTTGTTCTAAACCTGTTTCTGATTTGGATTGGAGACCGCATCATGAACATGTCGGTCAAACGGGAGTAAAAGTGAGTCCGAATCTGTATATTGCGATAGGGATTTCAGGAGCGATTCAACATTTGGCAGGTGTAAGTGGTTCTAAAGTGATTGTCGTAATCAACAAAGATCCGGAAGCTCCGTTTTTCAAAGCGGCAGACTATGGTATAGTAGGTGATGCATTCGAAGTAGTGCCTAAATTAATAGAAGCAGCAAAAAAGCTGTAAAATCATAGAAGCAAAGTGGATAAAATTAAATTAGATATTTTGGGGTTGTCTTCCAGTCAATCGCAATCGGGTTCGTTTGCATTGGTATTAGGAGAGGAGAACGGCAATAGAAGATTACCCATTATCATAGGAATGTTTGAGGCGCAAGCAATTGCTATTGAAATAGAAAAAGTAATTCCTAATAGACCAATGACACATGACTTATTTAAGTCGTTTGCAGGAGCGTTTAATTATTCCGTGGAAGAAATTATTATTTCTGATTTGAAAGAAGGCGTTTTTTTTTCAAAGATAGTATGTTCAGATGGAATCAGACAGGTAGAAATAGATGCACGACCTTCTGATGCAATTGCTATTGGTATTCGTTTCGATGTACCCATATATACTTATGAAACGATTCTTTCAGAAGCAGGCATTGTTTTAAATGAATTCAATGATGAAGAAGAGGGAGAGGAAGATGAAGAAGAAGACGCAGAAGGAGATGAAGTAGAAAGCTCTTATGTGAAGAAAGAGCCTGTTGTTACTTCTTCAGAAGACAGTATTAAAAACTACTCCACAGATCAATTGAAGTCAATGTTGGATGATGCTATTCAAAAAGAGGATTACGAAAAAGCTGCTCGAATTAGAGATGAATTAAACAATAGGAATTGAGTTGTTTTATTTTGAAAGAAAGCTCCGGTTTGTATCAACAGACCGGAGCTTTTTGTTTTATAAAGCTTCTTCAATAAGAATACAGGATGGGGATCGAGTTGCGCATTGTGTGGATCTTGATACGATAAAATAAATACTACCTGTTTTGTTTCCTTTGTGGGTAAGAATTTTTTTTGTTTAAAATACTGTGCAGCTTGTTTTTAAATGTAAAAGATCAATCTCTCCTCATTACCCTTCCTGTGGATCAACTTTTGTCTGATAAGAAAGTGTGGAATTAATTTTCCTAAACAAAATCAAGCATCAACAATGACGGATAGGTAACATGTTAAAAAGTATAAGGCGACACTGGGGGAAAGTAACATTGCTATTGGTGATCCTTTTGTTCATCTCGGCTCGTTTGATGCTACCTTTTTTTGTTATAAAATATGTTAATAAGGTGTTATCGGAATTGAAAGGTTATACAGGAAAAATCAAAGATGTGGATATCGCGCTTATTAGAGGAGCTTATGTAATTAAAGAAATACAACTTGACAAAACAGGTGGGAAAGTTCCTGTTCCTTTTGCAAAATGTAAGACGATGGATCTAGCCATAGAATGGAAAGCATTGCTTCATTTGGAAGTGAAAGCAAAAGTGAAGTTGGAAAAACTGGTGTTGAACTTTGTAGCGGGTCCTACCAAAGAAACCTCTCAATCCGGTAAGGAAGCGGATTGGACAAAGGCCTTGGATAAGTTATTGCCAATAGATGTCAATAGGTTTGAAGTCAGAAATGGAACAGTTACTTATAGGGATTTTAACACCACACCTAAAGTAAATATATACCTTGATGATTTGGAATTAATTGCGATCAACTTATCTAATATAGTGGATAAACAAAAGGTATTTCCTTCTTCTTTGTACATCTCATCTGGCTCAATAGGTGGAGGAAAATTACTGATTACTGGAGGATTAAATGTCATGAAGAAAATCCCGGATGCAGACTTGAATGTTAAGTTTACAGAAGTAGACCTTAAGGCATTTAATGATCTTACAATGGCCTACGCAAAGTTCGACTTTGAACGCGGTAAGCTTGCTTTGTTTAGTCAAATGTCTATGCTTAACGGTAAGATTGACGGTTATGTAAAACCATTGATGACCGATATAAAAGTATTGAATTGGTCAAAGGAAAAAGAACCAGTAACGAATAAAATTTGGCAAGGAATTATTGGCTTAATGATAGACGTGGTAAAGAATCATCCCAAGGATCAATTTGCTACGAAGTTAGAAGTTCATGGAAGCATCCATAAAAAAGAAATTGATGTTTGGCAGGCCGTATTGAATGTATTGAGAAATGGCTTCATTAAAGCCTTTGAAAAAAAATTTGATGATCCGATAGATTTGGAAAAAGAACTTGATAGGGGACTTTCCAAGCAAGCTAAAAAAGAAGCAAAGAAATAAGCTTGATGAAATGGTTTGCGAATACAATTCAATATGTAAACAATAAATTTAAACTATAAATTTAAACTATAAACAACTACCACTATGAACAGTTTACTTTATCTTATCGCAGTTATATTAATTATTGGTTGGGCAGTAGGTTTCTTTGTGTACAGTGCTACTGGCCTCATTCACGTGCTACTGGTCATTGCTATTGTAGCTATATTGTTAAATGTAATCAGAGGATCAAGAGTATAATAGCAGTGTCATTTTGTAGCCTTATTCTGCTTAAAACAAAAAGCCCGATCATTTGATCGGGCTTTTTGTTTTGATATTTTCTCGATTAGAAAATGGATGTGTCAATAGACGTATCTCCGGATGAGAAGAAATCATCTTCATCGTCATCATCTTTCTTCGGTTTAGGCGAAGGAGCTGTGTACGTGTCGTGATGAGGAGTTTCAAATGCTGAAGAAGAAGTATAATCCGTCATTGGTTTTTGAATTTCTTCTTTTGCCGTTGTCGGTTTTTTCTTTTTAGGAGCTGCCTTTTTAACAGGAGCCTTAGCAGTTGGTTTAGCTACAACTTTTTTAGTAGCTGTTTTTTTAGCAGGAGCTGCTTTCTTTACTGCTGCTTTCTTTTTAGCAGGAGCCGTTTTTTTAGCTGCTGTCTTTTTCTTGGCAGGAGCCGCTTTTTTCTTAGCAACAGCTTTTTTCTTGGCAGGAGCTGCCTTTTTAGCTACTGTTTTTTTCTTCGCTACTGCCTTTTTAGCTGTAGTTTTCTTCTTCGCTACAGATTTCTTTGCCGAAGATTTTTTTGGTGCTTTAGAAGCCTTACTTTTAGAGGCTTTAGAAGCAACCTTTTTCTTTTTTTTGTCAGACTTTGCCATATGCACCAAGGGTATTAAAAATAAAATATATTGACTAAGATTTATTTCGTACTAAAATATAAAAAATGTTTTATTTTAATAATAATTTGAAGAAAAATATACAAAACCTTTTTGTAGACAACCCGATGGATAGTCAACTATTAAAGAGAACAGCACTGGCGGGACTTATTTTTTTTCTGCATTTTTTCTGCATTTTAGCTTCTTTTGGGCAAGGGAATAGCTCAGATTCAGTACGTTCACAGTTGAAATCATTAGAAGAAACCCCTTTGCTTTCCAGAGGAACGATTGGCTTATGGGTGCAAGATCAGGAAACGGGTGAAGTGTTGATCAATTATAATGCTCAAAAGTCATTTGTCCCTGCATCGAATCTGAAGGTAGTTACTACCGCTTCTGCTTTAGCTATGCTTGGCGACGATTATCGTTATGTGACGAGTGGTTATATTACGGGAAAGGTGGACTCCATAGGTGTACTTAAAGGAAATTTAGTGATCATAGGATCAGGTGATCCATCGCTGGGTTCAGATCAGGTTGCCGGTTCATCCATTCAGGTTTTACTGAATAGATGGATTCAACTTCTCATCGGTAAAGGAATAAAACTTATAAAAGGAGACATTATAATAGATCCAATGGCATATAATGCCAATCCCATTCCTGATTTTTGGCCATGGGCTGATTTGGGTAACTATTATGGTGCGGGTACTCATGGTTTAAATATTTCAGACAATACGTTGAAATTGTATTTCAAACAGAACAAAGAATTGGGAGCTCCGGTTAAATTCCTCAGAACAGAGCCAACAATAGAAGGAATCAGGTTTGACAATAGGGTGATTACAGGAACAGTAGGCTCCGGTGATGAGGCGTACATATACGGAGGGCCTTATCAATCCAATCGAATGATTATGGGAACTCTTCCTCCTGGTGATGGAGAATATAAAATCAAAGGCTCTATTCCTGATCCGCCTTTATGGTTTGGCTATTTGTTGAAACAGGCCTTAAAAGCAAAGGGAATCAGTTGCAAAGGAGAGATTAAGGTGCAGTCGGCATCGGAACAATTGCTAAACGCGCAGGATTGGTTCCAGCATCGGTCACCTCCTTTGTCTGAGCTAATCCGCATCACTAATTTTTACAGCATCAACCTATATGCAGAGAGTTTATTGCAACAAATCGCTCTGGTTAAAAAAGGGAAAGGCGATCGGGGTATAGGGATCAATGAGATCAAACGTTTCTGGTCCTCTAATGGTATAGATACCTTGGGTTGGATACTGTTAGACGGTAGTGGGCTGAGTCCTCTCAATGCTATCAGTCCTCAACAGATGGCCGCAGTACTTAAATACATGGGTAATCATAAGCAATTGCAGACATCGTTTATACAAGCACTACCTGCAGCAGGTAAAGATGGAACGGTTTACTGGTTTGGGAAAAATACGGTTTTGGAAAATAATGTCCGTTTAAAAAGTGGCTCCTTTACTTCTACTTTATGTTACTCTGGTTACATGACAACACAACAAAACAAAAAGGTGGTGTTTTCCATCATGATGAATCGGTACGAAGGGGAGATGCGTGTAGCTGCGAAGAAGTTGCAGCAAATATTAGAAAGAGTGGTAACAGAATACTAGAAAAAGGAAAGCGAATCGTTAGATTCGCTTTCCTTTTTCTAGTGTTTTAGTCTTGTTTGTCCAATAAGACGTCTTCCTTTTTAGGGAATAAAATGGAGATCACTACAGATAAAATCAATACAGTAGCTACAAACAATAGGGCATATTTCATGTCAATGTGGTAAAAGTCAGAAACCAGCAGTTTGATTCCTATAAAAGAAAGAATGACTGCTAATCCATAATTGATGTAATGAAACAATGTCATCAAGCCCGCTAAAGCAAAGTATAAGGATCTCAAGCCCAATAAAGCAAAAACATTGGAGGTATAAACGATAAATGAATCGGTGGTGACGGCAAGAATAGCAGGGATTGAATCGGCAGCGAAGATGACATCTGTTGTTTCGACGACAAGCACTACAATGAATAACGGTGTGGCATACAGAAGCCCCTCTTTTCTGATAAAGAAACGATCGCCTTCATAAGTCTTTGTTACTTTTAAGAATTTATTGACCAGGTTGATGACCGGGTTTTTTTCCGGGTTAACTTCTTTGTCTTGTGAGACGATCATTTTTACTCCGGTAATCACAAGGAACAATCCAAGAATATAAATGGTAAAATGGAAATGGTTGATCAATGATACACCTACCAATATAAAGGCTGCACGCAATACCAATGCTCCCATGATTCCCCAGAACAATACCTTGCGTTGGTATTCAGAAGGAACTTTGAAATAATTAAAAATCAACATGAAGACGAAAAGGTTGTCGACACTTAAGGATTCTTCAATGAGATAACCTGTCAAAAACTGTAAAGCAGGTTCTTTACCCCTCCAATAGTAAATGAAAATATTGAATGCTGCAGCCAATCCGATCCAGAAGGCACTCCACCACAAGGCGGACTTAACGGATACTTTCTCGTTCTTTCTATTGAGTACGACAAGGTCTAAAATCAAAAGACTTATGACCCCAACATTGAATATAAACCAAAAACCTAGTTGCTCCATGAATATGCAAATTAATGCAATAACTAATCTGAAAAATTACAGATTTTTCCCGAATTATTTAGCTGTCTTAGCGAATTATTTTTGCAGCCTTTTTCTCTCTTTAAAATAAGTAATGACCACAGGAATCCATGTAATAATAACAATGCCTAGGATAAGGTATTCAATATAAGAAGCAGATTCAGGGATAAAAAGGCCTAGAAAGTAACCTGCCAGTAACATGAGAAAAACCCATACCGTACCTCCTAAAATATTGTAATAAATGAATTTTGAATAGTCGAATTTAGTCATTCCTGCAAAAATGGGAGCGAAGGTTCTAATGATGGGTAAAAAACGGCCCATTACTAAAGCAAAACCTCCATGTCGTTCAAAAAAGGCTTGTGCAGAATCAAGGTACTTGTGTTTGTAAAAAAAGTTTTCTTTTCGATGGAGCAACGTTTTTCCGGCACGTTCTCCAAAATAATAGCCAAATGAAGAACCAAGAAATGCCGCACCCGAAATGCTTACGAGCAACAAGTAGATGGATACATCGAAATTACCTGTAGAACATAATAATCCCGTAGTGAAAAGCAATGTATCGCCAGGGAGCAGGCATCCAAAGAAGAGACCATTTTCTGTAAAAATAATAAGGAGGATTAATATTAATCCTCCTGTTTGGACAATCTGTTCTGGATCTTTTAAGAGATGATATAAGTCTGAAATACCCATGCGCTAAATGATCAGAGACCCTAATTGTAGAAGTATCTCTGGTATTAGGCCCAATACGATGATAAGCGATGCGATAACATAAATGAGAATACGATCCCCCATTTTTAATTCAATCTTCACTCCTGATTCGTCTCCACCGAACATGCTGATGATCACTTTGAAATAGTAATACAAACTGATCAAAGATCCTATTATGGCCAACAAGATAATCCAAATGAAACCGATGTTAAAGGATAAGATGCTTTTGAATAAATAAAACTTGGCAAAGAATCCAACGGTCGGAGGAATACCTGCTAACGAAAGCATGGATAAGGATAACACAGCTGCTAGTCCCGGATTGGATTTGGCTAAGCCTTTGAATGCCTCAAAACTGTAATCACGCTTTGTTTTTTGAACATGATACACAACTGTAAAAGCAACAAGTGTAGAGATCGAATACGAAGTGGTATAAATGAATAAAGCAGACAAGGTCTCTCTGTTGGGTAATAAGATCGTTAGTAGGATATAACCGGCCTGGGCGATACCGGAGTAGGCCAGTGTACGTTTCATATTCGATTGGCTAACGGCTAGTATGTTTCCGCCTAATATAGTGAAACCAGATATGATCAATATCTGAAACTGCCAAAGTGGAGCGAGATCGATAAAGCAAAATACAAATAGACGAAAGAAAGAAACGAATGCAGCGGTTTTTACAAACGTTGACATGAACGCTGTAATTATAGTTGGAGCTCCTTCGTATACGTCCGGTGCCCAGAAATGAAAAGGGACGGCTGTTACTTTAAATGCCAACCCGACAAGGATCAAAAGTATGCCAACGGTAGAAAGGAATAATGTTGTTGGGTTAGTGAATGCATTCATTAACCCTTGTCTGATTTCCAAGAGATCAAATGAAGCCGTTGCACCATACAGTAAAGCGATACCGAACAGTAAAATACCAGTAGCAAAAGCTCCAAGAATGAAATATTTTAAAGAAGACTCATTAGAGTTTAAGTTTTTCTTGTCCGATCCGGCAAGGATATACATAGGGATAGACATGATTTCTATACCAAGAAACAACATGGTCAGGTTTGTAAATGATGTCAGTATGAGTCCACCTGTGGTTGCGAAAATAATTAAAGCAGCCTGGTCAGAAGCGTTAGCATTACCTTCTGTATGGTAATAGTTGTGAGAGAGCAGAAACCACACCAAGGTAATAGATAATAGCAACACACTGAAAACGGAAGAAAAGGTGTTTTGGTGCAACATTCCGTAAAATTCACTGCTGGTGTTGTATTCAGAGATCCCAAGTCCTATGATGCCTGCAAGTCCAGCAATAGAAATGTACCAGATCCATCTCTTCAATCCGATGATTTCGGAAATCATCGCAAACAAACCTAAAACGGAGGTAGCAATTAATACGTTCATTCGTGTTGTTTATATTATAATGCTTAATTTATTTATTTCAATGAGTATCCTTTGTGCACTGCATTCAGTATCTCTTGTACGGATGATGCACTGATGTCCAAAAAGAATTTAGGATAAACTCCCATTCCTATGATCATGATGGTGATAGGTATCAATACCCAAAGTTCTTTGGCAGTTACGTCGGTAACATGGTTGTACATTTCTTTTCTCTCGCCCAACATGATTTTTTGGTAACCGTTCAACATGTATGCAGCTCCGAAAATGATGGTTAATCCTGCCACAGCGGCTAGCCAGGCATCATATTGAAACAAACCAACGATCAATAAGTATTCTCCAACGAAACCATTGGTTAAAGGCAAGGCAACATTAGCCATGAGTATGATCAGAAAGAATGT
>Ga0210389_10002655_pt1 | contig 14052 bp, 15 predicted proteins | sample IncBWH28OmetaG_FD_160127 | JGI IMG/M metagenome (GOLD analysis project Ga0210389, IMG submission 160127) | Forest soil microbial communities from Barre Woods Harvard Forest LTER site, Petersham, Massachusetts, United States - Inc-BW-H-28-O ...
GGCCACCCAGAACTCCTGGACCGCCTCGTACAGCGTGACGAGGTTCTTCTCCAGCAGGATCCGGCCGGCATACGTGTCGACGAGTTGCTTGATCGCCGCGACATCCGAGGTTCGCGCACGCCGCACGACTGGCCGGTAATCCCGTGAACTTTCGGTCACGGGTAACAGTATGGTCAGCCGGGGTGTGCTCGCTGGTCAACGGTTATTCTGTTGCGGTGTCGGGGCAGCCGCAAACGAGTCCGATGGCGAGCCGCGCCCGCATCGCCAATCTGGCCAATATCCTGACCCTGCTGCGACTGGTGCTGGTCCCGATTTTCCTGCTCGCTTTGTTCGCCGGCGGCGGCCACCAAATCGCCGGTCGCATCCTAGCTTTCGTGATTTTTGCGATCGCGTGCATCACCGACCGCTTCGACGGCCTGCTGGCCCGAAACTACGGGATGGCGACCGAATTCGGCGCGTTCGTCGACCCGATCGCCGACAAGGCCCTGATCGGGTCGGCGCTGATCGGCCTGTCGATGCTGGGCGACCTGCCGTGGTGGGTCACAGCGGTGATCCTGACCCGCGAGGTGGTGGTCACACTGCTGCGGTTGGCGGTGATACGCCGCGGGGTGATTCCGGCAAGTTGGGGCGGCAAAGTCAAGACCGTGGTTCAGGCGCTGGCGATCGGCCTGTTCGTGCTGCCGCATTCGGGACCGTTCCTGGTGGTGGCGTCCGTGATGATGGGCGCCGCGATCCTGCTCACCGTGGTCACGGGTATCGACTACGTGGTGTCGACCGTCCGGGAACTGCGCCGGACGAGCGACTGACCGGGAACCAACGCCCACGCTGCCGGCGTTCACCTAGTGGGTGTCTGTTGAATGGGGTTGTTCGGCTGCTGAGCAGGCCTGACTGGACGGAGGAGCAGGATGCCGCCATTGGTGCGAGAGGTCATCGGCGACGTGTTGCGCCTGGCCCGGACGTCGCAGGGCCGGACGCTGCGGGAGGTGTCGGATGTGGCGCGCGTGAGCCTCGGCTACTTGTCGGAGGTGGAGCGCGGCCGCAAGGAGGCGTCCAGCGAGCTGCTCCACGCGATCTGCGACGCGTTGGACGTGCCGTTGTCGTCGGTCCTCACCGACGCCGGCGAGCGAATGGCGGGCGAGGAACGCGCCGCCCACAGCGCGCCGACCAGCGCGGCAAGCACAACCAGAATCGACGCCGGCACCAAGGTCGTCATCCCACCGGTGGCGTCGCTGGCCGTGGCCTGAGTGCCCCGGCGTTGCGCGGCTCGATCAGGATCCGCCGCACAGGGGTGGGGCGATCGGCGTTGACCCACTAAATTGGGCGACAAGGTGAGCGCAGAGCCAATCCAGGGGCCCGTCCAAGGCCCACCGGCACACAAGACCCGAAGGTGGAGCTAAACCCATGGCCAATCCGTTCGTCAAAGCCTGGAAATACGTCATGGCGCTGTTCAACGCGAAAATTGACGAGCACGCCGACCCCAAGATCCAGATCCAGCAAGCCATCGAAGAAGCCCAGCGGACGCACCAGGCGCTGACCCAGCAGGCGGCGCAAGTGATCGGCAACCAGCGCCAACTGGAGATGCGGCTCAACCGGCAGCTGGCGGACATCGAAAAGCTGCAGGTCAACGTGCGTCAGGCGCTGACGCTGGCTGACCAGGCCACCGCCGCCGGTGACACCGCCAAGGCCGCCGAGTACAACAACGCCGCCGAGGCGTTCGCGGCCCAGCTGGTGACCGCCGAGCAGAGCGTGGAAGACCTCAAGACGCTGCACGACCAGGCGCTGTCCGCTGCGGCTCAGGCCAAACGGGCCGTCGAACAGAACTCGATGGTGCTGCAGCAGAAGATCGCGGAGCGCACCAAGCTGCTCAGCCAGCTCGAGCAGGCCAAGATGCAGGAGCAGGTCAGCGCATCGCTGCGCTCGATGAGCGAGATCGCCGCCCCCGGCAATACCCCGAGCCTCGACGAGGTACGCGACAAGATCGAACGGCGCTACGCCAACGCAATTGGTTCTGCCGAACTCGCCCAGAGTTCCGTGCAGGGCCGCATGCTCGAGGTTCAACAGGCCGGTATCGAGATGGCCGGTCATTCCCGGCTGGAGCAGATCCGCGCGTCGATGCGTGGCGAAGCCTTGCCGACCGGCGGGACCCCTGCGGCCCCGGGGGCGATCCCGGCCTCGCCCAAACCCGCGGAAAGCACCGGTGTACCCGTTGCCGAGAAGCCGTTCGGTCAGTAGTCGCCGCGGCGGTCTGACATGGCGGTGAAAGCGACCGAGAGCGGGCCATGGCGCACGCTGCTGCAGCGTGGGCTGAACGCTGCCGCCGATCTTTCCGACCTGGTGGCCCAGAAGATCAGCGCCGCCACCGATCCGCGCGCGCGGCTGCTGCGCCGCCGCCGCCGGGCATTGCGGTGGGGCCTCATCTTCACCGCCGGATGCCTGTTCTGGATGGTGGTGACCGGTGTGCTGGCCGCGTGGGGCTGGTTCGCGTTGCTGCTGGAGATCACCGGCGGCGTGGCCGTCGTCATGGCAATCCCGGCGACGTTGCTGTTGCTTCGCTACCGGTGGCTGCGATCCGAGCCGCTGCCGGCACGCCGGTCCGTCGACGCTCGTCGGCTGCCGCCGGCCGGTTCGGCGGCGCGCCCGGCGATGTCCGCGCTGGGCGCCTCCGAACGCGGATTCTTCTCGCTGTTGGGGGTCATCGAGCGGGGCTCCATGTTGCCGCAGGCCGAAATACGGGACCTGACTGCCGCGGCCAACAGAGCCTCGGCGTCGATGGCGGCCACCGCCACCGAGGTGGCGTCGATGGAGCGGGCGGCGTACTACTCGGAATCGTCGCGGCCGTATCTGGTGCCCACGATCAACGCGTTTACCGCGCAGTTGAGTGCCGGCGTTCGTCAGTACAACGAAATGGTCACCGCTGCGGCACAGTTGGTGTCCTCGGCCAACGGCGACACGGGGATTGCGTTGGCGACGTCGCAGCAGCGTTATCGCGCCGAGCTGGTGGAGGCCACCGATCGGCTGATCGGGTGGGCGCAGGCGTTCGACGAACTCGGCGGATTGCCGCGACGATAGCCGGGGCGCTCAGCCGTCGGCGCCGTGGCCGGGCGGCGAGTTTTGGGGCGGGCCCGATTCCGTGCGCGGGCCGTAGCGTTCGATGTACGCCTGATGAATGTGTGCGTCGCGCTTGCGGTCGAGTTCGTCGACGAGGTCCGGGTTCAGGTCGTGCACGGCCAGCATGTGACGCCGCCACACCTTGTTGAGCGCGTGCGAGAAGTAGACGAACGGAATGAGGATCGGCAGCGTCATGCTCAGGTGGACGTCCAGCGTCGTCGGGAAGAGCCAGAACGGGGCCAGCACCAGCACCGCCGGAACCGCGACGCGCACCATCATCCGGCGCGTGGCGCCCTTGCCGGCCAGGTCGTTGCGCACCCACTCGCGCATCGAATCCGGCAGCCGTCCACCGGCGCAATAGCGGATGAACTGCAATGCATTCGGTTTGGTGCGCGCCGTGTCGCTCATCGTCGTCGCCCTCCGTCTCGTGGCGGGCTAAAACGAAGCCCTGAGCGAGGGCACCACCAGCGCCGCCAGGCCTCGTGCGGTCGCCTTGAACATGTCGAAGAAGTCGAAATAGTCCCGCCACAGCGTGATTTTTCCGTTGTGGACCTCGAACACGCCGCAGATCCAGAACTGCAGCCGCAGCGGGCCGAAGATCAACGCGTCGGTGCGTTCGGTGAGCACCGCGGCGCCATCGCCGGCGATGCGGTGGATCTTCACCTCGAAGGCCGTGCGGCCCTCCATCCGGCGGAACAGGTTCATGGCTCTGGCGCGCCCACGAATCGTCGGCAAACCGACGTTCTCGTAGATCAGATTATCGTCCAAAGCGGCATCGGCGGCTTCGAAATCCTGGTCCTGCAGCGCGTTCAGAAAACCTTCGACCGTGCGGGTGTTCGCAACGGCTGTACCAGTCAGCTCGGTCATGATTGCCAGCGTAGGCCAGCGTGGCGACACGACGCTGTGGCAGGGTTAGGCGAGTGCGCATCGCCGTGGTCGCCGGGCCGGATCCCGGGCACTCGTTTCCCGCGATGGCGCTGTGCCAACGCTTCGCCGAGGCGGGCGACGAGCCCACGCTGTTCACCGGCAGCGAATGGACCGAGGCTGCCGGCGTCGCGGGCATCGACGCTGTCCCGTTGGACGGGCTGGTGGCCACGGACCAGGACCTCGACGCCGGCGCCAGAATCCACCGGCGGGCGGCGCGGATGGCCGTGCTCAACGTGCCCGCGCTGCGCGAGCTGGCACCCGACCTGGTGGTGTCCGACGTCATCACCGCCGGCGGCGGGATGGCCGCCGAGCTGTTGGGAATCCCGTGGATCGAGCTCAACCCGCATCCGCTGTACCTGCCGTCCAAGGGGTTGCCGCCGATAGGCAGTGGGCTGGCGCCGGGCATCGGCGTCCGCGGCCGGCTGCGGGATGTCACTATGCGGGCGCTGACGGCGCGGTCCTGGCGAGCCGGGCTGAAGCAGCGCGCGGCCGTCCGGTTGCAGATCGGGCTGCCGGCCGTCGACCCCGGACCGCTGCGGCGCCTGATCGCCACGCTGCCCGCTTTGGAAGTCCCGCGTCCCGACTGGCCCGATGAGGCCGTCGTGGTGGGTCCGTTGCACTTCGAGCCGACCGACCGGGCGCTGGAGATTCCACCCGGCCCGGGACCGGTGGTGGTGGTCGCGCCCTCGACCGCGTTGACCGGGACCTCAGGGTTGGCCGAAGTCGCGCTGGAGTGCCTGATACCCGGGCAGACGCTGCCGGTGGGTGCGCGCCTGGTGGTGTCCCGCCTGGGCGGAGCGGATCTGGCGGTGCCGCCGTGGGCAGTGGTGGGGCTGGGACGTCAATCCGAGTTGCTGACGCACGCCGACCTGGTGATTTGCGGCGGTGGTCATGGGATGGTGGCCAAGTCGCTGCTGGCCGGGGTGCCGCTGGTGGTCGTTCCCGGCGGTGGGGATCAGTGGGAGATGGCCAACCGGGTGGTACGGCAGGGGAGCGCGAGGCTGATTCGCCCGCTGAGCGCCGACGCGCTGGTGGCCGCGGTTGACGAGGTGCTCTCTGCGCCCGGCTACCGGGCGGCCGCCGAACGGGCGGCCGGCAGCATCGCCGGCGTCGCCGACCCGGTGCGGGTGTGTCACGAAGCGCTGGCTCTCGCGGGGTGATGACGACCAGTATGTTGGCTGACGTGCGGCTGACGGAGTTCAACGAACGGGTTGTCCTGCGGTTCGGCGCCGCATACGGCGCATCGGTGCTGGTAGATCACGTGCTGACCGGCCTTGACGGTCGGACCGCCGCCCGGGCGATCGAGGACGGCATCGAGCCCCGCGACGTTTGGCGGGCGTTATGCGTCGACTTCGACGTACCCCGCGACCAGTGGTGAGGCGGCGTTCTCGCGCCATCGAGTGTGCGCTGGTGGCGTCGAGTGTGCGCTGGTGGCTCGATCTGGGGGCCTTTTCCACCCTGGATGCACATCCAAAGCCGGGAACGCACACTCAATGTAATCGGCGCAGACTCAACTCCGGTTCGGCCGCGGTGTCCGGCGGAACACGCAATCGCCGCAAACGGACCTTCCGGGGACGCGATAGAACAGGCAGCAGCTACGACGCCTGAAGCCCAGATGCGGGGTGGTGATCAGGCCGGATCCGGCCAACGTGCCCGTGTCCAGTAGTGAGTCGGTGATCGCGACGATGGCGCGGCGCAGGTCGGGCCGCGCCGAAAGCAAAGCTCGGGACGCTCCGACGAGTGCGGACGCGATGTTGCCGGCCAGCAGGCCGTGCGCCAGCTTGACCGGCAGACCGGCGGCCAGCGGTTCCAGGTGTTGTTGCACGACGATGCGGTACAGCAAGTCCGCTGAAGGCGCGTTGACGGCTTCTCCGACGGGTTCGGGCATTCGCAGTTGGGCCCCGTCGTCGGCACGTTGCAGCTCTGTGAGATCTGGAACCACGCCGTGGCCGAGCGTGCACGCGAGCACGGGTGACCACAGCCGGGTGGCATGGCCGAGATGTACCAGCGAGGCGCCGATCCGCAAGTCCGTCGTGTGGTAGCGCCGGGCGGTGGCGTCGATCAAATCGGCGAATCCGTGGTCGTATGACCGCCTGACCGGATGCCAACCCCTCGCGTCGCCGCGCACGGTAAGCGTGAAAAACCCTCTGTAGGAAGATATCTCGGCCAGCTGGATAGAGATGTCCATGAGCGCGCGACCACCCTCTCTGGGGAGATCCGCCCCAGTGACGTGAGTGAAGCGCCGACGGTGAGTATCTGGCTCTCGGGTCAGGACATGCCCAACCCGATCACAGTGGCGGGACCGCACCGGATTCGCACCGGTTTCCTCAGCTTCTTGTGGAGCTTTGTGTAGAGCTTTTGTGGAGCTTTGCGCAGGCCCGTTGGCGCCCTTTCGGTAGCCGATATTGCCACACGGAACCAGCACGGCGTGTCAAACTTGAATCGAACAGATGTTCGTCTACTGTGGTGATCATTCGAAGAGGACGACTTGTCGGTGGCCTTCTCTAGTGTCACGGCCAACCGACCGATACCGGTCACACCGACGATAGGAAGAGGCACCATGGCGCAGGCCCCCGACCGCGAGAAGGCTCTCGAACTGGCGATGGCCCAGATCGAAAAGAACTACGGCAAAGGCTCGGTGATGCGTCTCGGCGACGAGATGCGTCAGCCGATCTCGGTCATCCCAACCGGATCCATCGCGCTGGATGTGGCCTTGGGCATCGGCGGGCTGCCCCGTGGCAGGGTTGTGGAGATCTACGGCCCGGAGTCCTCGGGTAAGACCACCGTCGCACTGCACGCGGTGGCTAACGCCCAGGCCGCCGGCGGTGTCGCGGCGTTCATCGACGCCGAGCACGCCCTGGACCCCGATTACGCCAAGAAGCTCGGCGTCGACACCGATTCACTGCTGGTCAGCCAACCCGACACCGGTGAACAGGCGTTGGAGATCGCCGACATGCTGATCCGTTCCGGCGCGCTGGACATCGTGGTCATCGACTCGGTGGCGGCCCTGGTGCCGCGCGCGGAGCTCGAAGGCGAGATGGGGGACAGCCATGTCGGCCTGCAGGCCCGGCTGATGAGCCAGGCGCTGCGGAAAATGACCGGCGCGCTCAACAATTCGGGGACCACGGCAATCTTCATCAACCAGCTCCGCGAAAAGATCGGGGTGATGTTCGGCAGCCCCGAGACCACGACGGGTGGAAAGGCCTTGAAGTTCTACGCGTCGGTGCGCTTGGACGTGCGCCGGATCGAGACGCTCAAGGACGGCACCAATGCGGTCGGCAACCGCACCCGGGTCAAGGTCGTCAAGAACAAGGTGTCGCCGCCGTTCAAGCAGGCCGAATTCGACATCCTCTACGGCAAGGGCATCAGCAGGGAGGGCTCGCTGATCGATATGGGTGTGGACCAGGGCTTCATCCGCAAGTCCGGTTCCTGGTTCACCTACGAGGGTGAGCAGCTCGGCCAGGGCAAGGAGAACGCCCGCAACTTCTTGATGGAAAACGGCGACGTGGCCAACGAGATCGAGAAAAAGATCAAGGAAAAGCTTGGCATTGGCGCGGTCGTGACCGATGACGACATCCTGCCCGCCCCCGTCGATTTCTGAGCCGTCCCGCGAAGAGCAGGCGCGGGCGTTGTGCCTGCGGCTGCTCACCGCGCGGGCTCGCACGCGGGCCGAGTTGTCCGGCCAGCTGGCGAAACGTGGATACCCCGACGACGTCACGGACAGGGTGCTCGCCCGGCTGGCCGCCGTCGGACTGGTGGACGACGTCGAATTCGCCGAACAGTGGGTCGAGTCTCGCCGCTCCAGCGCGGGAAAAGGCAGGCGTGCGCTGGCCGCCGAGCTACACACCAAGGGCGTCGACAAAGAGGTGATCACCACGGTGCTCGGCGGGATCGACGCCGGCGCTGAGCGGCAGCGGGCCGAGCAGCTGGTGCGGGCCAGACTCAAACGCGAAGATCTCGACGGTGACTCGACGCGAGTGGCCCGCCGGTTGGTCGGGATGCTGGCGCGACGGGGCTACGACCAGAACATGGCCTACGACGTGGTGCGGGTTCAGCTAAGCGTCGAGCTGGAGCGCCGACGTACGTGAGGTGACGAGCTGGGCCGCGGGGACAAGCCCGGACGCGCCAACGCCGTACCATGGCCCCGTGACTTCGATGGTGACGCAAGACGCCGCAGCCCGGGCTGCGGCGCCGGCGCGCACCTACCAAGTCCGCACCTACGGCTGCCAGATGAACGTCCACGACTCCGAGCGGTTGGCGGGCCTGCTGGAAGCCGCCGGCTACCGGCGGGCTGCCGACGCGGCAGACGCCGATGTGGTGGTGTTCAACACCTGCGCCGTCCGCGAGAACGCCGACAACAAGCTGTACGGCAACCTCAGCCACCTGGCCCCGCGCAAGCGCGGCAATCCCGACATGCAAATCGCGGTCGGTGGCTGCCTGGCGCAAAAGGACCGCGACGCGCTGCTGCGCAAGGCGCCGTGGGTCGATGTCATCTTCGGCACGCACAACATCGGGTCGCTGCCCACGCTGCTCGACCGGGCGCGGCACAACAAAGTCGCGCAGGTGGAAATCGCCGAGGCGCTGCAGCAGTTCCCGTCCTCGCTGCCGAGCGCCCGTGAATCCGCTTATGCCGCCTGGGTTTCCGTCTCCGTCGGCTGCAACAACAGCTGCACCTTCTGCATCGTGCCCTCGCTGCGCGGCAAGGAGGTCGACCGCAGTCCGGCCGACATCCTGGCCGAAGTGCAGTCGCTGGTGGACGACGGCGTGCTCGAAGTGACGCTGCTGGGCCAGAACGTCAACGCCTACGGGGTTTCCTTCGCCGACCCGGCGCTGCCCCGCGATCGCGGCGCCTTCGCCGAGCTGCTGCGGGCCTGCGGCCGGGTCGACGGGCTGGAACGAGTCCGGTTCACCTCGCCACATCCGGCCGAGTTCACCGACGATGTCATCGAGGCGATGGCGCAGACGCCGAACGTCTGCCCGGCCCTGCACATGCCGCTGCAGTCGGGATCGGACCGGGTGCTGCGCGCGATGCGGCGGTCCTACCGCGCCGAACGCTACCTGGGCATCATCGACCGGGTCCGGGCGGCCATGCCGCACGCGGCAATCACCACCGACCTGATCGTCGGATTTCCCGGTGAGACCGAAGAGGACTTCGCCGCGACCCTGGACGTGGCGCGGCAGGCCCGGTTCGCGGCCGCGTTCACCTTCCAGTACTCCAAGCGGCCGGGCACCCCTGCCGCCACGTTCGACGGCCAGCTGCCCAAAGCCGTTGTGCAGGAACGCTACGAGCGGCTGGTCGAGCTGCAGGAGCGGATCTCGCTGGAGGGCAACCGCGCGCTGATCGGGCAGACCGTCGAGCTGCTGGTCGCCGCCGGCGAAGGGCGCAAGGACAGCCGCACCGCGCGCATGAGCGGGCGGGCACGCGACGGCCGGCTGGTGCACTTCACCGCCGACGACAGGGTCCGGCCGGGTGACATCGTCACCACGGTGGTCACCGAGGCCGCCCCGCACCACCTCATCGCGGACGCGGGCATCCGCACCCACCGCGGCACCCGGGCGGGTGACGCACACGCCGCCGGGCAGCGCCCCGGCAGCATCGGCCTCGGCATGCCCACGGTCGGACCGTCCGCCGGCCCTTCAGAATCCACACCATCCCTGGGATGTGCCCGATGAAGAAAGACGAATCGGACCTCGACGCTTTGCGAACCGCAATCGACGCCGCGGAACGCCGGGTGGCGGGTGAGATCGAGCCCGGCTCAAGGGCTCTCGTGGTCGCGATCCTGGTGTTCGTGCTGCTGGGTTCGTTCATCTTGCCGCACACCGGCGATGTGCGCGGATGGGATGTCCTGTTCGGCAGCCACGGGGCGAGCGCTGCCGCGGTCTCCCTGCCGTCGCGGGTGTTCGTTTGGTTGGTGCTGGTGTTCGGCGTCGGCTTCTCGATGCTGGCGCTCGTCACCCGGCGCTGGGCAGTGGCCTGGCTCGCACTGGCCGGAACGTCTATCGCCAGCGCGATCGGGTTGTTGGCCGTCTGGTCGCGGCAGACCTCCCCCGGCCATCCCGGACCCGGGGTGGGACTGATCGTCGCGTGGATCACCGTGATCGTCTTGACGTTTCATTGGGCCCGGGTGGTGTGGTCGCGCACCGCCGTGCAACTCGCGGCCGAGGAGCAACGGCGCCAGGTCGCCGCACAGCAGCAGTCAAAGACCCTGCTGGACACCCTCGGAACCGACACCGCCAGCCCCGACGAGCCGGACAACCCCGGCGACCCGGACGCCGGCAGGCCTGCGGGTCCGTAACGACTAGCGCCTCAGCGCCTCAGCGGCCGCGTCGGCCCACTGCCGCCACTGCTCGGCGTTGGCTTTGGCCTGTTCGGCGTCCTTGGTCCGGCCGGCGGCCGCCGCCTTTCGGGCCTGCTGTTCGTACTGCTCGGCGCGAGTCCGGAACTGCTCGGCCCGAGCCTGCGCCTGGGGATCGGACCAATCCGTCTCGTCGGCTTCGCGCACCTTCTTCTCTACCGCACGCAGCCGCCGCTCCAAGTCGGCGGATCGTTCCCGCGGCACCCTGCCGATCGCATCCCACTTCTCGCCGATGGACCGCAGCGCGGCCCGGGCGGCGTCGCGGTTGCTGGTATCGATGCTTTCCGCCTCCGTCAGCAGCGCCTCTTTGGCGGTCGCGTTCGCGTGCAACTCCGCGTCCTTTTCCGCCGTCACGGCGTTGCGTGCGGCAAAGAACGCGTCCTGGGCGGCCTTGAAGCGGCGCCAGAGGGCATCGTCGACGTCTTTGCTCGCTCGTCCCACCGCCTTCCACTCGGTGAGCAGCTTGCGGAATTCCGTGCTGGTCGCGGTCCAGTCCGTCGAGGCGGACAGCTCTTCGGCGCGCTCGCAGAGCTCTTCCTTCGCCTGCCGGATCCCCGATCGCTCCCGGTCCAGCTCGGCGAAATGCGATCCGCGCCGCCGGTTGAAGGTTTCCCGGGCAGCCGCATAGCGCTTCCACAACGCCTCGTCGACTTTTCGGTCCAGGCCGGTGATGGTCTTCCACTCGTCGAGGATCGCGCGCAGCCGGTCACCGGCGACTTTCCATTGGGTCGAGTTGGCGGCCAAGTCCTCCGCCTCGGCGGCCAGTGCCTCCTTGCGGGAAACCAGCGCGGCCCGCTGCCCCTCACGGCGCGAGCGATCCGCGGACACTATGACGTCGACCCGCGCAATCAGGTTCGTCAACCGGCCCTCGAGCGCGTCGACATCGCCCAGCACGGAGGCCGTCGGCAACGTTTCGGCCAGCGCGGAGGCATTGGCCCTGATCTTGCGGGCGTCTCCGGTGCCCGACGTCAGCCGCTCCTCCATGAGCGTGACCTCGGTGCTCAGATCGTCGAATCTGCGCCCGAAGTGGGCGAATGCGGCTTCCGGGTCGCCGGCCTGCCAGGAGCCGACGACACGCTCGCCGGCCGAACTGATCAGCCATACCGTGCCGTCATCGTCGACGCGTCCGAACTGGTGCGGATTGCTCGGCGGGTGCGCTGCCACCGGGTGGGTGGTGGGCCGCGGCCCCGAGCTCAGAGGCCGGGGGCCCGGACGCGGTCCCGGACGTGGCGCCGGCCGGGGCGAATCGTTGCTGATGGGCTTGTCAGCCGTCATGCCGCTCGTCACCACCCTTTTCCAATCCTTTCGCGCGGTCTGTGTCCCGCGCACCCGCCGCGCTGAGCGGCACCCGTACGGTCGGGAGCGTTTGGTGCGGCCTCGCCGCTGTCGCCTGCTGCTCCGCAACCGGTTCCAACAGTATTCAAGCAGCTTGGCGGGCGGCGCGCGCCCACCTTTGCCGCTGTTAGTGCCCCGGCCGGTTACCGGCCGCCGCGCCGGGCCCCGCAAATGCCGTCGCGGGCGATCGCGCTGGATCGATAACAGTTCGATTCCACCGCCGCTCGGGCCATATGGCGGCGTCGCGACGCCCGGTACCGTGACGAGGCGAGATGTGACGGCTGTTACGGGTGGGATCGGAGGGGAGATCACCATAGCCAAGGTGGATATCGCGGCGCTGCTCGCGCTGGTCGCGGCGCTGATATCGGGCGTCGGAGACGTGGTCCGGCAGCGGTCCGCACACGAAATCACCGAGGAAAAAGTCGGCCATGTCGAGCTGCTGCGCATGTCGTTGCGCGACACGCGGTGGTGGCTGGGCGGCGGGGCGGCAGTGCTCAGTGCCGCGCTGCAGGCCGCTGCGCTGGGACTCGGCTCAGTGGTGTTGGTGCAGGCGCTGCAGGTGACGGCGTTGCTGTTCGCTTTGCCGGTGTCCGCCTGGGTGACCAAAAAGGCGCTGACCCGGCGGGAGTGGGGGTGGGCGGTACTGCTGGCCACCGCGGTGGCGGTGTTCGTGATGGTCGGCGAACCGGCTGCCGGCTGCCAGCGGGCATCGCTGCAAACCTGGGCGATCGTGGCCGCGCTGATCGCCCCGGTGATGGCGTTTTGTGTGCTGGGCGCGCGCACCTGCTCGGGCCCGCCGGCCGCGGTGCTGCTGGCAGTGGTGTCGGCGTCGTCGTGGGCGTTGTTCGCGGTGTTCACCAAAGCGATCGTCGACGTGGCGGACGGCGGTCTGTGGGCGTTGCTGCGCACTCCCGAGCTGTACGGCTGGCTGCTGGTCGCGGCACTCGGGACGGTGTTTCAGCAGTCGTCGTTTCGGGCCAGCTCGCTGACGGCCTCGCTGCCGACGATGACGGTGACCGAGCCGCTGGTGGCTTCGGTGCTGGGTGTCACCGTACTGGGCGAAACACTCGGCGCCGACGGCCCGAAGCTCATCGTGTTGGTGGCCTCGGTGGTGGTGGTGATTGTCGCGACCGCGGCACTGGCCCGTGGCGAGGCCGTTTCTTTGGCGTCCGGAGACGAGGGGCAACTCAGGGATTGCCGCGTGCCGGAGGCGGCTGCTTCGCCCGTCGTGGTGGGCGCAACCAGCCACGCATAGCCGCCCGAGAGGGTCGAGACCCTGGCGCCGCCGCACTACAGTGGTCGTTGAACTGTGATCGAACAGTGCGTGTACGTACAGCTTCGAAGGGAACGCTGGTGGGAACGCTCGTGAGGGGGTCCCTATGTCGAAAGTGGATGTCGCGGCGCTGATCGCCTTGTGCGCGGCGCTGGCCTCCGCGATCGGCGATGTGATCCGGCAGCGCTCCGCCCAGGAGATCACGGACAAGGAAGTCGGTCACCTCGAGCTGTTCCGGATGTCGCTGCGCGACCGTCGGTGGTGGTTGGGCGGCCTGGCGGCGATCACCAATTACAGCTTGCAGGCGGCGGCCCTGGCGTGGGGGTCGGTGGTGATGGTGACGTCACTGCAGGTGGCCGCGCTGCTGTTCGCCCTGCCGATCTACGCGCGGCTGAGCCATAACCGGGTGACCCGCTGGGAGTGGATCTGGGCGGTGGTGCTGGCCTGCGCGTTGGCGGTGGTGATCATCGTCGGCGACCCGGAGGCCGGGCGGCAGCGGGCGTCGCTGTCGACGTGGCTCGTGGTGGCCCTGGTGATGGTCCCCGCGTTGGTGTTGTGTGTGCTGGGGGCGCGGATCTGGTCCGGCCGTCCGATCGCGGCCGTGCTGCTGGCGGTGGTCGCGGGGTCGTCGCTGGCGCTGTTCGCGGTGCTGACCAAGGGCGTCGTCGAGGTGGGCGAAGAAGGCCTGGGTGCGGTGCTGCGCGCGCCCGAGTTCTATCCCTGGTTGCTGGTGGCACTGTGCGGAATGATCTTCCAGCAGTCGGCGTTCCGTGCCGGCGCGCTGACGGCGTCGTTGCCGACGATGACCGTGGCCAAGCCCGTGGTCGCCGGTGTGCTGGGTGTTACCGTGCTCGGCGAGACGCTCGGAGCGACAGGGCCCGCGGCGTTTGTGCTGGTCGCGGCGGTTGCCATGGTCATCATCGCGACGGTTGCGCTGGCCCGCGGCGAGGCCGCGTCGATGGCGCCCCGAACCCGTCGGGACCGCAAGGGCAGCTCCTCCCAGGAAGCCCCCCTCGCGGTCCCCCTCGAAGACCCCCACGAAGCCCCCCCCTG
>Ga0210389_10002657_pt1 | contig 14047 bp, 6 predicted proteins | sample IncBWH28OmetaG_FD_160127 | JGI IMG/M metagenome (GOLD analysis project Ga0210389, IMG submission 160127) | Forest soil microbial communities from Barre Woods Harvard Forest LTER site, Petersham, Massachusetts, United States - Inc-BW-H-28-O ...
CCGATCGTAGCCGGCGACGATCGGGTGCCGGATGCGAACCCGGTCGTCATATTGAGCTTCAGTTATTGGCAGCGCCGCTTTGGTGCGGATCCGCGAATCCTGAACGACACAATTGAGATCAACGGACATCCGTTCACCATCGTCGGAGTCACGCCCCCAGCTTTTCACAGCGTGGTGCTCGGCGACCGGCCTGATGTGTTCGTCCCGATGATGATGAAGGCGGAGATAATTCCCGGCAGCAAGGATCTCGAAGTCCGTCGATCAAGCTGGCTGAACATTGTCGGCAAACTGAAGCCCGGCATGAGCCGCGAACAGGCAGAGGCCGGCATCGCCCCTCTGTGGTATTCGATTCGCTCAGATGAACTGAAAGAGATTAAAGGCGGCTCGGAAAGTTTCCGCGATCGCTTTGTGACCAAGTCCCATTTGTTTGTTCTCGACGGCGCCAAGGGATTCTCTCCGCTGCGTACTGATGTCCGGATGCCGCTGTTGATCATCATGGGCATGGTCGGGCTAGTCGCGCTGATGGCGTGTGCCAACGTGGGCAGTCTGCTGCTCGTCCGAGGAGCCGGGCGCATCCGTGAAATGTCGGTACGCTACGCGCTCGGTGCAAAACGGTATCGCGTGATCCAGCAGTTGTCGGTCGAAGGGCTTCTCCTCGGCGCCGCAGGCGGCTTGCTTGGAATGTTGCTCGCGCCGCGGGTCACCGGGCTGCTGATCAAGATGATCTGGAGCGGAGGTACAGGCGATCTTCCTTTTTCGTCGACGCCCGATTTTCGGATACTGGCCTTCAACTGTGTCCTTGCGCTCGTGGCCAGTCTTCTTTTCAGCTTGGCTCCGGCGATGCAGTTCTACCGTCCCGATCTGGCGCCTGCACTCAAGCAACAAGGGATGACCGCCCGAAGCAGTCCACTGCGCTTCCGCCGCATTTCGGTCGCAGTCCAGATTGGGCTAAGCCTGATGCTGCTGGTGGGGGCCGGCCTCTTCGTTCGCACGCTGCACAATCTCAAATCGCTCAATGCCGGATTTCCAACCGATCGCCTGTTGACCTTCGGCGTGGACCCGAGGATGGCTGGCTACGAGCCCGCCCGCACATTCGCGCTCTACCAGAGAATCTTCGAAACCCTGAAAGGTGTGCCGGGAGCACGTGCGGTCGCTGCGACTACCGATCCCGAGTTGGCGAATGACAATGAAACCGGAAGCATTACCGTCGCAGGGTATACCGAAAAACCGCAAGAGGACATGAATGTCGAGCAGCCGAACGTGAGTGTGGATTATTTTTCAACCCTTCAAATGCCCTTGCTGGCCGGCCGCGCTTTCACCGAGCAGGATACGGTCGGGTCGCAAAAGGTAGTCGTCGTCAATGAAACGTTCGCGCGCTACTTTTTTGGAGACCCGCTTCAGGCAATTGGTCACAATCTCGGCGACGGCGGTGGCCCCGGAACGAAAACTGATATTTCCATCGTAGGAGTGGTGAAAGACGCAAAGCACACCAGCCTTCGCGAACCCGTGACGCGCACCATGTTCCGTCCTTACCTCCAGGTCCCCGAGCCCCATGCGATGACTTTCTACCTGCGTACCGAACAGCAGCCCGAAAACGCGGAGAGTACGATCCGCCGCGCGATGCAGACGCTCGATTCGAGCCTCGTGCTAGACACCTTCCGCACCATGGACGAGCAGATCAACAACAGCCTGGTAGCGGAGCGCGTCATTGCATTGCTCGCCACGAGCTTCGGCGTGCTCGCCGCTCTGATGGCCGCAGTTGGCTTATACGGAGTCCTCGCCTACTCAACCGCCCAGAGAACGAGCGAGATTGGCATTCGCATGGCCCTCGGCGCTACGCGCGGCTCGGTCGTGAAGATGGTGATCTTTGAAGTGTTCTGGCTGGCGGGAATCAGCATCGCTGTCACGCTGCCGCTTTCGTTGTTGCTGATGCGCGCAGTGCGCAGCCAGCTCTTTGGAATTTCGAGCAGCGACCCGCTCACGCTATCCGCGATGACTCTGCTGGTGATATTCGTCGCTCTCGCTTCTGCCATGTTGCCGGCGCGGCGTGCCGCCAGGGTGGAACCGATGCGCGCGCTTCGTTACGAGTAGAGCAAAGAGCAAAGAGCTGAGAAGTAAGAGCAAAAGCAAAGGGCTGGAGAGCTAAAGAGCTAAAGAGCAGGAGATCAGACTATGAATGGATGGCTACAGGATCTGCGTTCCGCGCTTCGGCAGTTCATAAAGACGCCGGCCGTCACCGCAGTTGTCATCATCACCATCGCGTTGGGCGTGGGCGCGAACACGGCGCTCTTTTCTGTGGTCAATGGCGTCCTGCTGAATCCATTGCCGTATCCACAGCCCGACCAGCTCGTCACCCTCCACCAGGGCAAAGCGAACTTCGCGACCGGCTCGATTCCGTTTCCAGATTTTCGTGACTGGCGGACAGACAATCACACTTTCTCCGCGATGGCGATTTCGCGCGGCTACGCGTTCAGTCTCACCGGAGCCGGGGAGGCGATTCAGGTGACGGGAGAGTTCGTCACTGCGGATTACTTCACCGTGCTCGGCACAAAGCCGCTCCTTGGACGCACCTTCACTTCGGGAGAAGATGAAATCGGCGCCGCCCCCATTGCGGTGATAAGTGAAGGACTGTGGCATCGCAAATTCGCCTCCGCACCCGACATTATCGGCAAACTCATGACGCTCGACGGCCGGGGCTTCATTGTCGTCGGTGTGATCCCCGCCAGCTTCCATTTTGCGCTCGGAAACTTCGGCTCTCAGCGCGACATATACGCGCCTGTCGGACAGTGGAACAATAATCTGCTGAACAAACGCGGCGCAGGCTTGGGATTTCACGGCATCGGTCGGCTCAAACCTGGAGTGACGATCGAGCAAGCCTCCGCGGACATGGCACAGGTTTCGCGCAACCTGGCGGCAGCTTTTCCCGATACCAACAAAGGCACCAGCGCAAAGCTAATCCCGCTCAAGCAGTGGACGACCGGCGGCGTCCGTCCGTTTTTGCTCGTGCTTCTTGCCGGCGTGGGCTTCGTTCTCCTGATCGCTTGCGTTAACGTCGCCAATTTGCTGCTGGCGCGCTCGGCCGCGCGCACGCGTGAGTTCGCCATCCGTGCCGCCATGGGCGCGAGCCGGAGCCGAGTGCTCCGCCAGTTGCTCACCGAGAGTATCGCGTTAGGGTTGGTCGGCGGCGCTTTCGGTTTATTGCTCGCAGCATGGGGAACCCACGCCGCCCTGGGTATTTTGCCGACGGCATTGCCGCGTGCGGAAGAAATCGGCCTCGATCCTCGCGTGTTGCTCTTCACGTTGGCAATTTCGCTGATCGCAGGAGTCTTATTTGGCCTCGCGCCCGCTTTCAAAATGTTGCCGTCGAGCCTGCACGACAGCCTCAAGGAAACCGGCCGCGGCATGAGCGGAACTCGGCACCGCGTGCAGGGCACGTTTGTCGTCGCAGAAATGGCAATGGCGCTCGTGTTATTGGTCGGCGCCGGCCTGATGATGCGAACTCTGTCCCGGCTTTGGAGCATCGACCCCGGCTTCAATCCTAAGAATGTAATGAGGGTCGGCGTATCCATGCCTCCGTCCATGATGGCCGCCGCGCCCGCCGCAATTCGGGCATCCTTCCGGGAATTCGATCAGAAGATAGCCGCAATTCCTGGCGTGAAAGCAGTTTCGCAAGTCTGGGGCGCACTCCCGATGAGCGGGGATGACGAGCAAACGTTCTGGTTCGAAGGCCAACCCAAACCCGCCAGCCAGAACGACATGGGTTGGGCTATCGACTACATCGTCGAACCCGGCTACCTGAAGGCGATGAGCATCCCATTGCATCGCGGCCGCTTTTTCACCGACCAGGACGATGAACATTCGCCACAAGTGATCGTCGTTGACGATGTTTTTGCCAGGAAGTTTTTCCCCAATCAGGATCCAATCGGCAAGCGGATCCTGTCGGACAATTTTGCCGCTGGCGCGGAAATTGTGGGCGTGGTTGGCCACGTCAAACAGTGGGGACTCGATCGGGATGATTCGGAAGAATTGCGAGCGCAGTTCTACATTCCTTGCATGCAGATGGGGGATGGCTTCATCAAAATGGCGCCTTCCGGATCAGGATTGGTCCTCCGGGCGGATGAGGCCGGAGCTGGCTTGCTCGACTCTGTTCGTCTCGCCAGCCAACAAATCAGCAGCGAAATGGTCATCTTCGGCCCGCAATCCATGGACGACATCGTCGCCAGCTCGCTTGCCGAGCGCCGTTTTTCGATGATTCTGCTGGTGATATTTGCCGGGCTCGCATTGCTGCTGGCGAGCGTTGGTATTTACGGCGTAATTTCATACATCGTCGGCGAGCGTACACATGAGATCGGCGTGCGCATGGCGCTCGGGGCGCGGCGGTTGGACATTTTGCAACTTGTTCTGCGCGGTGCGGGCAAACTGGCCTTGTTTGGCATCGTCGCCGGATTGCTCGCTGCGTTTGGGCTGACCAGAGTTATGGCCAGTCTCCTCTATGGAGTCGGTCCGGGCGACCCGCTCACGTTCATCGCCGTGCCCGCCATCTTGCTATCGGTCGCTCTACTAGCCAGCTATCTGCCCGCGCGCCGTGCCACGAAAGTCGATCCGATGACGTCGCTCCGGTACGAATGAGGAATTTTATGGAAACTATCTTTCAGGATTTGCGTTACACGCTGCGTCAACTGATCAAGAGCCCCGGCTTCACGGCAACAGCCATTCTTACCCTGGCTCTGGGCATCGGCGCAAATGTGGCTGTCTTCTGCGTGATCAACGCCACCTTGCTGAACCCGAGCGGCGTTCCTCATCCCGACCAGATCGTCGCTGTCCGCGCGAAGTACGGCATCGGAGACCTTAAGAATATTTCTATTTCTCCTCCTGACTTTGGCGACACGGTTGTGGCAAAGGACATTTTTACCTCGGCCGCCGTAATGCGCAGGGCCAACTTCAATTACACAACCAGCGCCACCACCCCCGAGCGCCTGACGGGAGCGGCAGTTTCATGGCAATGGTTTGACGTTTTCTGGGCGCGGCCCTATCTTGGACGTGTCTTCCGTCCCGAAGAAGATCAGCCCGGCGCGAATCACGAAGCCATCCTCTCGTATCTCACTTGGAAGCAGCGCTTCGGCGGAGACCCCGGCATAGTGGGTCGCACGCTTCTTCTGAATCAGGAGTCCTATCAGGTCATCGGTGTCGCCGCGCCTGATTTCAATTGGCCGAATCAGGCAGAGATCTGGGTCCCCCTTGCTCTACCAACCGGCAATTACTTCGACAACAAGAACCGCTATAACGAATTCCTTTTCTCCGTCGCCCGTCTGCGCTCTGGAGTTACCAGCGAACAAGCCAATTCGTTCCTCGGGCTGAAGTCCTCGCAGCTCGTCGCAGCCGAGGGAGAGAATGGTTTTGGCAAGGCAGCGGGTTGGGGCATGTTCTGCCTGCCGCTGGTTGATTTTGTAGCTGGCGATTTGCGGAAGCCTCTATTCCTTCTTCTGGCCGCAGTCATCTCGGTGCTGCTCATTGCCTGCGCCAACATTGCCGGTCTGCAACTGGCGCGTGCTTCGGGAAAGCAGCGCGAAGTCTCAATTCAAATCGCCCTTGGCGCATCCCGCTCTCGTCTGATTCGTAGCGCCTTTCTGGAGAGTCTCGTTCTTGGCGTGGCCGGAGTCCTGCTGGGTCTGCTGATTGCCTGGGCGTCGATTCCGTTGTTGCTATTGCTCGCTCCGACTGCGCTCGCGCAAAACATTACGATTCAGGTTGGCTTGCCAATCCTTCTTTTCCTGGCTGCGGTGGGTGTAGCCTGCGTTCTTCTCTGCGGCGTCGCCCCGGCTTGGCAGATGACTCACTCCCGCTGGTTCCAGGCGTTACAAGAGAGTGGCCGCTCGGAAACGTCGAGCCGCGGACGGCAGCGCCTTCGCTCCGCGCTCGTGGTCACAGAAATCGCTGCTGCCATGCTGCTCCTGGTTGGCGCCGGACTGCTCGTCCGCAGCCTGTTCCAAGTCCAGCAACTCGATGCAGGATTCAATGCGCGCGGTCTGATGTCCGCCGCCCTCTCTCTCCCTCCCACCATCTACAAAAGCGACCAGCAGCAGGCAGCCTTCTTCGCGGGTGTCGAGGATCAACTGAAAAACTCAAACGGCGTCGTCAGCGCAGCCTTTGCCGACGCTCTGCCCTTCAGCAATGCAGGCGGGTCGTCTTCCTTCAGCATTAAGGGGCGAAGCCAACCGCCCAATGATCCGGGTCCGCATGGCAATATCCACCAGATCTCGCCCGACTATTTCACGACGCTTGGCATTCCACTCCTGCGCGGCCGATTCTTCACGCCGCAGGATCGTCTCATGACTGAGCCCGTCGCCATCGTCGATGAAACTCTGGCGCGTACGTACTGGCCAAACGAGGATCCAGTGGGCCAGCAAATCAACTTTGGTGGCACCAGTCCGTGGATGACGATTGTCGGCCTCGTCAAACATGCGAAAACATCGTCTCTGGAGGCCGATAACAAGGAAGGTTTCTATTACCTCCCCATGGCGCAGTCTCCTCAGACGATGGCCGCCCTCGTAGTTCGCACGAACAGCTCTCGTCCCGAGTCCATGACCAGCACCATGCAAGACGCGGTTCGCGCCATCGACCCCAATCAACCTCTTTATGACCTCAAAACGATGGAAGAGCGCATCGATGCCTCCCTGACCGGCCGCCGTTTCTTGGTGGTCTTGCTATCGGTATTCGCGGGTCTCGCGTTGTTGCTGGCTGCCGTCGGACTCTACGGCGTCATCAGTTACTCAGTTCGCATGCGCACACGCGAACTCGGCATTCGCATGGCGCTCGGAGCGCAGCGCACGGATATTCTGCGCATGATCCTCGGCACAGGGATGCAGCTCGCCACCATCGGACTCGTCCTCGGACTCGTGGCCACGCTCGTAGTCGGCAGAGTGTTATCCAGTCTGCTTTACCGGGTGAGCCTTTTCAATCCGCTCACTTTGTTTGGTACCGCTTTTCTGCTGGCGTCCACCGTTCTGTTTGCTTGTTATGTTCCGGCGCGGCGAGCCGCCGCCCTCGAACCGATGCGCACCTTGAGAGAAGACTAGGGTCCTTGGAAATTAGTGACCAAATGATGATTCACCAGAGCGAGAGCAACGGTCGTTGTGAGGTACGAGAAAAGAGGCGAGAACGATGATGGCGAGCCTAATGCGAGACTTTTATTATGCCCTGCGCCAGTTGCGCAAGAATCCCGGCTTCGCCTGCACGGCCATCGTGATACTCGGCGTTGGGATCGGTGCCAGTACGGCAATCTTCAGCGCTGTGAACCCGATTCTGTTCGAGCCGCTGCCATACCCCCATGCCAACCGGATCGTGATGATCTGGTACGCCGCGGACGACGGCTCCCGCATTCCCCAGACTTTTCACACCTACCGCGAACTCGCCGAGCGGAATCGTTCGTTCGATTCCATCGCCGTTGCGAATCCCTGGCAGCCGACCCTTACTGGCGCGGAGCAGCCAGAACGGATCGATGGCCAACGAGTGAGTGCCGCCTACTTCCAAAGCCTGGGCATCGTTCCGGCGCTCGGACGAGATTTCCAGGCGGCCGACGATATATGGCATGGCCCGCGAGTGGCAATTCTCAGCAACCGATTGTGGCAGCGGCATTTCAGCGGAGACCGTAACATCATCGGTCAGCAGCTCAGGCTTGACGATGACAGCTTCACTGTAATCGGCGTGATGCCGCGCGAGTTTGATAATGTCCTCACTCCTGAAGCCGACGTTTGGTCGCCGTTGCAGTACAACCCGGGAGATATCGCATCCCAACAGACCCGGGAATGGGGTCATCACCTGCGCATTGTGGCCCGCTTGCGGGCCGGCGTCAGCATTAGTCAGGTCCGGAGCGACCTCGACAGAATCGCTCGTTCTCCAGTTCCTGATTTTCCCCGGCCCGTTTGGGCATCGGCCGATCGAGGGTTCGTCACAAACCTGTTGCAGGATGATATTGCCGGCGGAGTCAAACCGGCTCTGTTCGCGATTCTTGGTGCAGTGGTCCTGGTCGTTTTGATCGTTTGCGTAAATGTGACGAACCTGCTTCTTGCCCGAGGCGTGCAACGGCGTGGCGAATTTGCGTTGCGCTCTGCGCTTGGTGCTGCCCGGCCGCGGCTGATTCGCCAGTTGGTCACAGAGAGCCTGCTGCTGGCCTTGCTCGGCGGTGCTTTCGGAATGTTGGTGGCACACTTTGGTGTGCAGGGCGTAGTGGCTCTCAGTCCACCGGGATTGCCACGGGTGAACGCGATTCGTGTCGATGGTACGGTATTTGTTTTTGCCTTGACGATCACCACTCTTATCGGCCTGGGAGTCGGACTGATTCCGGCGCTGCACACTTTCCGCGGCGATTTGCATCTCGATGTGGAGCGTAGCTCGCGGCGTACCGCCGGTGGGCATCAACTGACCCGCCGCGCTCTCGTTGTTTCCGAAGTGGCGATCGCAATCGTACTGCTGGTGAGCGCGGGACTCTTGTTGCGAAGCTTGGAGCGAATGTTTGCAATCGATCCAGGGTTCGATACCTCGCACCTGCTCACCATGCAAGTGCAGTCATCCGGTCACCGGTTCGACGACGATAGCGCGCGAAACCGGTTTTTTACTCAGGCCGGCGAAGCGGTTCGCCAGGTTCCCGGTGTAACTGCGGCGGCCTTCACCAGTCAATTGCCGTTGAGCGGCGACCTGGAATCCTTTGGCGTCCAGTTTGCCGCCTATCCGAACGATTCCGATGCAGCGATTCGCTATGCGGTGAACCCGTCATATTTCGAGGCGATGCACATTCCGTTGCGCAGTGGTCGTCTGCTTAACGAACGCGACGTAGCCGGATCGCCCGTGGCCGTCGTGATCAGCGAATCATTTGCCCGACGGAAATTTCCCAGTCAGGATCCGATCGGACAATTGCTTCGCGCCGGTCCAGACATCGGCCGCCCTGACCGTCCCTGGGCTACCGTAGTTGGGATAGTCGGCAACGTGAGGCAGGCCTCGCTGGCGCTCAGCGAATCGGACGCTTTCTACACTACGTCCGCGCAGTGGTCGTGGGTTGACCGCGCGCAATCGCTGGTGGTCCGTACTCGCGGCAATGCTGCGGCGCTCACCGGCGCGGTTGAAAAAGCGATCTGGTCAGTGGACAGAAATCAGCCGATTGTCCGCGTTGCCACGATGGACAGCCTCGTCGCGACCTCGGAGGCCGAGCGGCGTTTTGTGATGATCCTGTTCGAAGTGTTCGGACTTGTGGCGCTCCTGCTCGCAGCCACAGGAATCTTTGGCGTCCTATCCGGGAGCGTGACCGAGCGGACACGCGAAATCGGAGTGCGAGCGGCGCTCGGCGCGACTCGCCGTGACATTCTCGTCATGGTAATTCGGCAGGGAATGACGCTGACTGCTCTAGGACTCGCGATCGGAGTCACTGGTGCGATGGTAGCGAGCAGCGCGCTTGTCACGCTGTTGTTTGGCGTATCGCGGCTCGATCCCGTTACATATCTCGGAGTAATTGCTCTATTGGCCTGCATCTCAGCGCTAGCTTGCGGTGTGCCCGCATGGCGCGCGGCACAGGTGGATCCGTCGATCACGTTGCGAGCGGAGTAGCGGATGGGGAGATTGGATGGTCGATCGCAAATGAAATGTGACGGCGAATGAAATGAGTTAGTGAGAAATGGGGAGTGGAATGATTCGACTAAGAAATATCGAACGAAGTTACAAAACCGGAGCCGGTGAAACCTGGGTTCTTCGCCGAGTCAATCTGGATATTCAGCCGGGCGAGTTCATCACCGTGATGGGTCCATCAGGGGCAGGGAAGTCCTCTCTGCTGAACGTCCTCGCGTTTCTCGACGACCAATGGCGCGGCGAGTTTTGGTTCCGCGAGCAAGGGGCGCATACGATGAAGCGCAAGGAACGCGCCGAGCTGGCGAAGAAAAACATCGGCATGGTTTTCCAGAGCTATCACCTCCTCGACGACCTGACCGTGCAGGAGAACATCGATCTGCCGCTCTCCTACAAGGACATTCCGCGCCACGACCGGCAAAGCCTGGTTGCCGACACGCTTGACCGCTTCCAGATCGTCGCCAAGAAAGATCTTTATCCCAGCCAGCTTTCAGGCGGGCAGCAACAACTAGTCGGCATTGCCCGCGCCGTGATTCATAAGCCTTCCTTGCTGTTGGCCGATGAACCAACCGGAAATCTGCATTCCACCCACGCCAAGGAGATCATGGAACTCTTCCGCGAATTGAACCAGCAGGGAACGACCATCGTGCAAGTGACGCACTCGGAAACCAACGCAGCCTATGGAACGCGCACCATCCAAATGCGCGATGGCTGGCTCGTGGGAGATACAGCCAACCCCGGTTTGAATGCGCCTGCGGAAGCAACCAACGTGGCGGTGAATCGATGAGGGGGAGTCTCTACAGGATGTTCAGCAAAGAGTTCAACAAAGAGTTCAACAAAAAGATGTGCCGTGAACTTTCGCGAATGACTGCGTCTCTAGTCCTGGTCACGACCCTCTGCTCCGCACAAGTGCAAACGCCGGCCGAGCTCCGGATGCCGCAGTCGCACAATCCACTCGCGCCGTTCATGGGGGATGAGGTGCCTGTGCCGGTATTATCGAATTCCCCGCGCCTCGACCGCCTGGTTCGCGACGGCAAACTTTACCTGTCTCTGAAAGATGCAATCGCCCTTGCACTCGAAAACAATCTCGATCTCGCGATCGCCCGCTACAACCTGCCCATCGCGGATACCGACGTCCTCCGCACCAAGGCTGGCGCGAGCTTTCGTGGTGTCAACACGGGTGTGGTGCAGGGAACTCCCGGCGGGGGAGTTGGCGGTTTCGGCAGTGGAGCGCCGGGTGCAGGCGCAGGTGGCACAACGGGCGGGGCAGGCGGCGCGGGCGCGGGCGCGTCCGGCCTGGTGCAGTCGACTCTGGGCGTTGGAACTCCCGTGTCTTCGTATGATCCCCAGCTCAACGTCAATGGCGGCATCGAGCATCTGACGCTACCCCAGTCGAACCTCCAAATCTACGGCGTCCCGTCGTTGCAGCTGAATACAACGCAGCTGAATGCCAACTTCTCGCAAGCGTTTTCGAGCGGGACTTCGATTGCCTTCGAGTTCACTAATAGTCGCCAGACTACCAACAGCCCGGATATCTTTCTGTCGCCGGCTCTCAACACTTACTACCGCTTCACCATCCAGCAGCAACTTCTTGCGGGGTTTGGTTTCGGGCCAAACCTGCGTTACCTGCGCATTGCCAACAACAACAAGAAGATTTCCGACATCGCTTTCAAAGATCAGGCCATCGCTACCGTTACCCAGATCGAAAATATTTACTGGGATCTGGTCAACGCATACGAGCAGGCGCGCGTAAACGAGCAGTCTCTCGACTTTGCCAACCAGACGCTCGACAACGCCAGGAAGCAACTGCAGCTTGAGAGCATTCCGCAAATGGACGTGATGAAGGCCGAAGCCGAGGCCTCGCAGCGCGATCAGGATTTGACCGTCGCGCGGACGAACCTTGAGCTCCAGGAATCGTTGATAAAGAACGCGCTGACCAGGAGCCTCGACGATCCTACGCTGCAGGAAATGCCGGTGATTCCGACCGACCGCATGCAAGATGCGGACACGAATGCGGCCGCCACTGAGCCGCTCCTCGATCTGATTGCGGAGGCTTTGAAAAATCGCCCCGAATTGCTCGAGACCGATATCGACTTGGTCAACCGGCAAATCAGCCGCCAGGCAGCGCGTAACGCGCTATTACCGCAACTTTCCGCCGTAGGCTTCTACGGAGGCAGTGGCCTCGCTGGAACTGTTGCGCCCGGGACGACCTCAACGGTTCCAACCGATCTCTACGGTGCGTGGCAAAACACTTTTAACAATTCATCCCCCGACTACTATGTCGGACTCAACCTGAACATTCCATTCCGGAACCGCGCCGCCAAGGCCGATCAGTACCGCTCGGAACTCGAGTATCGCCAGGCCAGCTTGCGCAAAGAGCAATTGCGCAAACAAATTCGTATCGAGGTTCGCAACGCTCAGTACGCCCTTGAACAGTCCGGAGCCCGCGTTCAATCGGCTCGAAAAGCAAGAGATCTGGCGCAGCGCACCTTCGAGATCACAAAGAAAGAGCAGGATCTGGGATCGGGCTCAACCTATCAAACTATGACCGCGCAGCGCGATCTTTCCATAGCCGAATTGAATCTGGTGACCGCCATGACCACCTACCAAAAGTCCAAAGTCGAGCTGGATCGTTCCACAGCCACCACTTTGGAACATAATGGAGTGTTGATTCAGGATGCGGTCACTGGAACAGTCACCGCGTCCGCTCCGTAAATCCATGCCGACCTCGGCCAAGCCGCAAGATATTCGCTCCGCCGCATTTTCGCGGATGCAGGAAAATTCCACGCCTCGTATTCTGGCTGCGGACGACCAGCCTCACATTCTCGAGGCGCTCCAACTCCTGCTCGATCCCCACGGCTACCGCATGGAAAAGGCGAGATCCCCCGCGCAGGTGCGCGAGGCGTTGAACCTGGATTCCTATGATGCGCTGCTGATCGACCTCAACTACACGCGCGACACAACGTCTGGCCAGGAGGGCTTGGATCTTCTTTCTGAAATTGTCGCTCTCGATAGCACGTTGCCTGTCATTGTCATGACCGCATGGGGCAATGTCGAGTTGGCCGTCGAAGCAATGCGCCGCGGCGCCCGCGACTTCATTCAGAAGCCCTGGGAGAATGAGCGCTTGCTCGCGATTCTGCGCACGCAAGTCGAACTCCATCGAGCGCTCCAGCAGGCAGAGCGACTGGCCGCCGAGAACCGCCTCCTTCAGGCACAGGGCCGCCCGGAGTTCATCGCCAAGGCTGCTTCCATGCAGCCCGTGCTTGAGACCATCGCCCGCGTCGGGCCCTCGGATGCCAACGTCCTCATCACCGGCGAACACGGCAGTGGCAAGGAAGTAGTCGCGCAAACCCTGCACGCTCTTTCCCTCCGATCCTCGCGCCCTCTGGTCGCGGTCAATACGGGCGCGCTCGCCGAAAGCCTGTTCGAGAGTGAACTCTTCGGCCACGTAAAAGGCGCCTTCACTGATGCGCGCACCGACCGCATTGGTCGCTTCGAACTCGCCGACGGCGGCACAATCTTCCTCGACGAGATCGGCAACGTTCCCGTCCGTCAGCAGGCGAAGCTCTTGCGCGTACTCGAATGCGGCGAGATCGAGCGCCTCGGCTCATCACGCGCCCGAAAGATCGACGTGCGGGTAATCTCTGCCACCAACTCGGACCTGCATGCCGCCTGCTCTTCAGGCCAGTTTCGTGAAGACCTTCTCTTCCGCCTCAACACGGTCGAGATCAACGTCCCTCCGCTCCGCGAACGCCGCGAAGATATTCCCGCGCTGGCGATCCATTTCCTCCGCCGTTACGCGTCCCGCTATCGTCGCGAAGTCGATGGATTCGAAACCTCGTCCCTTCAAGCAATGGCCCAATATGCGTGGCCCGGAAACGTCCGTGAACTCGAACACACGTTGGAGCGCGCAGTTCTGATGTGCCGCGGCCGCGAAATTCAACCGGCAGACCTCGGCTTGAATATGCAGCGCCCGCAGGCGCAGAATCTTGAGGAGCTAAGCCTGGAAGCCGTGGAAGCGCTCCTGATCCGCAAAGCTCTCCAGCGCTTTCAAGGCAACATCAGCCAGGCCGCCGAAGCGCTCGGGCTGAGTCGCGGTGCGCTTTATCGGCGCATGGAAAAATATGGCCTCTAGCTCGCCATCGAGCGGAAAGGCACAAACGCGCAAACCTCCTCGCAAACGAGTTCGACTCCTCTATGAGCGTCGCATCAGCCTCTACGCGGTGCTGGTTGCTTTGCCCGGAGTTCTGGTCTGCGGCATTCTGATCTGGCAACAACCCTGGCTGCGGGAATCCAAGCTTGCGCTCTCATTCGCGGTGCTGTTCGCCTGGTGGATCCTGGCCATGCTGTTGCACGAGCAAACCGTCAGGCCTCTGCAAACCTTGGCGAACGTTGTTTCGTCGCTCCGCGAGGAAGACTATTCCTTCCGCTCGTG
>Ga0210389_10002658_pt1 | contig 14041 bp, 8 predicted proteins | sample IncBWH28OmetaG_FD_160127 | JGI IMG/M metagenome (GOLD analysis project Ga0210389, IMG submission 160127) | Forest soil microbial communities from Barre Woods Harvard Forest LTER site, Petersham, Massachusetts, United States - Inc-BW-H-28-O ...
GCGTTCAGCTGACGACTCGATGCCTCAACTCCCTGGCCGACCATATCCAGGAAATTGCCGCCAGCAACCCGCGCTTAGTCGTCATTAACGATTCGCCCGATGAACCGGACGTGCGCGAGATGCTGGAGGCATTTGGACGCCGCCATTCCTACGTCACCGTTCTCGAGAACGAGCGTAACCTCGGCTTCGTCAAGAGCGTCAACAAGGGTCTGGAGATCGCCTGCAAAGCCGGTCGCGACGTTATTCTGGTCAACGCGGACACCGAGACCTTCCCCGACACCCTAAAGAATCTCGTTTACGCAGCGTATACCGATCCTCAAATCGGCTTTGCCAGCCCGCGCTCGAACAATGCCTCGATATGTTCGCTGCCCCATTTCCACGGCGGTACCGTTGCAGATCAAGCCGAATCCTATGAGCGATGGAAAATGCTCAGCCGAACAATGCCGGCGTTTCATTTCACACCGACGGCCGTCGGCTTTTACCTGTACATCAAGCACGTCATCCTCGCGAACTTTGGCTTCCTGGATCCAGAATTTGGCCTGGGATACGAAGAAGAAAATGACCTAATCCTGCGAGCCAATAAGGTTGGATACCGAGCAGTGCTGGTCAACAACGCGTTTGCATTCCACGCCGGCTCGGCATCGTTCAGTCTTCTCGAGATGAACCTCACAGATCACCAGGGTGCCAATCTGCGGAAAATGGCGCAGCGGCATGCTGAATTCCTTCCGTTGGTACATCGATATGAGGACTCGGCGCACTACCGCGCGGAAAAACTGTTCAGCCACGTCCTGCCGACCGCGTCAGGTCGACTGAAGCTCGTCTTTGATCTCTCGTCCGTTGGACCCAATTTTAACGGTACAAATGAAATGGGCATGGCGATCATCGATGGACTCATTAGACGCCACTCATCCACATTCGAGTTCAACGTCATCTGTTCACTTGAATCGTTCAAATTTCACAAGCTGGATCGATATCAGGACTTGCGCCGATACGATGCGCGTCTTCGGACTTCTGAAAAATTCGCCATTGGTATTCAACTAGGGCAACCGTTCAGCATGCACGCCATCAGTGTGTTGGAGGATCTTGCGGTCATCAATATATTCGGGATGCTCGATACCATTGGCGATGACTGCGGTTATTTGTCGATAACACACCAACTTGAGAGTTTGTGGGGACATATTGCGCGCCATGCGAACGGAATGTTCTTCAACAGCAAATTTTCCGAGCAATGCGTCATCGCAAGATACCCCGACACGAAAAGCCTCTCCCGTTATGCGCGCCTGCTACCGACCAAACTGACCAGCTACAAGAAAAATCTCCTTGGCGCGCCTGCGGGCGAGCATGTGCTGATCATGGGCAACCACTTTGCCCATAAGGCGTCCGATACGGCCGCGGCGGTCCTAAAGATAGCTTTTCCGAAAATTCAATTTGTCGTTCTGGGAAAAGAGAATCGCGTTTCCCGAAATGTGCGAACCTACCGTGCGGGAACGCTGGGCGACTCGCAAATGGAAGCGTTATATACGCGCGCCAGCGTCGTCGTGCTTCCGTCTCACGTCGAGGGATTTGGGCTGGGATTTGTTCACGCGTTGGCGGCACGCAAAGTGGTTGTCGCCCGCGATATCCCGGCGACGCGCGAAATCCTGGCAACCTACAAGGATGTCAGCGGCGTGTTTCTCTATCGAGATGACGCTGAAATCGTAACTGCACTCAAATCGGCGATGAATGAACGCCAAAGTGAAGTGAATGACAAAGGAGCGCAAACCTGGGACGAATGGGTCGATGGATTCGCCATTTTTTGTCTGCAGCTTGCGCAGGAAGATCACCTATTCACACGGATGGTTCGCAGGATTCAGAGCGGCGATCTACTCCGAAAGGCAGAGATGTGCGATCGTTTGCAGAGCGCTTCGGCGCTTCAGGCCAACAATAGCCCAGGCGCGATAAGTGCGAATACCGGCACAATCATGGATGCGCAAGGACGAGCGTGGCTTCCGGCGGACCATGTGAAAGAACTTCTGGATCTGGATGGCGAGGAATTCGTCTACCGCGCCTACGTCACGCTTTTCAGGAGACTGCCGGATTCCGATGGCCTCGTTAACTATCTTAAGGAGTTACAGTCCGGCATCAGTAAGCTCCAAATCGTCTCGAGGTTGCGGCAATCATCCGAGGGAAAGAAATATGCCCACTCTCTGTCGGGTTATCGGTCGTTTGTCGTGAAGGCAAGGTTGCGATCCTTGTTGAGAATGTCCGTTTCCGAAGCCTAGAACAACTATCACCCCCGCCGTCGGCGCCAATTCCACGTTAGCGGAAATCGCCCACTATCTTGTGGCGTGAACGTCCAGCCATCCCATGCAGAATTGCTCGTACCGATCCCGAAGGTTGATGAAGTCAAGATACAGCGAGGTGACCTGCTCAATGTCGATCCATCGAGATTCCGACAGTTCGCGACCAAAAAGCCCGCTGCAATGACCATCAAATTGGCGCGCGACATAAACGCCTTCTGATGCCGGAGACGGCGATTGTGTCAAGAAGTTCAGTGCTTGGTTCACCAATTGGAATCTGCGATATCCAGCCCCCCAGAGAATTCCGAGCATGGACACTGTGGTGATTTCGAAACTGACGTACTCGGGGACGGTATTGAATTTGGCCATCTGCATGGCAATGAGTTCGTCACCGCCTTCTATATCGCACTTCAGATAATAGGGAACACCAAACTCCGTATAAATATCCGAAAGCGTGGTGGTCGTAACGCTGATCTCCCTGCTTGTCGTGATGTTCTTTTCCGCGACGGCCTGAGACAGCGAACTCCAGTCATCCTTCTCATCATTCACATAGAAAGACACTACCGCACCGGACGAATCCGATAAGGCCTTCTGAACTATATTGAATTGGCCCCCAACCAAATACTCAGATAAATACGCTGCAGCTTTTGCCGCCATCTCTGGATTGGCCTCTACACCGACAACTTTGAAGCCCTTTTTCAAATAAAACTCGGAATCGAGACCTGCATGAAGACCGATGTCGTAAATCAGATTTGGATTTAAAATCATAGTGAACTCTCACTGATCTGTTGCATTCGGCTCTTAGCAAATACTAAACGGGAGTGTAGCCGGAGTAGGACGCTCACCGCGACAACAAAGTAGATCACGCGTGTCATACCACAATGAACCCTGGCGGATCGGGTCATTTGATCTGCCAAACTATTCGTACAATCCGGACTCCAGAATCCGGCCATGCAATGCACAGATTTTCGATGTTTGGAACAATTTACCACGGGTCGCCGTGCCGGCTTTTTACCATTTCACATTGGCCTTAAAGTATTTCTTGTAAATTTTTTGCATTCTCTTAACAACATCGATGTCCAATGATGACTTCCATACGCCATTGACCCCGCTATTGAATCGATGCGCCTTGTAAGAGAGCGCTGTCTGCCTTTTTGTCGAAATAGGACCGGCTTTAATCCCGAAGCATCGGTTGATCTTTTTCCGGAATGCAGAAATGTTCGCGAGTTCTCTGTGATACGTGATGGTCTTCTTGGGATATTCGAAGTCAATCCAGTATTTCGCCCACGAACAATAGGATTCCAGCATGTGAATATACAGTCGGGCCCTAGTGTTGATATTCTGGCTAAAAATGTCCGGACCGTACTGCGTACGAAGTTCATCGAGATATCGACGAGAATCGTCTGTATCCCTTTCATTTTCGCGAAGCATCATCGAGAGTGCCGAGAAAAACGAATCCCTGGGGTCTCGAAGATGCACCCACAGAGGCACTTCAAATTTTTCCACAATGTGTTCATTCCACGCGTTCGCACCGAGGTGGAGGTGATTGAATTCTCCTCCCACAGCTTTTAATACCTCTACGCGCCCTGGTATCAGATAATTGGAGTCTGCGGATCCATATGCATAGAAGATATCGGACCTGTAATTGTATTTATCTTTCAGAAGCGCGGAAAGGAAAGTACCGCCGCTTTTTGGTAAAAATGCAGATACGAAGAATGGATTTCCGGAGGAAAAGTGATTTTTGAGGTATTGAAACAATGCAAATCTCGAACGCTCCGCCGAAGCCATCACGGAATAAAAGATCTTCTTATCGAACTGTCCTGGCGTCGTCCAAGACAACAGTTCGGAGAACATCAGTTGAAAATCCTGATGGAACGCGGTGGTCTCTGCGGCAGTGATCAGTGTATTGCGCAACGCAGAAATGTCGCGCTTGGCCTCAATCTCTCCAAGAACCCACGCCTTGATCGATTCGATCAGATTGTTAGTTGCTTTAGGCTCGCTATTTCGCGCGATAATTTGTAAGGGATTGCGAAGGAATTCAGCGATCGTATCCAGGTGCATATTGCTTAGCCCGACCTGCAAAAGCGAAAGCATTTCAGTCGACGATGGGGTTTTGCATCCCACATTGTTATCGAACCAGGTGGATTGCCGAGCGAGCTCGGCTCGTGTCAATCAGAACGTCGTTTCGCGAGTCTCTGATGAAGCGTCCATTGGGCTTGGCTCGCTTGTACGCTATCGTGTTGGGCATTACCCGATGTTCGATCCCCCTGCCGGCTGTGTAAAGGCACCACTCCCAATCCTCGTATCCACTACCGGCAGATATCGACGAAGGCAGGAACGGGTTATCGGCCAACAACGCTCTCGCAGCAATCATAGTTACATCCCACAGATTGGTGTGGAGCAACGATGCATAGTTCGTTAGGTACTCGTTCCAATATGGTTGCTTCCAAATAAGGGCCTTTTCTCCAAAATAATACAAATATTCCGGGTGACAAACGATGCCGTTTCTTGACGGATTGGCGCGATTATCCAGTATCGCGAGAATTCCCTGGGTCACGAAGGAGCGCCCCACCAAATCGTCGCCGTCCATAACGATAACAACGTCACCTCTGGCCGCTAAGACTCCATCGTTTCTGGCCGAACCCGGTTCGCCGTAGTTTGTCCTGATCACATCTATTGATTCGATGACGCTAAATCCGCCATCGGAGCGCGTGGCTTCCTGTATATCGGAGACCGTCTCTTCGGTAGTGGCATCAGCGCGATCCAGGACGAATAGCACTTGAAGCCGCCGACCTTTGTGGGAATTCATCGAAAGCGAGAATACGGCCGACTCGAACCCTCTAACAACTGAATCAAAGGCCGTCTTTAACTGGCCGCCCTCGTTGTGTGCCGCTATTATTGCCGTGGCAAGCATTAAATTGCCTCCCGATGAATGATTGTTGAGAGTAATTTCTCGACCGCGTCCTGGCGATGAAATTTTCTTATATACAAAGACAGGTTTTCGGACCGACGTTCTGCAAGACCCCGATCTTCGCAGCACAAATTCAGTGCATCCCGGAATGCCAGCACATCATCGAACCGCCCCACAAGATATCCCCTCTCGTTGCCAATCAATTCCGTTAATCCACCCAATGAAGGAGCAACAACGGGTAGCCCTCTCACTCCGCATTCCAGCGCAATGTTGGGCGTACCCTCCCATTGCGTCGTCAGCAACAGGGCATCATAGATGTCGACGTCTATAGAAGTGAAATCGCTGTAACGGCCCTTAAATAGCACGTTGTCCAGCGACCGTAGTTCATCGATGACCTGTGACTGAGAATCTAGTAATGGAAAGCCACAGAAATCAAAGGTCAGATGCGGACACATTTTTGCAACCGCCAGCGCTATATCCAGGCGCTTCTGCCTGTCGAACCGACCGGACCACAGAATTCTAGATGTTGCAGAATAGGTCCTCTTTCGGGCAACTGACATCGTATTATTTTGGACAGGAAACAATATGCCGTGACTCGCTGAACGCTCCAAGCCCAACTCATTTATTACGCCACCAAAATATTTCACGCTGTCAGAGAGCAAGTGAACATTGGCCCTATTGGCAGACCGCGAAAATGCCCGCAAGTAAGATACCTTGTCCCCAGTTGGATCAACGTCATCGCAGAAGAAGAAGCCGATATACGCTCTATTGTGAGTAATTCGGTTTCCGAATTTATCGAGCACTCTCCAAGCAAGCCGCGAGTTCAGGTTGATGACTGCCAACGGATTAATGAACTCGATCATCATGGCCGTTAGATACTCCCGAGTTGCTATATCCACGTCCCTCAGCAAGGAATTCATGTGGATTACTTTTACATCGTCCGAGAGCTTTCCGATCCCATCGTTGTTGCCATCTTCCGTGAGGCATATGTAAACCGTAGTATTTTTCGCGAGAATATTTGCCACCAAACAGCACAGTGCATCCGCGCCGCCCAGCGATATCCAAGGGGCAAAAAACAGGATGCAAGGGGCGTTGTTATCAATTGCGCTCGTCAGCTCCAGCAGGAGCGTCCCGATTCGATGGGAGTGATGCAAATCGACGTAATCGAAAGCGACTTGGCTGACTTTCGCGAGATCGTCGGTATTTTCATTGGCTAATAGCGGAAACAAGTCATCGCCAACTTGGTCAAGCACCGTGGACAGCCTTTCGTCAGGCTTCGTCATATAAACGCTTTGGTTTGGCGCGCTTCTTGGCGAAAACTTGTAAAGATCACCGTGCGCAGCTACGGCCTTTTTGTATTCTATCATCCACGATGTTGAAAACTTCGACGCTTTTCTTAGGTAGGTAAGCAAAGAGTGCTGGCAGAACGAGGCTCTCGCGGAATAAACCATCGCGCCGTGCACGGCGCGATCCTGCGCCGTGAACTGATTTGATCCAGCCGGTACGTCAAAAGCTCCCGCGCTGCCAATCGCAAATGACAGGAGTTGATTTTTTGCACAGGCAGCCCGAAAAGCCTCTAGTATCTCGTTGTACACATTTTCGGACCACTGGCATTTTATTGGGTACAACAGTCTATCGATCGCGGTAAATACAGCGAGTATTTGCGCGTTGGAAATCGGTATCGCTTCAATATTGCACGATCCGCCGCTTGTAGACATATACACGATAGATCGGACGACTAACTCGATGAACTGGTGGCAAAAGCGTCGATCCGGAAGAAGAACGGTGCGAATTGACGATCGTGCAATGCTCCTGAATTGCTCGATGCAAGATTTGGCCTTTTCTTCGTTCAGCATGCTCGCGTGTAGGGCAAATCTTGCGGTATCTATGAAAGCCACTCTCGAAGCTTCAAGTACCGATTCCGGTTGGCCGGAATAGTTGAAGTCGCAAAGGCAACGAACCACGTTGAACGTATTTTTCAACACCAAATTGATGGAAGGTACTGCACCGCTCGCTACCGCCTCATTGATCCGAGGCTGAATGTTCTTCGCATAGATCTCGAAAGCGGCCCATAGTCCTGACTCCCATAGATAGTCCCAGACGTGCAGATATTTCACGAAAGCGGCACGATTACCGGTGCAATCAATCGCGCACAATGATGCGAGGTGAGATATTTCCGCAGTGCGGTTGTGCAAGCGAAAATATTCGAACCAATATGTGTAGTTATCTGTTGATGATGCGTTGCGAGTACATGCCAAAAAGCACGCCGCCACCAGTTCAACGCAGTCGACTTCGAATTCCAGTGCGATTTGTGATGATTCCGATTTTATTACACAGGGTATTGCTCTGCCCTTCTCTACATGTAGGGATGCGGACAATATCCCCTGAAGGGCCCGATCCGGATCTTCAACGGCGAAACTAATATGTGCCGCGGTCTTTTTTTCGCCGGCCACCGCGGTTACCTTAATTTTTATGCCTCCATTTTTGACAGGCAATGTAACGTATGAATGTATGGCGAGTACGGCATCAGCGAGAAGAGACAAATTCGTGAGCCCTTCCTGGATTTCGACTTCTCCCACCAAAACAATCGATCCATTTATAGCGTTGGCGATCCGGACCCGCGGGATCGCTTTTTTAATTGGGACCAGGAGCGGCGAACCAACAATATGAGTAATCTCTACGTCGGTGCTTGAGATTGACACTTCGACTTTTTTCTGTCGATTGTCTCGTCCGGTCGTCGTGCAGTAGCGCTCTATGTCCTCGGCAATATCAAAGTCGAAGCCAAGTAGGTTGGTCGTTGTTTCAAACTTTTCGCTTACATCTGGCCGCTGCACGTTGGTGCGCATTTCCCGAATTAGGCGGCCATCAAAATATATAAATACTGACGGGTGCGTGTCCCTGCTGCCAAGCACCCAACCAGATACTCGGGTCTTGTCAATTCGTTCAACATATCCCTGAATTTCGTTATCCATGTCAGCCTTCTGAATTTCAATTCGCGTATCGCGCTTATTCGCAGCCATCTTTTAATATCCTGATATGCAGGAGAAGGCGACCGTATCGCCGGACGAGGTCAGGGTACCGGAAATCTTTCCAGTCGAGGCCGAGCCGATTACGTTTGCCCAGGCGACGCCAGACGTTGCATCGCCGCCCGTGCAGACGTATCCATTTGTCGACTTGGGCAGGTTGATAATCTGTGTCGAGGACCCGGCGTTGCTGTTGCATTTGAACGAACCAACGACTGCTCCGCCCGTGAGCGCCGAAGTGGTAGCACAGCCCCCAGTGCCGGTGCCAAGCGTGAACGTCGTGCCCCCTGCTCTTAATTGGCCAACAGTATCGCTACAGGCCTTTGAGGCGAGACATAGTCGTCCGCTAAAGGCGCCTGGCGCCGTCCAAGTGCTATCTTGATCGAAGACATACCCATTGATAGTGTAGTTGGCCGGTGCATCGAACCAGGACGGAGTTGTTCCGGAGAGAATACCTATCTCAAAATTCGCATTATTAATCGTGACCGTGGAAACCGGCGCGCCGTAGATGCCTGCCGCGTCGCGCGCGAAAATTGGGCCGCTCTGCTGTGGGCCTTGGTCGCGTAGATGCAGTCCCTCTATAGTGATGTTTGCATAGCCAGCAAAAAGAATAATTGAGCTCATCGTCCGGTTTCTGGTGACATTTTCGAAATGTATATCGAGGTCGAGAAAACTCGCGCTCGGATACGAGTAAGGTGCGTAAAGCACTATCGCCGGTTCGGCGGGCGTTGCGGCACTTGTCCAGTTAAAGACGTAGCTGTTGATGAATTTGTGCCTGGCGGTGCCGCTACCAATCCATAGTGGAACACCGCCAAGGCCCCAAGTAGATATCACGCATTCATTGCAGGTTGCCTCGTTAAATGAGATCGGATTATCAGTGGGATAGGGGCCGCCCGTAGCGACAGTTTTAAAAGCGAAATGATTTGCGCCGTCAAATATCGCCGCGTAAGTGCCCGCAGTTCCCGTGCCTTTAGCAACGTAGGAATTCGTAAACACGGATGAGTTGACATAGGACGTTTCCGACTGGTTGCTATAAAATGCAGAGAGCGTGAAATACCCGCCAATAGTTACATGCTCCAAATTCTCGTGATCCGCCGCCGGGTTTGCGATTGCGACGCGCCCCAGGGCGAGGCCGATATTTGGTGTCCGCGTTTCGCTGCCATAAACGTTGAGCCCGCTGAATTGCACATTCTCCGTCCCCGATGCGTCGATACAAGGCGTGCCGTTGGTCTCGCAAACCAATACCGCGCCATTTCCATCCCATACCACGCCGCCGCCGCGAATCAGAGTCGCGTTAAGGGTCTCTTTGATAAGACACCCGACAGCCGAATGCGACATCACAATCTTTGCCGTATTGCCGTTTGCCCAATTCGCTCGCCATGATCCGGGGTACTTTACCGAACGAATCGCCGACAAGGCTGCGTTGAAGGCTGCGGAGTCATCCGTAACGCCATCACATTTTGCTCCGTAAGCGGCCGCATCGAATACGGCCACGGAAAGACTTCCCATCGGCGCCTGCACATTCGTGCCGGCCTGCGCGATAGGCGTCGTGGCAACCGGTATCTTGTTTTGCCCAATAGCCGCGCTGGCGACCAAGTAGCTGGCCAGGGTTAGTGATAATCGTTTCATTCTTCGTCGACTCCCGGGTGCTACTGATTCGGATCGTAAGTACTCAAGATCTACTCAGCTATTCGATACGGAGGACTTCCAAAACGAAATGACAATCCGATCGTTCGTGACCATAACGCACATCCAAAAAAGCGAACTTGTCGCAGAAAAAATCTTGCGTTCTCCGAAAGATTCCCAGCCAATCATTGAAATTGTAGTTGTGCTTATGATGCAAAAATCGCTGATTGGTCGGAATATGCCCGCTCAATACTGCTGCCTGATATTCCTTGGTCAAATGCGCGACCTCATTCGTGTGCAAGATTCCTTCACCCGACCCTGAAATGTAAAGCCTATCATGCAGCTCGGCATGCATTAATGGCTTGTGATACTCGGCAATATGGTGTTCAAAATCAAAATTTGGAAGCCAATTCTTATCCAGCAGAAAGTTGATGTCAGGCAGTACGATATACACGACACCACCGGCACGCGTGATGAACAAAAGATTTTCTACGGCCCTGAGAAAGCTATCTGCATGCTCGAGCACATGACTCGCTATTGCGAAATCGTATCGCGCAAGATTTCCGCGAGGAAACTCTGGATCGTCGACTGAATACTGAATGTCAATCCGATTTCCCCCAAAAGCCAGTGTTGAGTCACAATCACTCATCTGCGCGCTTGCATCGCCGAAAAGTGGTATCGGGGTTGCGCCAGCACCGACCTCTATTCCACTGCCTCGAAGCCAACGCATAGAAAGCGTCTCCACTGCCGTTGATGTATTGCCGTAAATTCTTCGTTCATGTGGATGTTTTCGGAAATGTTCCAGCAGCGCAGGGTCGGTTAAATGCCGAAGGTCGAGGTTATAATTTCTATAGATGTCGGGAGAAAACTTGGTTGCCATCTTACGTACGCCTCGTCATAAACAGCGGCGCACACGCACTGTAGCTTGCGGTAGTGATCGGCATTAGCGGCAAAAAACCATGCAACCAAACAGGGGTACGCCGTCACCGGCTCGAAATCGGGCATCTATTCTTTGCAAGAGGGGAAAAAGAAACTCACGCAACGACCGCATGCCCATAGGACTGACACGGTGGTGTTGTTCGAGAAAGCTGTCTAGGTATGCTGTGAAGGAGCAATGGCCCTGAGCCTTGGATAGATCACTATCGGCCAGATCGTGGAAATGTCCATTGCTGTAGAAGTGGCTCTTGCTGAAACCTGCTGCATCCGCACCAGCGATTAGCTCGGTGATTAAGAAAGAGTGCTTATCCTCGCCGAGTTTTACAACGGTGGAATCGGCAAGAAGATAGATTGAGTCGCGGCAACCGGTGATGCGTTCTAAGTCCGTGGGGTCGAGCGCATCCTTTGGCCATAGCGGCGAAAGTACAATATCCAGGGCCATGCCCATCATCAAGTTACCCTCGCGGCAGGGCTCTTGGATTACTAGCACGCCGCCTGCCCGCAGCCGAATAGCTGCATCACGCAGAAAGCCTCGCCAGTCACCGACGTGATGGAGCGCCGAGGCAATAACTATCGCGTCTAGGCTCTCAGCGGGCAAGCGCGCCAGATCTTCGCCGGCCAAAGTAGCAAAAGTTGTTGTCTGCGCCGACAAGCCCGCCGCATCCATTTTGCGACGAACCATATGCAAGAAGACGGGCGAAGTGTCAGTAATAACTGTCTGCACTCCGGATGCTACCGCGACAAGGCCAAGCGAGCACGTGCCACCGCCAGCCCCAATTTCGAGCATCGTATGGATCGGCCGCGTGGCATGACGCTTGATGAGTTGCCATGCCCCACGGCCGCTTCGAAGCGAGTCCTCGCGATTTGCGCCGCCTATATGCTCGTCGTACGAGTCCTCACCTCCTTCAAAGTGCTGAGGTGAAGAGATCACGTGCACCCCATCCACCCGAGGGTAGGCAAAAAGATCGAGGTCGTGTCTCATTTGCATGGCTTCACGCGAATCATGTGGTGATTGCCGGTCCTGTCAGGGAAAACAATAAAAATACACCGAGCTCTCCCCCGTGATCACTGAATTCCAAGTAAGTGCGCTGCACTCCCGTGCATTGCAGCAGAAATAGAATTTCGTTCATGTTGTAGGGATTCATTTGCATTTCGGGATCGGCATCGGTCGGTATCGATTGGCCCTTCGTCGCGGGTGGAGGCTGTGTCGGCGGAGCGACACCATATGTCGAGGCAAAGCGAGTCTTTGAGTAGGTCAAGTGAATTGCGCCGACGCCGCCCGGACTCAGGTGTTCCAGGAGCTTGCCGAAAATTGCCCGGCCGCGTTGAACCGGTATGTGTTGAAAGACTATAAAAGACTGAATGAGATCGAATGTGCCGGACAGCGCCGACAGGTCATCGTCGGAATGTAGCAGCCTCACATTGCATAGCTGGCGCTCGTCGCAGTTTCGCCGAGCTTCCTCAAGCATCGACGGTGAAACGTCGAGTCCGACGACTTCGTCCGCAAGCAGTGCAAACGGCACCAGCAGCCGTCCGACGCCGCACCCGAAGTCCAAAATCCTTTTTGGCCTGAATTGTGGATCAATGTTCCTTTGAATTGCTGCCAACAAATAATTCGCAAATGTTTCGCCGTCCCTAAAGAATTCCTGCTTGGCATCTTCGTTCAAGCCGTTGCGTCTAAATTTTGGATTGGTGATGACCCCGAAATACGGATCGCGGCGGCCCCATTCTTCCCAGGCAACATCGGTACTCATATCCGTAGGATCGCTACTCATGGTACGGCTGGCGCACACCGGCGCAGGAAAGATTGCCATTTTGGCAAGATCGTGTCGTGAGAGTAGCGCGCCGCGATGATCGCTCCCTTTGCCACGAGTTCGTCTCGGCGCGCGTTTCGCGCGGGATCGATTACCGATTCAATCGCGCGAGTTACCGCATCGACGGAATAGGGATTGAAATACTCCGCCGCGTCGCCAAAGACCTCGCGATGTACCGGGATATCGGAGGCGGCCACAGTACCGCCGGACCTCATCGCTTCGATTCCGGAAAAATCAAAACCCTCACCGAAACTCGGGCATATCGTCAACCTCGCTTGCGCGTACAGCACACGCAATTCCTCGGCCAGCACATCCTCAAGTAGAAAGGCGTCACCGCGATCGAGCCACGGCCTGAACTTGCGAACGATGCGCTTCTGGTGCCAACCCAAGGCTCCCACCATCAACAGCTTCAAGGTCGGAAAGCGCTCTGCACGAAGTTGTTCCCATGCCGAAAGCAAAGTCAGGTGATTCTTGCGGGGTTCTATCGTGGATACTATGAGCAAGTAGTCCAGCTTTTGACCTTGCGCGATATCGTCGAGCAACCTGCGCTTAACCCCATGATCGAGTGGAGGTTTGAGGCGAGTGTTCAACCGCGTTCGAATGATTTCGGGAACGCGGCCAGCGTCCGATGGTGCGTCGTTGTAGTGGTGCGACACCATGTTGTGGATGGTAACGGCACGCTCTTCCACCTGCGGAAAGATCGACACCAAATCCCTTCGCGTGGCGTCCGAGACGCAGACGAACCACGCGCCACTCATCACATTTTTGCGCAGTGCTCGGTAGTGGAAAGCCTGATGAAAGCGCCGGTCCGAAATTGTGTGCGGCATCAACATTGGAATCGCATCGTGATAGTGGATCACCAGCTTCGTGTTCTTGGCGACCGTCGCCGGATACGGCGTCTCGGATATCATGATATCGAAATCCGACGTATCGAGTCGCGGGTACAGTGAATAGCCGAGCTTTCGGGTCACGAGTGCGCAAATATGCATAGCGGTCCACGGAACGCGCGCAATTCTGAATGCCGCTCTAGTGACAACTTCGAAGTCTTCCGACGGTAGGGTTCGTGCGAAGTACCGCCGCCAGAGGAAATCGCGAAAATGCAGTGCTTCGAAGCGCGTCAGTCGCTGCCGTCCACCAAAAAAGTGTTTGATGGCCATGACGATTGTGTGGACGGTAGCGTAAACGTACGAATCCCAACTGCCTGTTTCGATCGCTATGACGATTCGGCTAAGTCGATTAATCTCCTGATCCATGGACAAGCGCCCGAGTAAGCCACCTCCCCGTGGCGGCAAGCCCGCAGTCAGGGAACGCTCGGCGCTTTGCAGTAGACCGGCAACTTCGGTTTGTTCCAGCAATGCAAGACTACGGAACAGCAAACGCGTCGCTTGAGGAATACCGGCGTGTCCGCCTAGCGCCGGCCGAAGCTCGAAGAGTATGCGTAGCGGTGCTTTC
>Ga0210389_10002660_pt1 | contig 14039 bp, 10 predicted proteins | sample IncBWH28OmetaG_FD_160127 | JGI IMG/M metagenome (GOLD analysis project Ga0210389, IMG submission 160127) | Forest soil microbial communities from Barre Woods Harvard Forest LTER site, Petersham, Massachusetts, United States - Inc-BW-H-28-O ...
AAGGAGTGGTGCCATGAGTACTGTGATGCGACAAGATCCCTGGGGCGTGATGCCGCGCCTACAAGAGGAAATCAATCGTCTGTTCGGCAATACACGCGAGAATGACAGCAGTTCTGCGACTGCCGCTTGGGTTCCGCCGGTGGATATCCATGAGTACGCGAATCGCTTCGAACTGTATGTTGACCTACCAGGTATCGATCCTGCCGACGTGGAACTAACTCTCGACGGAGGAGTACTTACTCTCTCCGGTGATCGACTCGAGCAAGTCACGACGAAGAACGGTGAAGACTTGCAGGGTCGTCGCATCGAGCGCGGCCATGGATCTTTTCATCGTCGCTTCGTTTTGCCTGATACGGTAGACGGAGAGAAGGTCAATGCGACCGGAAAGAACGGAGTTCTGACCGTCACGATTCCGAAGCAGGCGAAAGCGATGCCGCGGCGGATCCAAATCGGCGGCTGATCCAACTGCCATCCGGCCCATGGCGCGGCGAAATCCGTGCCATGGGCCAGCCCGCCCAACGATTTGGCTGTTCTTGGACGTCGGCATATTCCCGGCGCCAAATTGGCGAGGAGGCTTTCCAGGACGAGTGTCACCCGGCGTCCACGATTACTCGAATCATGGCTCGACGTACCGCCACAGGCCGCTATTCCACATAGCACCGATAAGAACATTGTTACTGCCATCGTTAACGGCGCTGATTTGCGCGGCACCTTGAGTTAACCCGGCAGGAGTGCCTGGCGCCACCCAAGTGCCGTTGCCCGGTTGGGCTCCAACTTCAAATGACGAATCGAAGGTACCGCCTGGGCCCGCAGGAAATCCAAACATCGAATAAACATTCTTTGATGTACCAACAACAACGGATTCATCGTTGGTCAAACCCGCGTGAGTCCATGTTTGTCCGTAGTCAGCGCTTCGTAAAACACCCTGGCCCAGGATCGAATTAGAGCCCGCCATAAACACAACACCGTTGCTATCGGGTTGATAAATTTGCGCAGCGCCAGGGGGGTGTTCGTTCGTGTCCACTTGAACCCAAGTCGCACCCCTATTTGCTGTCCGCCAGGTGCCGTTGACTCCGCCGCTTTGCTCGCCGATCCACAGCCAAGTCCCACGTGTGGCGGCGGCATCGCCGGTATTGATGAAGAAGACGAAGCCGGTGCGACCATTTGTTAACATTCCAGCGTCAAGGTGAACGGCGCTCCAGTTCTTGCCGCCGTTAACGCTCTCAACAATAGAATCATGTTCGTGACCAGCCATAATGAGATGGTTTTCGTCATAAGGATCAACGACAGGCGCGTAGTAGTCCTGGCGGGCACCCCCGGGACCAACGGAATATTTAGTCCAATTCACACCGCCATCGACAGACTTCCAAAACCCTTCCCCGCTGCCTTGAATGCATCCTTGATAGATAGTCGGAGGACCGGCTCCGCCGCTCGGTGAGACCGTAATTCCTCCGACGCAATCGCTTACCCTAGCGGCATTCTTTCCCGTATTGATGGGGCCAATCCAGGTAGCGCCATAGTCCGTCGATTTCCAAATTCCTTGGCAGTTAAACTCCGCATAGAGATTCGAGGGATTCGAGGGATCCGCCTCAACCGATTGTGTGCCATCGTTTCCGCACAAATTATCGGTGAGATCCACGCCCGCAGGCGTCACATTGATCCAAGTCCCGAAAGTTGGGGGAGGAGGATTCGGAACCGCGACGACTTGCGCCGAGTTCGCGCTCTCACCGGCCGAATTGATCGCCGAGACGACGTAATAGTAGGTCGTGCCGTTGGTGAGCGCGGTGTCGATATAAGAGGTTGAGGTGGGCGCGGCGATTTGAGTGTAGGGTCCACCGCTGGTACCGGAGCGCTTGACGTTGTAACTCGTCGCGCCGCTGCTTGCGGACCAGGTGAGGCTTACCTGCGTATTGCCGGCCGTGGCGGTGAGATTGGTCGGTGCTGGCGGCGGTCCGCTAGGCGTTGCGGAGACTTGCGCGGAATTCGCGCTCTCACCGCTCGAATTGGTCGCCGAGACGACGTAATAGTAGGTCGTGCCGTTGGTGAGCGCAGTGTCAATATAAGAGGTTGAGGTGGGCGCGGCGAGTTGCGTGAACGGACCGCCGCTGTTGGTCGCACGCTTCACGTTATAGCCCGTTGCGCCCGCGCTCGCCGTCCAGGTGAGGGTTACCACAGCGTTGCCGGGCGTCGCTGTGAGATTGGTCGGTGCTGCCGGAGCCATGCTCTGTGCGTTAGGCGTCGCGGAGACTTCCGCGGAATTCGCACTCTCGCCTGCAGCGGTGAGCGTCGAGACGACGTAATAGTACGTCACGCCGTTGATAACCGAGGAATCTGTATATCCACTCGAGGTGGGTGCCGCGAGCTGCGTGTACGGACCGCCGCTGGTGGTCGCACGCTTCACGTTATAGCCCGTTGCGCCGGTGCTGGCTGTCCAGGTGAGGGTTACCACGCCGTTGCCGGGCGTCGCCGTGAGATTTGTCGGTGGTACCGGAGTCACGCCCGGTATCCCGGGCGTTGCAGAGACTTGCGGGGAATTCGCACTCGACCCTGCGGCGGTGAGCGTCTGGACGACGTAGTAGTACGTCGTACCATTCGTGACCGAGGAATCTGTATATCCATTCGAGGTGGGCGCGGCGACCTGGGCGAGTTGCGTGTACGGACCGCCGTTGGTGGTCGCACGCTGCACGTTATAGCCCGTTGCGCCCGCGCTGGCTGTCCAGCTGAGGGTTACCTCGCCGTTGCCGGCCGTCGCCGTAAGATTGGCTGGGGCCACCGGAATCTCAGGAATTTTGGCGTGCGGTGGCAAACAGCCGGCAAGCAGTGCCAAACACCCCGCGATCAGGAGGCCGCGGAACGCGACACTGATGGGCGGGTGTTCGATCATTTTGCATGCTCCCGATCGTCGGGGGTTTGCCGTAGAACCCCTCTGAAGCCGATGATAGGGCGCAATGCATTCAGTTTGACGACGAGATACAAACCGTCGGCACGTAGGAGTTATCCGACGCCCAAATTTAGGGCTGGTCCTACCGCGAATGTCCCGCTAATAGGCACTCGCAACACTTTTGTTCGGAAAGTAGGAGTCTCCGTTTAAATCGTGTCACCCGACCATTGATTTTAAAGCACATTTCTCAGTGACTGTCTCTCTAGGTGTCACGGTCCCCCGACCGGTGCAGACCGTGCCCACTGCTTCGTCCGCCTCGTTCAAGTCTGGTCGGCTCTAAGCCCTGAATTGCTGCGTTTAGATTTTTTTGGGCACGGCCGCTTCGATTGACACGTTAATATTTGCGTGCCCAAAAAAATTGATGCTACCGCGCTGGCCAGGGAAAATTTGATGCACACCAGTGATCGCGCCGGTGCTGACCCACTGGCCTTTGCGCAAAGGCCGGCCGCGTTCCGCAAGGTGACCCAATAGAAAGCGCAAGGCCTCGAGCGCTCCACCGGGTAGATCCGCAGCAGAGGCGAAACCCACGCGCTGTTCGTCGATCTTGGTTTCGCAGATGAGACGGCTCGGAATTTCGATCAAGCGGCTATCGAGCCGCGGCCCGAGAATTAGGCCGCTGTTATTGCCGAAGTCCGATGCAATCGATGTCGCGCCCAGTTCATTAATATTAGCCAAAGGGCTGGCAGCAAACTCGACGCCGGCTCGCCACTCGTCGACGAAGGTTGCTGCTTGTTGCAAAGTCCAATGGGTTTGCGAGGCGGGCGCGTCGCGAGCGACTGCGACAACCAGCTCGACTTCGATGGCCGCGAAACCACCGGCGATCGCTGAGAGCTTGACGGGCTCATCCTTCAGCAACTCAAAGATATTTTTTTGGAAGATCGGACCGGAGAGGCGAGCGGCCCCAATCGCAGCTTGCGCGGCCGGAGGTACTAAACCCACTTTCCAGCCAGCGATTTGGTCGGGCCAAAGAGCAATGGCGGCCTCTTGTACTGCATAGCCGGTGCGCATGTCGTGGGGTAATTCCCCAGGAAATCCAGGCAGCGCTTGTGCAGTCTCGCGCGCGCGGACAAATGCGCGCGCGATGGCTCCTATCGCATCCGCTGAAAACTCTCCCGGCTTCGGCGCCGGCGCGTTCTTTGGTGGGTCACTTGATATTTGCACTCGTGCGAGAGCCTAATTGTAGCGGTAACCGGTGTCAATTAGCGTTCCTCAAGTGGTACGGCCGACAAATTTGAGTTAAACAGCTTGTATCGATCCCTGAAAAGTCGAGAGTTTGTGGATGCGGAGCAAGAAAAAAGCCATGACACCGGGCGTAAAGCCCCCGCCGGAGCGGGACTCTGACGCTCTGCCTGAGCGTCCAACAATCAACGATATCGCGCGTATCGCAGAAGTTTCCAAGAAGACCGTATCGCGAGTACTCAATAAGTCGCCTTTCGTATCGCCGGAGACCCGACAAAAGATTGAAGCGATCATTGAACGCACGAGCTATACGCCCGACCCCCAAGCGCGTGGGCTGGCGTTCCGGCGCTCCTTTCTCGTCGGGATGGTATTCGACAACCCGAACCCCCAGTACGTCGTCAACATGCAGCAGGGCATCCTCGACGGCCTACGAGGATCGGGCTTCGAATTGGTGATACACCCCTGCGATCGGCTCAGCCGCGGGTACCTTGAATCGGTTCGCGATTTTGCGGATCGTCAGAAGCTGTTCGGCGTCATCTTGACGCCGTCGGTGTCCGAAGATGAGCAATTAGCGAGAATGCTCGAGCGAATGAATTGTGCCTATGTGCGCATCGCTTCAGTGCCGCTCGACCGCCCGGATCGCATGATTGTTTCCCATGATCGCAACGGCGGTGCCCAGGCAGGCCGGCATTTGACGTCCCTCGGGCATCGCCGCATCGGTTTTATCAGCGGGCCGTCCACCTTTCGCTCCAGTTACGAACGGCGAGCAGGCCTGGAAGAGGGCCTGGCCGTATCGGGCCTGCAACTGCGTCCGGAATTGATTGCGGAGGGCGCCTACACATTTGAAAGCGGCAGATCGTGCGGCGAAATTTTGCTGAACAAACCGGACCGCCCTACCGCGATTTTCTGTGCAAACGATGAGATGGCCGCTGGCTTGCTGTTGGCTGCGCGGCGTGCGCATCTTCGCGTGCCAGAGGATCTCTCTGTGGTCGGATTCGACGATTTTCAGGTCGCCACACAGGTATTTCCCACCCTGACCACAGTGCACAGCCCAATACGCAGCGTGGGGCAGTTGGCCGCGCAAAAACTCTTTGCGCGCGAGGGCGCAGCCTCTGCCGAGGGCACTGCGGCAACCCCGCTTCCATCGTTAGTGGTCCGCGAGTCAAGCGGCCCCGTGCCCGGGTAGGCCGGAACCCCTACCCTGGCCTGGAATTGGAATCTCCAATGACACCGGTTACTATTCCCGCTCCTTCGACCGGGGAGCGCTCTCATGTTCCGCAAAACCATTCAGGCCACTCACCCCGACATGATGCTGCACGCGAGCGCGGAAGCGTTGCGCGAGCGGTATCTGCTGTCTGGGTTGTTCGTCGAGGATCGGGTTGTCTTGGACTATCTGCACTATGAGCGCTTTGTAATCGGCGGTGCCGTACCTCGAAGCCGATCCATCGACCTACCGACTCAAGCGGCCCCGACCGCGGGGGCGCCGTTCCTATCGAGGCGCGAACTCGGCGCCGTCAATGTAGGTGGTCCTGGAAAAATCATTGCTGACGGCAATGCGTTTGATCTTGAGCAGCACGATGGTCTCTACCTTCCGATGGGCACCGAGGCAGTGCGCTTTGAAGGTAAAGATCCTGCCAATCCGCCGCGATTTTATTTGGTGTCGACGCCGGCACACGCGCGCTTCGATGCCGTCAAAATCCCGATCGCCCAGGCCGTCGCTCTCGAAAGAGGTGCATTGGCGACCAGTAACGAGCGCACGATATATCAATACATCGTGCCCGCTACGTGCCGCTCGGCGCAGTTGCTCCTGGGCGTCACGCTTCTCAAAACAGGTAGCGTCTGGAATACGATGCCGCCGCACCTCCACGATAGGCGCTCCGAAGTGTATTTCTACTTCGGACTGGGACCGAACGAGCGTGTCTTTCATTTCATGGGCGAGCCTCACGAAACACGCCCCATTGCGGTAGCAAATAACGAGGCCGTCGTCTCGCCGCCATGGTCGATTCACATGGGAGCCGGCACTCAATCGTACGGATTTGTCTGGGCCATGGGCGGCGAAAATCTAGACTACACCGATATGCAGGTGCTCGACATCTGCCAACTGCGATAAGCATCGATGATATCCAAGGCCTTCTCGCTGGCGGAACGTTGCGCCATGATCACGGGAGCCAACACCGGCATTGGTCAGGCGGTCGCCATCGCTCTCGCAGCTGCCGGCGCAGATATTATCGCGGTCGGCCGAAGCGATCCCGCCGAAACCCAGTCCGCAGTTCTCAACATGGGCGGTCGCTTCTCAGCGATTCACGCGGATCTAAGTCAGCCTCAAGACATGTCCGAGGTGGCTGAAGCGGCCCTCGCTGAGTTTGGGAAAATCGACATTCTGGTGAACAACGCCGGAATCATTCGACGCAACGACGCCGTCGATTTCGGTGCGGCCGACTGGGACGCGGTGATGGATGTCAATTTGAAATCGGCTTTTTTCCTGACACAGGCCGTCGGGCGCCGCATGATCGAAGCGCGGCGTGGCAAGGTCATCAACATCGCTTCGATGTTGTCATTTCAAGGCGGAATTCGGGTTGCGAGCTATACCGCGAGCAAGTCTGCTCTCGCCGGGTTGACTCGATTGTTAGCCAATGAGTGGGCGGCCAAAGGCGTCAATGTGAATGCCATCGCCCCGGGCTATATCGCCACCAGCAACACACAGGCGCTGCAGGCCGACGAGGCTCGCAATCGAGAGATTCTGGCGCGCATACCGGCTGGACACTGGGGACAACCTTCGGATATCGGCGGCGCCGCTGTGTTTCTAGCCGCCAGTGCCTCCGACTATGTCCATGGCGCGATTATTCCGGTCGACGGTGGCTGGCTCGCTCGTTAGTCCATTCTTATTGGCAAGCATGCTGCTGCCGTGCGCCGCCACGGTGACCGGCGCGATCGACGCTGACGCTACCGGTGTCAGCGCTCGTGCCGCGCATTGAACGCGGCTGATATATCGTCCAACTCCAGTAAATACGCCTCTGGAGCAACCTGACGGCTTGACAAGCTTTTAATGACACCGGTAGCATCAAAGGACAAGAGTTTTGAAAACCGACTCGTAACAGGCTCGTCCGGGGGAAATTATGAGCTTTGGATCGAATCTTCGAATCTCAATGGCTGTTTGCGCGCTCAATTGCTGCGCTGCGGCGGTGTTCGGGCAAACAGCAACAACGGAAGCGAGTTCGCCGCTTGAAGAGATTGTTGTCACCGCAAACAAGCGGGCAGAAAGACTGCAAGATGTTCCCGCATCTGTTGTGGCGATCACATCGGAACAACTCAAGACGCAAAATATTCGCGACTTCGATGATTTGATCGATGTTGCGCCGAATCTCACGATCACAAAAACTTCGCAGCCCGGCAACAACAGCATCAATATGCGCGGCGTGGGCACTTATTCCTTATCGATCGCTTCGCAAACCAGCGTGGCAGTCGTGGTCGATGATGTGCCGCAGTCAATTCAAGCAGAAGCATTTTCACACCTGGTCGGTGTGCAGCAAATCGAAGTTCTGCGTGGACCCCAAAGCACCTTATTCGGGAAATCGGCTGACGCAGGTGTGATTAGTATCACCACGGCGCAACCCACTGATCACTTCTCGACGGAAGGCTCAGTGATGGTGACCAGCGACAATGAACAAGGGGTGCAGGCCGCGGTCTCCGGACCCATTACCGATCAGCTGAAAGCCCGTTTGACGGTCAATGACAGCCATTACCGAGGGCAGATCTTCAACGTAACGACGCGCAATTGGGTGGATGGCGATTCGGATCGGACTGCGCGATTGAATCTTCTGTGGCAGCCGACACCTGAGTTGAGTGTCGCGCTGATTCCCTACTACACCAACACGATCGCAAGTTGCTGCGCCGTCGTTTTGAGTGGAATTACGCCGGGCGTTACCTTCCCGAGCACTAGCAAGACCTTGGTTCCGCTCTCTCAAGCCTATCCCGGCATCGCCCCACGTGCCGACAATACCGAGATATCGCAAAGCGTTGATGCCAAAGGAAACGCTCTGGACTACGGCACGGGTCTAAAGGCAGCCTATAATTTCGCGAACGGTTACTCTCTGATCTCGATCACCTCCTTCGATCACTATGAACTCGATGATCGTCAGAGTACCGATCAGAGCGCTTACAACTTCGCGTTGTTGAATCCGTTGCTGCCGAAGGGCGGTTCTGCCAATGGGGGTTATTTTAAAGTCAAGAACTATACCGAGGAAATTCGGCTGACTTCCCCAGGCGCAAGTCGATTTCGATATGTAGCGGGAGCCTTTTGGAGCGACACCCGAGCTGAGCGGCTTTTCGTGCGTGGCTCTGACGAGCTTGGCACCTTCAACGGTCAGCCGCCACTTGCAACCTCGTCCCCTTACTCGTTTTACGACGCCTTCGACACGATCGAAACCGCGGCGCTGTTCGGCCAAGCAACGTGGGATCTTACCGACAGGCTTTCGCTCGTCGGCGGAGCACGATTCGAGCATGAGGAGAACAGTTACCGATTCTACGATATCGGTAATAACGTGGTGTACGGCGCACCGAGGTGCTCGACGGTGACGCCGTCGGGTCTAGCCGGTGACACATGTAACAACACCAATGCGACCACCGGCAAAGCAGCCATTCAGTACCGATTCACACCTGATTTCATGGTTTTCGCCGACTGGGCCTCCGGCTTTAAGGGCGAAGCCTACGATCTGACCAGTTCAATGACCGTGCGCACGCCGGTTAAAGGCGGCGCGTTCAATGGCCTTCCGAACGCGGATGTGATCGTCGCGCAACAACCCATCGCGGCCGAGACGAGCCGTAACTACGAGGTGGGATTCAAAGGTCAATTTTTCGATCGGCGGCTAACCTGGAACACCACCGTTTTCTATGAAGAATTCCACAACTATCAGTCCTCCCGCGAAGATCCGTTGACTCAATTGAAGGAACTGCAAAGCGTTCCGCTGGTGACTACCAAGGGTGTGGAGACTGAGTTCGCCGCACAGCCACTTGCGGGCCTTATCTTCACCGCCAGCGGAGCCTATGACATCGCTAAATCCAACACCTTTCCCGGCGCCGCTTGCTTCGCAGCTCAAACAGTCGCGCAGGGTTGCGTCAACAGCGTCCAGGACCTCTCGGGTATGACCTTGTCAAACGCGCCCCGCTGGAGTGGGTACCTGAACGGCGAGTATAACTTTCACCTCGTCGGTGATTTCTCTAGCTTCGTGGACTTGAACTATCGATATCAGTCAAAGGTGTGGTTCAACACATCGCTCGACCCCAATTCGATTCAATCCGGATATGGGCTGATGAATTTGTCGGTAGGCGCAAAGACCGAACATTGGAAGCTAGCAGTGTTTGTCAACAACGTGTTCGACAAGCAATACGCGCTGGAGCGTGGCTCTCAAACGCTGCTGAACGTCAATCCCTATGGTGGCAAAGCGGGCCCCATCACGAACGCGACGTTCTGGGTGCCGGGCCGGGACGCATTCCGCTATGCCGGAGTCAGATTCGATTTCAACTTTTGAAACGAGCCAGGCCTTGCGTTCCAAGCGCGGCGCGGCTTGGAGTTGCGAAACGAACGAATACGGGCATGACAAGACAGATGCGAGCAATTGCGACGATGATCCTCGGGGTCCTTGCCCTCTGTCTAGGATCAGTGGCGGAGGCGGACCCGCTTGTGCCTGCTTACAACCAAACAATCCGCAACTCGCTCGAGCCGCAAATCGAAGCGCTTTTGCTCGGACTGGTCAAAGACGGACGCGCGCTCACAATGGATGGCGTGCCCGTTTTCAACGGTCAGGACAAGTTCCTCCCCGGCAAGATCGCCGTCTCGCTCGCTGAATTTCTCAGCTTATTGCCTGCCGGCGATCCGCGGTTGCCGACCTATCTAAAAGACTTCGGGAAAATCGCGCGGTTGACGATGGACGACGCAAACGATACCTGGGGCGCCTACTATTACTTGTTGGCATTGAATCAGTTGCGTCGGGCCGATTTGCTGGACCAAGCCATCGACCGCCTTACATTAGCCAAATTGCGCGTCAAGCTCGACTGGCGCATGTTTGTGGATGTAGGCGATTTTTCCCTTATCGATCATCCCAACAACTACTACTGTGTCGCGTTCGGCATTGCGCGGCTGCGGATGCAGATGGGATGGGAGGATGGCGCCGGCGCCGCGGCACTTTACGAGAAAATTGTTGCGCACTATCAACGGTATTCCGGCATCTACGGTTTTGCAGACGAAACTGACGGGGAGGGTCGCTTTGATCGCTACAGCGTCCTATTATCTGCCGAACTCGCGCATCACTTCATGGAGACTGGGGAACGTCCACCGCCCGTGGTTCTCGGTTGGTTGCGCAAGTCGTCGGACTTGATGCTGCTCCGCATGCACGAGAATGGATCCGGCTTCGAGTACGGCCGAAGTCTCGGCCCGTACAGCGAGACCGCGATCATAGAGGTTCTGTCCGTCGCGGCGACACTCAATGTGTTGAGCGAATCTGAGAAAGAGCTGGCTTATGCCTACGCGTCGCGCGCCGCGCAGCGTTTCGTGGCTTTTTGGACCAATAAGAGCACTGGTTCCGTGGATCTCTGGGACCACGGGCGGCGCACAGATGCGTATCGCGGTAAGTTTCGTATCCTCGGCGAGAACCTTTCCCTATCTCATCAGTACCTTTACACGAACGCGCTGTGGAACGAGATGGGATTCAAGGATAGGCCACCGATGGCGAAATTCGCGGCCGCCCTGCAATCCTTGCCGCGTGAGAATGTGACTTGGTTTGCGCGAGGAGCTTACGACCGAATGCTGCTTACGCGACGCGAGGGCAGCCATGTGATTGGCCTGCCTTTGATCAATGGTGGGGCGTCACAACACATGCACAGTCCTTATTTCCCGATCCCTTTTGCACGCGACATGCTCTCGGGCGTGGCCGATGGCACGAGACCGCTGCTCTTGCCTGATTTCTTGCTGGCCGACGGCACCCACTTGATGCCTCTCGCTTTCATGCGGGATGTCAACATAACGCATCGGCTGCAAAAGACGATAGTGACCTATCGCCAGTCGGAGCTCGATCGCCTAGGCGCGGACAGTCCTATCCCCGATGATCGGTTGTCGTTGGTCTCCACCTATGTCTTTGACAAAGGACGCATTGCGCGCACTGATGTCTACACGCCTAAAGGCCCCCTTGATATCGCGAGCATCCGACTCGACTTCGCGAGTTTCTCGCATCTGCTCACCAACACTCCATTGAGCGTTCATCTCAGTGGTGCAATTACAGACTTCAGAGTCGAGGGACTCGATGCCTGCGTTGCAGAATCGATCCAAGAAGATCCAGATTACGAGTCGGATGTCGGTCCAATGATAACGCGCGTCGTTTGCCGGGGCGGCCCGCGCAAGGCGAATGCTCCATTCATCGTTAGCTGGTCACTTACCTATTCGTCCTAGCCCCCGGCGCGGGCTCGACTCATGTGATGGTTCCATCCCGCGAGCACTAGTTGTTCGTTGACATGAGCAGATTCACTGTCGTCCAGCAGATAATCGCTGCCGCTGTACATCTGCACGAGCACAGTCTTACGCGGATTGTTGGAGCGATTCGGCAGCGATCCGTGCAGGGTGAAATAGCTGAAGAACAGCACATCGCCGCGCCGCGCATTGATCGGTGTCGCTTGTGCGAGCGGATACGCGTTGAGCGACTCGGAGGGTTGCATGCCCGAGGAGTTCTCTAGACGACCAAGCTTGTGCGATCCGGGATAGACCCTTATACCCCCGGTATTTTCGTCGGCATCGCTGAGAAAGACCGTCGCCGCGATCATGGTGTCGTACTTGGTCGGAAAGTATGACCAATCCTGATGAACCGGAAACGGTGCTCCCAAACTAGGCGGCTTCTGGAATAGCTTCGTGTGATGCAGAACTATGTCTGGACCCAACACGGATTGCGCAATGGCAAGAAACCGATCGTCTTGAAGCGCCTGCAGCCATCGGGCCGAATACCGCTGGACGTTGTGTGTATGGATTATTGTGGAGGCGCCGCCGTCCAAGACATCCATGTTTTCGCCACGCCAGCGTGCATTGACGTCTTCACCACTGCGCTGGAGCTGACCCACGATGCGGTCGAAGTCCTCCTCCAGCTCCCGCAGCACTTTGTCTGAATACACCTTGTGCGCGACACAGTATCCGTCCCGCGCAAAGTTCTTGGAGGCATCGGCGAAAGCCTTGATTGCGCTTTTCACTTTGAATTCTCGCTATTTGTGTTGCAAGGCGAGCCAAAATTTTGCCGCAGGAGGCTCCGCAATCGCCATCCGTCGGCCGGACAGATACTTGACGAATCCGGCCAAGTGCGCTCAATTAGGGCATGGCCCTGCCCCCGCTTTACCACGCCGCCTTAAGTGCGACCCGCTACGTCTCGTTCGAGCAGGTCACCCGCAACCGTGTTCACCGCCACTCGTTTTTCGAGCCTTGTATTGTCCTGTCGGGCACCGGTGAATTCGAGCACGGTTCCGCGGTATTCTCCCTGCGCGAAGGGGATTTATTCATTGCCGACCCGGGTGTTTATCACGAGATTCGCTCCCTCAGAACCACGGATCTCGGCTTGTACTTTCTGGCCTTCAGCATTGCGAGGGCTTCCCGAACCTCCCGGTCCGGCGAGCAGCCGGGCCTGCGCCAGGAAACCATGGCTGAATTTATCCGCGATCACAGCGTGCACTTGCCTGGTCAGTCGCACCTGATTCCCTTGTTCGAACATGCCATGAAGCTGTCGCGCAACGACGTCGGCCGGACGCAAAGCCCGTTCTATGGCGACGCCGCAATTCTATTACTGAATCAGGTAATTGCCGCGCTTACAGAATCGACCCGCCTTTCGGCGGAGGATCACGGCCATCACCAGCTAACGAACAGAGTTGCGGATGCGATTGAAAAACGACTGCATCAACCGCTGCGGATCGCGACCCTGGCGAGAGACTGCGGCATGTCGGAACGCACCCTGCGCCGCAAGTGGAAGCACTCGAGGGGATCGTCGTTGACGAGCGAGATCAACCATCGCCGGATTGTGCGCGCCAGCCATCTGCTACTGCTGCCGGACATTTCCATCGCCGAGGTCGGCTATCAGGTGGGACTCGAAAGCCCGGCACAGTTCTCACGGATGTTCAGAGGCGTGAAGGGTCTGACGCCTAAGGAGTATCGCCGAAAGTATCTTGGGCGGCTTCCAGAGCTGTCATCGGGCGGTCCCCCGGCGGGAACCGAATTTCTTGATGGTGATCTGCGGGACGATTGATCGGTGGCACATCCTCAAGTGACTTCTTAAACCTGCGCAGCAACAGGGTTGTCCGCTTGCGCTATCGCAGCACCCCGCACAAAGTGTGCGAAAATTATTACCACGGCAAAGCAGATCAGAATCAGTAGGTAAGCAGGACGCACACCGACATGATCTGCCAGAGACCCAAGCGCCGGCGGGATGACGGCGCCGCCCACAATCGTCATGACCATCACCGCCGCGCCGATCTGACTCTGCTCGCGCGCCGCGGCGATCCCGAGAGCGAAGATAGTCGGGTACATGATGGACATGCAGAAGCTGATTGCCATTAGGCATGCGATCGAAAAATATCCGGTCGTGGCTACGGCGCCGCAGGTTGCGCAACACGCCAATGCTGCGTAGGCGAATAGCGCGCTTGGCGCCTTCACCGACCGCAAGAGCAGCGAGCCGCTAAATCGGCCCAGCATGAAAAGGAAGAGACTGGCCGACAACAGGTACGCTGCCGTGCGTTCTCCTATTTCTGGTTGAGTGTCTTTGACGAAATCGATGAAGAAGCTCCACACCGCGACCTGCGCACCGACATAGGCAAATTGCGCTGCAACTGCGGCTGAAAACGTCCGCTGACGAAACAAGGCGCCATAGGAAACCGGTTGAGAAGCATTGGATCGGCTTTC
>Ga0210389_10002661_pt1 | contig 14034 bp, 12 predicted proteins | sample IncBWH28OmetaG_FD_160127 | JGI IMG/M metagenome (GOLD analysis project Ga0210389, IMG submission 160127) | Forest soil microbial communities from Barre Woods Harvard Forest LTER site, Petersham, Massachusetts, United States - Inc-BW-H-28-O ...
AGACACGTACGCGTGCTCGGCGGCAGTGGCGAAGAGGTCATCGAAGTACAGGTCAGGCCCGAGGAACTGCGCGTTGCCCGCGGCGTCGGCGCGGTTGAGGTGAATGAGCGCGGCGTCGAGCGGCAGCGCCGGGACGGCAAGCAGTTCCTCGCCGTCGGCGTAGGGCGAGGTGACCGTGCGCAGCTCAGGATTGAGCCGCATGACGTCAGACCCGAGTCCCGCCCTGGTCGGCAGGAAGGGGAGCCGCAGCGACGCCGCGTACAGGGCCCACTGCAGCATGCCCTCGTCGTACTCGGTCACGTCAACGGTCCCCGACTGGCGGGCGGCGCGGAAATGCGGCTCAAGTGGGATGGAGTCGAGCGACACGAACCCGTAGACCAGGCGCTTGACCTTGCCCGCGGCACAGAGCAGGCCGACGTCCGGGCCGCCGTAGGAGACGACCGTGAGGTCGCGCAGGCCCGAGCGCAGGATCGCCCGAACCAGCGACATCGGCTTGCGCCGCGATCCCCAGCCGCCGATCCCGATGGTCATGCCCGGGCGCAGCCTGGCGACCACCTCGTCCTCGGTCATCCGCTTGTCCGCCACCTCCCCAGCTTGACCTAGCAAGCGCTTGGTTGACAACTCTCCCGCTTTCAGCGGCCCTGGTGTAGGCTCCCGTTAATTAGAACATGTTCTACTTTAGTGGGGCTGCCATGGTCGCGTCCATCAAGCCGTACGCCGATGACCTCGCCCTCGGCGACGGCCGCATGCTGATCGGCGGGCAGTGGGTCGCGGCCGCGGACGGAGCGACCTGGAGCCACACGCATCCCGCGACGGGGGAGCATGTCGCCGAGTTTCCCCTCGCCGGCGCGGCCGACGTAGATAACGCCGTTCGCGCCGCCCGCCAGGCGTTCGACGAGGGCCCGTGGCCGCGCACAAGGGCCGGCGAGCGCGGCCGCGTGCTGCGCACGATCGCGGACCTCGTGCGCGCGCACGGCGACGAGCTCCTGCGGCTCCAGGCGCTCGACAACAGCGTCCCGCTGAGCTTCGGCGAGATCTACGCGGTGTCGGCCGAGTTCGTGGCCGACATCTTCGAGCACCACGCTGGCTGGGCCGACAAGCTGGCCGGGGAGACGCTGCCGCCCTTCCAGGGCGGCGACCACATGGTCTTCACGCTGCGCGAGCCGGTCGGCGTGGTCGGCGCGGTGATCCCGTGGAACGCGCCGCTGCCGCTGTTCGCCCAGAAGGTAGCGCCGGCGCTGGCGGCCGGCTGCACGCTCGTGGTCAAGCCATCGGAGTACGCCACGTTCGCGGTGCTGCGGCTGGCCAGGCTGATCGCCGAGGAGTCGGGACTGCCAGAGGGCGTCCTCAACATCGTCACCGGCCCGGGCGATCCCACCGGAGACGCCCTGATCAGCCACCCGATGGCGGACAAGCTGTCGTTTACCGGCAGCCGCGCGGTCGGCCAGCGGGTCATGACGGCCGCGGCCGCCGGTTGCAAGCGGGTGAGCCTTGAACTCGGCGGCAAGAGCCCGGCGGTCGTCTTCCCCGACGCCGACGTCGGCACCGCCGCCGCGGTCACCATGGGCACGGTCACGCTGGGCCTGTCCGGTCAGGTCTGCGCGGCGCAAACCAGGGCGCTCGTCCACCGGGACGCGCTCGATGAGTTCCTCGCGACCGCCGAGGTGATCGCCGGAATGGTCAGTTACGGCAACCCGTTCGATCCGGAGGTCACGTCCGCGCCGCTGATCAACACCAGGCAGCTCGACCGGGTCCTCGGCCTGATCGCCCGCGGGCAGGAGGAGGGCGCCCGGCTGGTCTGCGGCGGCACCAGGGAGGCGGGCGACCTCGCGGCGGGCAACTTCGTCACGCCGACGCTGTTCGCCGACGTGTCCAACGAGATGAGCATCGCGCGGGAGGAGATATTCGGTCCGGTGCTCTCCGTCATCCCGTTCGGCGACGAGGAGGAGGCGGTGCGGCTGGCCAACGACACCGCCTACGGGCTCGCCGCCACCGTGTGGACCTCCGACGTGCGCCGGGCGATGCGGCTGACCAGGGCCATCCGGGCCGGCACGGTCGGCATCAACGGCTACCAGCTCGAGCCGAACTCGCCGTTCGGCGGCTTCGGGGGGTCAGGCATGGGCCGCGAGGGCGGCCGCGCCGCGATCGAGTCCTACACCGAGCTGAAAACCGTCCTGCTCCCGCTCACCGACGAGATGATGTGAACCGTCGCTCCAGGCCCGAGCACCAAGACCGATTATCCCGAACGAATTCGGCTGACTCCGGCCCGCCCGCCGCCTCGTCCGGGCGGGCCGGCTACGGCCTCGGCGACTTCTCCGGATACCTGGCTGTAGAGGTCGATGTCGAGAGGGCCGCGCATCCCCCTTATCCGGGGCCTAATGCAGCTGTGCTTATATTCGCCCGTCCGCGGTCCGGGCGGTGAGCGCCACGGTGGTGTACGACATCGTGAAGCGACCGCCGATCGCGTCGATCGCCGCGCCGACCTCCTGCAGCACCGCGGCCCGCTTGCCCGGTGGCAGCAGGTTGAGGTGACCGTGCGTGGGCAGCTGATCCAGCCACTCGTTCCGTGTGTAAGTGCGCTCCCAGTTGAACCGCCGCTGCTCTGGTTCGCTGAACGCACCCGCGGCCCGGATCCCGTCGGCGATCTTGCCGAACAGCGCCTGGAAGGTAGCCAAGGCTTGCTTGAGCGGCTGGAGGTTGACCGGGGCGTCCACCCGTCGGCAGGCCTGGTCGAGAGCGTCGATCACCTCGGGCGGGGCCTGGAATACGTGGTTGAACGGCGCGAGCAGGCCGCCGGGCCGCAGCACGTGCGCGGCCTTGGCGGCCCCGGCGACCGGGTCCACCCAGTGCCAGGCCGTGCCGGCGATGACCGCGTCGAAGCGGCGGCCGGCGCTGTCCCAGGCTTCGAACGTCGCCACCTCGACCTCGATCCCGGTGCGCCGCGCGAACTCAGCCATCCTCGTGTCGGGCTCCACGCCGAGCACGGCGCAGCCGACCGCCTGGAACTGCCGAGCCTCGATGCCGGTACCGCAGCCGACGTCCAGGATGTCGGGCCCGGGGCTAGCGGCGATGATCGCCTCCACCAAGGCTCCCGGGTAGGCCGGCCTGGTCCGGTCGTACCGCCCAGCGTCGGTCCCGAACGACTCGGCTACCCGTCGACGCTGGTGAATCCGAAGGCCAGAGCTGGCGGGTTCGGCGGGCATGCGGCCCACCATAGCGCCAGGTGGCCGTCGGCGCATATGCGCAAATTACCCTGGTTTGGCCGGGTATTCCCCTCAGTCGAAGCCGATCGTCTCGCCTGCCAGCCGCATCGTCTCCATGCAGGCGAAGCCGGCTGAATCAGGCGAGCGGCCGGCGAACTCGCCGGCCAGCGCGTCCTGCACGGCGGGCAGCGTCCACATGCCGTCGGGGGTGTCCGCACGGAAGACCGCGCGGATGCTCGGCGGGTTCATTACCGCGGCGACGCCGCCGTGCACCACGAACACCTCGCCGTTGATCCGTTCCGCCGCGGGGCCGGCCAGGTAGGTCACCAGCGGCGTCACGTGCTCGGGGTCGAGCGGGTCGGACCCGTCGGCGGGCCGCGGTGGCATGAGCCCGGCGGTCATGGCGGTGCGGGCGCGGGGGCAGATCGCGTTGGCGCGGACGCCGTACCGGCCGCAGCCGCGCGCCGTCGCGACGGTGAGCGCGGCGATGCCTGCCTTGGCCGCGGCGTAGTTGGCCTGGCCGGGCGCGCCGAGCAGGAACGCCTCAGACGAGGTGTTCACGATCCGCGCGTAGACCGGCCCGCCCGCCCGCTTGCTCGCCTCCCGCCAGTGCGCGGTCGCATGGCGGGTGGTCACGAAGTGGCCGCGCAGGTGGACCCGGATGACCAGGTCCCATTCCTGCGCCGACATCGTGAATACCATCCGGTCCCTGAGCACCCCGGCGTTGTTGACCAGGATGTCCAGCCGCCCGTACGCGTCAAGCGCCGCGCGAACGAGCCCCTCGCCGGTCTCCCAGTCGCCGACGTCGCCCGCGCGGACGACCGCCTGGCCGCCCGCCGCGGCGACCCGCGCGGCCGTCTCCGCTACGGCGTGGCCTGGCAGGTCGTTGAGCACCAGCACCGCCCCGGCCCGGGCCAGCGCGACCGACTCCGCCCGCCCGAGTCCGTTGCCCGCCCCGGTCACGATGGCCACCTTGCCGGCCAGCGTCAGCGTGTCGTCCATGATCAGTACCCGGGCCCGGACAGGACGCCGCCGTCGGCGACGAACTCGCTGCCGGTCGAGTAGGACGACTCGTCCGAGGCCAGGTAGGCCACCAGGCGGGAGATCTCGGCCGGCTCGGCGAACCGGCCAAGCGGCAGGCTGCCGAGGAAGCGCTCGCCGTCGCGGCCCGTTTGCGCCTGTTCGATGACCATCCGGGTGAGCACCCCGCCCGGGTGCACGGAGTTGACCCGGATGCCGAACTGGCCAAGTTCCTGCGCGGCGGCCTTGGTCATGCCGCGGATCGCGAACTTGCTCGCGCTGTAGGCGGACAGCCCGGCCGCCCCGGTGAACCCCTCGATGGAGGATACGTTGACGATCGACCCGCCGCCCGCCTTGGTCATCGGGCCGATCACCGCCTTCATGCCGAGCCAGCAGCCCACCGCGTTCACCTCGAGCACCCGCCGGAAGTCGTCGAGCGGCATGTCGGCGATCGGGGCGAACGTGAGGATGCCGGCGTTGTTCACCAGCACGTCAGGCGGCCCGAATGCCTCCGTCGCCAGCGCGACCGCGGCGGCCCAGTCCGCCTCGCTCGTGACGTCGTGGTGGAGGTACCTGCAGGACTCGTCGCCGAGCTTGGCGGCTACGTACGCGCCCTTGTCGTCGAGCACGTCGCCGAAGACCACGCGCGCTCCCTCGGCGACGAAGTGCCGCACGTGGGACTTGCCCATGCCCCTCGCGCCCCCGGTGATCAGCGCGACCTTGCCGTCGAGCCGGCCCATGTTCCCTCCGGTGCACTCATTGAATCCGCTAGAACGCGTAACAACGGCATCCCGCCGCCCGCAACGCAGCGGACAGCACGGTTACCGGCGAGAGTCAGTCGCCCTCGTTCATGATATTAGAACGTGTTCTTGTCTTGAAGAAGGCGTTGGCGTAGAGTCCCGAGCACTGGCCAAGCTCCTGCGAGGACCCGATGGAACAGACCGCGGATTACGTCGTGGCCGGCGCGGGCAGCGCCGGATGCGTGCTGGCGAGACGGCTCGCCGAGTCGGGTGCCAGCGTCATCCTGCTCGAGGCCGGCGGCCAGGACCGCACCCGGCTGGTGCGCAAGCCAGGGATGATCGCCATCTTCCACAACGTGCCGGCCCTGAAGAAGCGCCTGGACTGGGGCTTCTACACCGTCCCGCAGCCGGCCGCGCTCGGCCGCCGGATCCCGCAGCCGCGCGGCCGGGTGCTCGGCGGTTCCGGCTCGATCAACGGGATGGTATTCGTCCGCGGTAACCAGCGGAACTTCGACGACTGGGCCGAGGCCGGGTGCAAGGGCTGGTCCTTCCGTGACGTGCTGCCCAGTTTCCGGCGGATGGAGGACTGGGAAGACGGCCCGAGCGAGCTGCGCGGCGGCGGCGGGCCGATCAGGGTCACCAGGCAGCGGGACCTGACCGGCGCGTCGGAGAAGTTCATCGAGGCGATGGCGGGCACGGCCGGCGTCGCGCGGATCGACGACTACAACGGCGCGGCGCAAGAGGGCATCTCGGTCATGCAGCAGAACGCCGCAGGCGGGCTGCGCTACAGCTCGTCGATCGGTTACCTGGACTCCCGCGGCCTGCCAGGCCTGACGGTCCTGACGGGCAGGCACGTCACGCGGATCGTCATCGAGGGCGGCCGCGCCGTCGGCGTCGAGGTCACCGCGGCGACCGGGCGGGAGACGATCAGGGCCGGCCGGGAGGTGATCGTCTGCGCGGGCGTGTTCGGCTCGCCGCAACTGCTCATGCTGTCCGGCGTCGGCCCGGCGGCGCACCTGCGCTCCCACGGCATCGACGTCGTCGCCGACCTGCCTGTGGGCGACAACCTGCACGACCACATGTTCGTCCCGCTGACCTACGTCATGAAGACGGCCCGCAACCGCGGCACCACGCCGTATTTCGTCGGCGGGATTCTCAGCGAGGCGGTCCGCGGCGACACCTGGATGGGCCGCAGCGTCTTCGAGGTGGTCGGTTTCGTGCGCAGCGCCCTGGCGGGGCGGGTCCCGGACATCCAGATCCACGCGCTGCCCTGGTCCTACCCGTTCCCCAACCAGGACGCGCCGGTCAGGCACAAGGTCGACAAGCGCTCCGCGCTGACCGTCTTCTCCACCCTGATCTACCCGAAGAGCCGCGGCACGCTCCGCCTCGCCTCGGCCGATCCCGCCGCGGACCCGGTCATCGACCCCGGGTACCTGACCGAACCCGACGACACCGCGGTCCTGCTCGACGGGATGGAGCTCATCCGCGAGGCGATGCACGGCGGGCTCATCGCCGGCGACGTCGAGCTTGAGCTGTCGCCTGGGCCGGACTACCCGGACCGCGCCGCGCTGGCCAGGGAGGTGCCGAACCGGGCGACCTCGGTGTATCACGCGGTCGGCACCTGCCGGATGGGCATGGACGAGCGGGCGGTCGTCGACCCGGCGCTGCGCGTGCTCGGCGTCGACGGGCTCCGCGTCGCGGACGCCTCGGTCATGCCCGCCATCACCGGCGGGAACACGAACGCCCCGGCGATGATGATCGGTGAGCACTGCGCGAGCCTGATGCTGCGCGGCTGAACCACGCGAACAGCGCAACCAGGGCAAACCGAACCGGGCAAACCGGGCAGACCGTGGGTGCGTGACAGGGATAGTGGATCGCTGACCAGGCTATGGCGTGGCCAGCGATCCACTATCTTCGCGATAGGCGCCCCGGCGCGGTACGCCCGCGTCCGGCCGGGCATCACCTTGCCCCGGGCTGCGCTGTGCTACAACCTCAGCCGCGAGTGAGGACCTCGCTCAGCACGGCGTTGGCGGGAGCCGTGTTCCAGTCGGTGGAGACGAACGAGGCGCCGTCCGCGGCCAGTTCCGAGACCCGTGCCTGGGCGTCGGCCAGTGAGGGGGCGGTGTCGCTGAGCGCGGGGCTCACGTTCTCGGCGTCGGTGACGACGGCCAGGTAGTGGTTGGTGTCGTACCACTGGGTATTGCCGTCATTCACCCAGGTTGCCGCGTCACCGTCGAACACGACGAACCACGGGCGCAGCGCGGTGTTGCTGTACCGGGCGCGGGGGTCGCCGGACTGCGCGCCGAGCACGGACGGGAAGACCGCCGCGTTCGCGATGTTGCCGCTGTTGTACAGGTCAAGCAGGTGCTGGGCGTAGACGACGTCGACCCAGGTGCTCGACGGCTCCACCGCCTGCTCGACGGTGCCCGGGATCATCTCCACGATGACCTTCCCCTCCAGGGAACCGTAGGTCGGCCAGTTGTCGGCCTGCGCCGCCGCGTCGAGGTTCGGGTACAGCGTCCCGTCGGACTTGGTCAGCAGGTTGGCCGGGCTGTACAGGGTGCTGCCGAGGTGCGCTTTGACGTAGGAGTCGAATTCCGTCGCGTTCAGGCCCCCAAGGAACCCGTCCTTCATCTCGATCTTGACCATGACCGGCCCGTGCGTCGGGTGCGCCTGCATCCAGATCTTGATGTCGTCCAGGCAGCTGTTCAGGTCCTTGTTGGCGCTCCCGGTGTAGAGGTTCGCGGAGCTGGTGGCCTGGACGCAGTTGTTGTTGTTGCCTAGCGGGTTGTCGTGGCTTACCTTCCACTCCCCGGTGACGAAGTCGGCCCAGGTGTCAAGCTCGATCAGCGACGCACCGGTGTCCAGTGCGTCGGCGAGATAGGGGTAGTCGGTCGTGTCGGCGTAGGTGTTGTGGATGCCGACGCCGGTGACGCCGGCCAGCGGCGCGGAGGCGATGTCGTCGGCATGGGCGCCAGTGGACCAGGATACGGAGCTTGTGAACCCTGCGGTCGCCACGAGGACCATGGCAGCTGCGACGACGAACCGACGGCGCAGTCCGAACGGCTTGGGCATTGTGTCTCCCTGTGTTAGTCACCAATGAGTAGGTAACAGGACAAAGGGAAACATAAGTCAACATCGCATCGGAACAGCTGCTACTGCGCGACCGGGCGGCTACGCCCAGTTGAACGTTGGTGCCTGGGTCGACCGCTACCATGCGGTCGTTGTAGTCGTCGTTGGCCATGAAGGCCCCGCTGGGCAGCAGTTCACCTTGGTCCGTCGGGAGCGTCCGTGTACGCATGGAATCGTTCGTCTACCTCCTCGCCGGTCAGGTCGAAGTCGGCGAGCGCGTACCGGTGTCCGGACTCGCCCCCTGCGCGTGAGGGTGCCGACGCCGCGGCAAGCGAGCGGATCGCGTCGGCCGCCGTGCCGGTCAGCGGCAGCCCGAAGCACTGGTAAATCGCCTCCACCGTCCCCACCGGGTCCGCTACCAGGTCGTCGTAGCGCACGTCATGGAAGCGCGCGGGATCGTGCCTGGCGCGCTCCGCCGTAAACAAGGCAAGGCCGCGGGCCCACAGGTCAAGCTGCGTGCGCCCGATCACCTCCCCGGTGAACACCGGTGACCAGCCCGCGGCGGCATGGGCCGCCAGGCTGCACGCGGACGCGATCGCCGTCCGCGGCGCGCGGTGCGTCTGGATGACGAGCGCGTCCGGGTAAACCGCGAGCAGCGCCCCGAGCGCGAACAGGTGGCTCGGGTTCTTCAGTACCCACCGCCGGCCGGCGTCGTGCAGCCCGATCATCTGCAGGTTGCGCCGGTGCCGCTGGTACGCGCCGGTCCAGTCCTGCCCGCGGAGCCAGGCCGAGTAGCCGGGCACGTGCGCGAGGGTCTCGAACGAGACCGAGCGCACGGACTGCTGCAGCAGCTGCCAGCACTCCTCGACCTGGTCGGCCGCCAGGTAGTGCACCCCCATGAACTCGGGGTGCTCCTCGTGGTGCCGGGCGAAGCCCGCCTGGATGGCCTGGAAGACGGGGTTGTCCGGCCAGGTGTTCCGCGGCGGGCGGGGCTGCGGCACCTGCGCCAGCCACGCCTCCAGGCCCTGGCTGGCCGGGTCCGTGGTCAGCAGCCGGTGCAGCGCCGTGGTGCCGGTTCTTGGCAGCCCGGTGACGAAGACCGGCCGGTCGATGCCGACCGCGGCGGACTCCGGGTTCGCCTGCCAGGCGGCCTCGCTGCACAGCCGGGCGGTCAGCGCTCCGCGCAGGAACACCCGCTGCATCTTCGCGCCAAGCGGGGTAAGTCCCGCCTCGCGGTCATAGGAGTCGAGCAGCACGGCGAGCCCGTCGGTGTAGTCGTCAGGGCCGAAGTCGGCCAGCCCGGTCCGCCGCGACGCGGACGCGTGCAGGTCCTCGACAGTCCCGACTGAGTACGCCGGGCTCAATGGTGGTACTCGCCGCAGTTGACGTCCAGGCACTGGCCGGTGATGGCCCGCGCCATCTCCGATGCCAGGAACACCACCGCGTCCGCGATCTCGTCGGGCTCGGGCAGCCTGCCCAGGTCGAGAGGGGCCGCGGTCTCCTCGTACACCTGCTCGACGGTCACGCCGCGCTTCTTGGCGAGGTAGCCGAAGTACCACTTCAGCGAGTCGCCCCAGATGTGTCCGGGCGCCACCGAGTTCACCCGGATGCCCTGCGGGCCGAGTTCGGTGGCCAGGCTCTGCGCCGTCGCGAGCAGCGCCGCCTTGGTGAGCTTGTAGGGGCCCATCGTCCGCTGCGAGAACCGCACCACCATCGAGTTGATCATGACCACGGAGCCCTTGCTCTCCGAGAGGGCGGGCACGAGCAGCCTGGTCAGCCGCAGCGCGGCGACGACGTTCGCCTCGAAGCTCGCGCTGACCGCCTCAAGCGCGACCTCGCGCAGTTCCTTGATCGGCGGCATCGCGAGGGCGTTGTACACCAGCGCGTCCACCCGCCCGAACGCGCCGAGCGCGTCCTGCACCAGCCGCTCCGCCGCCCCGGCGTCCGCCAGGTCGGTGGCGACCGCGAGGCCGCGCCGTCCCAGCGCGCTCACCTCCTTGGCCACGTCGTCGAGCCGGGCGCCGGTGCGCGCGGCGAGCACCACGTCCGCCCCCTCCCGCGCGCTGGCCAGCGCGATAGAGCGGCCGAGGCCTGGTCCGACGCCGGCCACCACGACTACCTTGTCCCGCAGCATCAACCGAGCATCCTTTCCGCGATCGCGGCCTGGCGGGCGGCGATACGCCCCCGCCACTCATCCGGGTACACCCGCGCGGTGTCGTAGAACGGCAGCCGTTCCCGCAGGTCGCGCACCGGGACGACGGACACCTCGGGTCCGTCTTCCGGCCCGAGGTCGCGGGTCAGCCGCTGCCACCGGAGTTGCACGTAACCTCGGCCGTGCCCGGTGCGCTCCAGCCAGTTCGCGACCCCTGGGTCCCGCTCGCTGATCACGAAGCGCATCCGGCCGTCGGGGTCGATCCTCGCCTGATCGGCGGTGAGGCTGGTCTGGTGGTTGATGTAGTCAAGCGAGACGTACCACATGCTGCCGAGCTGGATGCCCTGGTACGGCGCGGTCTCCTTGCCCGCGGCGGGCACGGTCACCAGCATCGCCTCGTCGTCGGCGAGATCGAAGTGGCCGGCCGAAGAGAACTGGGTGGCCAGCCCGCCGGGCGTAGGGCGCGCCGGCGTCAGCGTGTTGACCGGCTCGTTCAGGTAAAACCACTCGGGGAAGGCGAGGAAGGTCCTGAGCCTGGACAGCAAGAGCTTGCCTGCCACCGCGTAGCGTTTCGCCGCGGCCGCGGTGTCGGTCGCCGGCGGCGGCGCGCAGCCGGCCTGGTCCGCGCGGCGGATGCGGATCGTGCCGCGGCGCTCCGTCGCCCAGTCGCTGTACACCTCGCGGACGATCAGCATGGCGGACCCGGGGCTGAGCGTGAAGTACCCAGGCCCGGGCTTGCCAGGACCCAGCCGGAACTCGAATCGGCCGTCGCCGGCCACCGCGATCGCCCGGTCGTCGAACGCGCTCAGGCTGTCGGGCACCTCGGCGGGGGTGTAGTCGCCCTTGAGCACCTGGAAGCTCAGGTCGGCGGTCGTGCCGCGGGTGCCGGTGACCACGTACTCCGCGTCGTCACGCAGGTAGGCGTGGAAGTACAGGGTGTCGGGGTTATCAAGCCCCATCTTCGTGTACGGGCCGGTGGACTGGACGAAGTACGGGAAGTCGCGCTCGTAGGCCCAGGCCAGCCGGAGCGACGCCTGGATGCTGCCCGCCAGGTAGTCGTACCCCTCGGCGAGGTCGCGCTCCGACTTGACGTGCGGCGCGCCCGCGATGATCTGCTCGGCCTCCGCGAGGGCCTCAGCGAGCGGCCGCGTCAGCAACGCTCGTCCCCGTGGTGGAGGGCCCGGAGGTGGAGGGCCCCGTGGTGGAGGACACCGCTTTCGGCGGTCCGGCCAGGAATTTGAAGCTCGGCAGGTCATCGAGCGACATCATCGCCTCGTAGGTGCGCACGTAGCCGGTGTGCGCGATTCGCCAGGCGCCGTCCGCGCCGCGCTCGTACCGGTCCTGGTAGTAGGCCGCCCCGGCGATGACGGTGCGGTGCTCCGTCGCGATCACGGTGTCCTCGAACCGCCAGATCCCGGTGGCACCGTCGCCGTCCACGGTGATCTCCGGCTGGCCCGCCGCGTGCACGGTGATGATCTCGGGCCCCAGCTTGGCGCGGAAGAACGCGATGATCTCGTCCCGGCCTGCGAGCTTGAGCGGCTTCCCGTAGACGCGCGTGCCGTAGTCCACGGTGGCGTCCTTGGTGAACACGTCCGCCAGCTCGTCCCAGCGCTTCTGGTCGACGCAGCGGAGGTAGCGGTACTTCAGCTGGCGGATCTCTTCGAGCACGGCAAGGTCCATGTGAACCAGCTTGGTGCATTCGCTTGATCGAGACAAGAACATGTTCTATTTTTGCGAGAGAATCGGCACCCCAAAGGCGGGAGGCGCGATGCGGTTCAGCTATGCGGAGTCGATGACCGACCCGTCGTTCTACGCGCCGCTGGCGCGCGCCGCGGAGGAGGCCGGCTACGACTCGATGGTGATACCGGACAGCATCTGCTATCCGCTGCACGCCACCAGCGAGTACCCGTACAACCCCGACGGCAGCCGCGAGTTCCTCGAGGACAAGCCGTTCCTTGAGCCGTTCTCGCTGATCCCCGCGCTTGGCGCGGTGACCAGCCGGCTGCGGTTCACCACCTTTGTCGTGAAGGTGCCGATCCGCAACCCGGTGCTGCTGGCCAAGCAGGCCACCTCGACGGCGGTGCTCACCGGCAACCGGCTGGCCCTTGGCGTGGGCACCAGCCCGTGGCGCGAGGACTACGAGGTGCTCGGCGTCGACTGGGCCGGCCGCGGGCGGCGGCTGGACGAGTCGATCGCCATCCTGCGCGGGCTGGCCGGCGGTGACTACTTCGAGTACCAGGGCAAGGCCTTCACCCTGCCCGCCGTCAAGATCGCGCCGGTGCCCACCGAGCCGATCCCGGTGCTCATCGGCGGCCACTCGGACGCCGCGCTCCGCCGGGCCGCCCGGCTGGGCGACGGCTGGATGCACGGCGGAGGAGACCCGGCGGACCTGCCCCGGCTACTCGCCCGCCTAGCGCAGTTCCGCCGCGAGGCGATCGCTGAAGGGCACTCCCGCGAGAGAGGGACACCGGACCAGCAACCCCAACCACCGACAACGTACGCGGCGCCGCAGGCGCCGTCCCGGGCTTGGCCCGGCGAGGGGGCTATGGGGGAGGGACTCCCCCATGCTTGGGGGGGTCACCGGGGGGGTCATCCCCCCGGGGGATATCAGATCCACGTGATCTCGCTGGACGCCTACACCGTGGACGGCGTCCGCCGGCTGGAGGAGCAGGGCGTGACCGACGTGATCATCGGCTTTCGCTGGCCCTATGTGATCGGCCCGGATACCGAGCCGCTCAGTCGCAAGCTCGACAGCCTGCGCCGGTTCGCCGACGACGTCATCGCGAAGACGCGATCCCCCGGCGGTACCTAATAGAACTTGTTGCATTAGCGATCTCAGGAGGGGCCATGCGCCGCGTCATCGGAGTCGTACTCGCCGTTCTTGGCGTGGTCCTTATCGCCGTCGCGATACTCCTGCCCACCTGGATCAGCGGCCAGCTCATCAAGTTCCCGCTCGACGAGAACCAGACCGCCGTCCTGACGGGGAGCAACGCGTCGTACTTCAGCGCCGCCGTGCTCAAGGAGCAGACCGGCGTCACGATCCAGGCCACCTACACGATCAAGGGCGAGCCGGCCAAGGGCAGTTCGTCGACCGCCGTGTGGAACCAGACAAGCAGCGTGTACGACCTGACCAACCACCGCTCGATCGAGCAGATGACGCGCACGTTCGCGTTCGACCGGCGCACCGCTCAACTGGTCGACTGCTGCGGCGCGAACGTCAACGGCAACGCGTCGATCCGCCAGACCGGGCTGTCCGGGGCCGTGTTCCCGTTCGGCACGCAGAAGCAGACCTACCAGGTGTTCAACACGACCCTGAACCGGCCGATGCCGTTCGCGTACGCGGGAACGACGACGGTCGGCGGCATCCAGGCCTATGAGTTCGTGGAGCACGTTCCGTCGACGAAGTTCGCCACCCAGCAACTGCCGGGCGCGCTGCTTGGCAGCAAGACGGCGGTCATCCGCGCGCCCTTGTTCGACCAGGAGCACCTGATCTACTACGTCGACCCCGAGACCGGGGCGCTGCTCAACGTGAACGAGCAGCAGACGGTGACCCTGCACAACCCGGCCACCGGTGCCACGGCCCTGGTGCTCTACGACGCGGACCTGACCGCGACACCTGCCAGCCTCAGCCAGATCGTCGCACTCGACAGCAGCGGACGGAACGAGATCACCCTGGTCGAGACCACCCTGCCGCTCGTCTTCGGCATCGTGGGCGGCGTCGCCCTGCTGGCGGGCCTCATCCTCGGCTTCCGCGGCCGCAGGCCGCGCGCCGACCTGGCCGAACTCGACAACCTGCCGCCCAGGCCGCTCCCGAGCACCGGGCGTTAGTGCGCATCCGCTGACAGGC
>Ga0210389_10002662_pt1 | contig 14032 bp, 11 predicted proteins | sample IncBWH28OmetaG_FD_160127 | JGI IMG/M metagenome (GOLD analysis project Ga0210389, IMG submission 160127) | Forest soil microbial communities from Barre Woods Harvard Forest LTER site, Petersham, Massachusetts, United States - Inc-BW-H-28-O ...
ATATCCCTCCCTGTTCTATTTCTTGCGTTTGGCGATTTACATGCCCATGCCGCCGTCGACTGGCAGGCCGGCACCCGTGATGAAGCGCGCCTCGTTGGAGCAAAGGAAAACAGCGGCATCGGCCATGTCGGCAACCTCGCCCAAGCGGCCGAGCGGCGTCTGATCGACGACCGAGGCGACGGCGGCACCGGCGTCCGGTGCTAATCCGACAGCGACGATGTCGTTGGCCAGTTGCATGCCCATGTCGGTGGCAACAAGCCCGGGATAAAGACAGTTGACCCGCACCTTGTAACCGAGCTTGCCCGCTTCCATCGCAGCCACCCTGGTCATGCGGTCAACGGCCGATTTGGTGCCCGAGTATCCGGCAATAGCCGGAAATGCGATCGTCGCGGCGACCGAGGCGATATTGACGATGGCGCCGCCGGCACCTGCGCTTCCGCCGGGTCGCATCGCGCGAAACGCGTGTTTCATGCCGAGGCCGGTGCCGACGATGTTGATGTCGCACATCCGCCGCAGATCCTCAGCCTTGAGATCGACGACGAGCGAGGTAATCTCGATGCCTGCATTGTTGATCAGGATGTCGTAGCCACCGAGCGTGGCGACGGTGGCTGCGACAGCCTTCTCCCATTGCGCGTCGTCGGTGACGTTCAGTTCCACAAAACCGGTCTTTGCGTCGCCTTTTGCAAGACGTCCCGCGGTTTCCCTGCCGAGATCGGAGAGAATGTCGCCGATCATCACGGCGGCTCCGGCTTTCGTAAGCGCCTCCGCGATCGCGGCGCCGATGCCGCGCGCGCCGCCGGTGACCAGAGCTTTGCGGCCTGCCAGACTTCTTTCACTCATCGTCTAATCCTCCCTTTGCGATTTCGTTGTTGTGATACGTCGCTGCCCCGCCGGGCAGTGGGCTGCCGCCGCTGAGAAAAAGGCTGATCGGAATGAACGGTTGGATGACGCGGGTGTGCGGTCTGTATCTTCCTCCCCTGCGCAGCTTCTTCCGGCTGCGGTGCTTGGAAACTTGACACTTGCCCAATAATATCTTGACGGTCGTCCAAAAACTATCCACTTGTCAAGTTAATCCTTGACCCCAAGGGCGGAGGATGATTTTGCGGGGGCCTCGGGGCATTGTGGCCGCCGGGGTGACGCGGTGATTCGGAGCTCAAGCGTGCGAAGAGAATCTGGAGTGGCGCAGCGGAAAATTGAGACGACGAGACGGCCCTCGGATCGGATCGAGCGCGCGCGCGTCGACAAATTCAGTGCACGACGAATTGAACTCGCGGAGGCAGCTTTGGAAACCTTGGCTGAGCTCGGTTATGCGAGGACCAGCCTGCGGGAGATCGCGCAGAAATCCGAGTTTACGCACGGAGTGCTGCATTATTACTTCAGCGACAAGGTCGACCTGATCTGCTGCTGTGTGCGTCACTACAAGGCGAAGTGCGTGACGCGGTACGACCAGATCACGTCGGCGGCGCAAAGCCGCGACGAATTGATGAAGGGTTTTCTGGAAAAACTCGGTGAGACGGTCCGCGATGAGGCGCAGATGCACCGCCTCTGGTACGACCTTCGCGCGCAGTCTCTGTTTGAGGAGGCCTTTCGGGATGACGTCGCCGAAATCGACAAGAGCCTGGAAGATATGGTGTGGCGCATCGCCTCCCGCTTTGCCTCACTCGGTGGCCGTCAGCCCGCCGTCTCGCCGGGCGCCCTCTATGCGCTGTTTGATGGTCTGTTCCAGCGCTGCCTGCTGCGGCACCTCTCGGGCGATCGCAAGGCGATCGCGGATCTGCGGGAAGAAGTAGAGCGTCTTCTCCCGACCGTTGCGTAGCCGCCGGCGGCCATTCAAACCAGCGCATCGAAACCGGAGGGGTCGGACAAAAAAGGTCGCGGACATCTCTGCGACCTTTTCGTTGTCCGACTTAAGCGTCGCGCCTGCCGATCACCAGCCCCGGTAGTACCTAGGGCCATAATACCCGGGACCATAATAGGCGGGAGCATAGTAACTCGATCTATATCCGCCGTAGTATGCGGGAGCGTAGCCGTCACCGTAGTACGCTGGGGCGTAGCCGCCGTAAACTGGGGCATAGCCGCCATAATAGCCGTACCCCGGTCCGCCATAATACCCGTACCCTGGTCCGCCATAGTAACCGTAACCCGGGCCATAGGCGTACGCACTGGACGCTATGCCACCGATCACCGCGCCAGCAATTAGTCCGCCTGCGAGACCGGGGCCCCAACCACCCCGCCACGCTTGAGCTGGTGATGGTGTCACCAAGGCGGTGAGACCGAGGGTCGCAGCGGTCGCTAACGCACATACTGCTTTTTTCATGTCCGAAGCCTTTCCAGTTCCTGAAACTCGAAACCGCCGGGCCGGCAATAGCTTCCCGGGAGCGCCCTTTGCGAAAGGGCTGCCGTAGAATCTAATAGTGATTCAATCGGGTACTGCCAAAACAGTTCCTCGCAATTGTGGCCCGGACTCATTGCCGCGGCGGCGGGCCCGTCCTGACCGTGCGCCGGACATCGTCGACCAGATCGACCATGTCCGTTAAGTGCCCAGAAGTCTCGGGCTCTTTCGGGAGCACGAAAAAAGGCGTAATCTTCAATCGCTAAGCTGCAACGGGCGCGCCGAAATCCTGAATGGAGTGCACCGCACGCCATCGGTGGTGAGAGCATTTCATTCGAAGTTTTTTTTCGGACGCGATTTGGCGTTGGACCGATGCGCATGTCCGCACCCCAATGCGCTTTGCTGAACAACCGGCAACAACCACAAGCTGGAGAATGAGGGTTAGACGGAGACCTGCCCGATAAATGGAGCTCACGGATCATCTCCCGCAAGGCTGAAGGAGACCCACGATGAACAAGCAATCGGGACGAACCTTGTTTGCCGCCGGCCTGATCACTGCGGCGCTTGCAAGCGGCGCAATCGGCCAGCAAGACGAAAAGCTCGGCAAGGTGATCTTCCCTATCTCCTGCGACCCCAATGTGCAGGCCGAGTTCGATCGCGGCGTCGCCATGCTGCATTCGTACTGGTTCCTGATCGCCCGCCGGAAGTTCGAAGCGATCCTGCAGCAGGACCCCACCTGCGCCATGGCCTATTGGGGCGTGGCGATGGACTTCCTCGGCAATACCCTGGCAACCACGCCGACCCGGGCCGAGGCGCAGGCAGCCTGGGACGCACTCGAGAAGGCGCGGGCCGCCGAGCCCAAAACTCAACGCGAGCGTGACTGGATCGAGGCGCTGAGTTCCTATTTTCGCGACCATGACAAGGTCCCTGTGAATGCCCGGCTGGCAGCCTACAATGCCGCGATGGAGCGCATGGCGCAAAACTATCCGGACGACTATGAGGCACAGGCCTATTACGCGCTGACGCTTCAAGCGTCGGCGCCGAAAAGCGACCTCACTTACGCCAACCAGATCAAATCCGCGGCGCTGTTGGAGAAACTCTTCGAGCAGAACCCGCAGCATCCGGGCGTGACGCACTACCTCATTCACGCTTACGACTTTGCGCCGCTTGCCGAGCAGGGAATAGCCTCAGCGCGGCGCTATGCTGGCATTGCACCGGCCGTGCCGCACGCGCGGCACATGCCGTCGCACATCTACTCCATGGTCGGGCTTTGGGATGAATCCATCGCCTCAAACGCGTCGGCGCTGGAGATCCAGCCCGACTACTATCACGCGGCGGATTTTACGGTCTATGCCCACCTGCAGCTCGCGCAGGATGCCAAAGCCGATGCGATGATCAGGAGGTCGCTCGCGACCGCCGACCGCGGCGATCGTCCGATAAATTTCGTCAATTTCACTGCCAAGGCCGCTATGCCGGCGCGCTATGTCCTGGAACGGGCGGACTGGGCTAACGCTGCCGCGCTGCCGATGACTCCCACCCAATATCCCATGGCAGATTCGCTGATCCGCTTCACGCGCGGCCTCGGCATGGCGCGTTCCGGTAATCTCGCGGGCGCTAAAGAAGAGATCGAGGCGATGAAGGTTTTGCGAACGACCCTTCAGCGCGCCGACCAGTCCTACTGGGCCGACCGCACCGATGAGCAATTGCTTGCCATTTCGGCATGGGTGGCAGCCAGGGAAGGCGCGCCCGATCAGGCCTTGCGGTTCATGCGGGCAGCCGCCGACAGCGAAGACGCTAGCCTCAAGCATGTGGCGATGGAGAATCGCCTATATCCGATGCGCGAATTGCTGGGGGAATTGCTGCTTGAGATGGGACAGCCCACAACTGCCATGAACGAATTCGAGACCGCGCTCAAGCAGAGTCCCAACCGCTTCCGCGCGTTCTATGGAGCCGCTCGCGCTGCCGACAGCGCAGGTGACCGCCAGAAGGCATCCGAGTACTTCGGCAAGCTGGTGGGCTTGGCTAAGAACGCGGATACCGAGCGGCAGGAAATCCGAGAGGCCAAGGCTTACACACGCCGAGATGATACTGTAGGTGCAGGAAAATAACTCCTCGGCCGTCTGGCCCACGCCCGACGGCAGTCAAGTCCGAGAAAACAGCGATGATCCGCGCGATCGCATTGGCTGCAATGCTCGGTGCGCTGGTCGCCAGCGTGGCCGCCTACACCCTACGCCCGCCTGGGTGGTGGAAGGAGAACTCACCGCTGTTTGCTGCGCTCGACGGCGGGGCTAAGACAGCCACCAAGCCTGAAGACTGGCCGATCTGCACCACCATGGCATTGGTCGCATCGGATGCCGAATGGGCGCAGCTCGACCCCGATTTCAAGGCCGGCAAGAGGGCGCTGGGCGCCGAGAATTGGAATGGTGCGATCGCAGCGTTCGAACTCGCCGTGCTGCGCGATCCGCTTAATGCCGATATCCAGAACTACATCGGCTATGCCTATCGGCGACTGCGTCAGCTGGGGCCGGCTGTTGGCCATTACCAGCAGGCGTTGATGCTGAATCCCCGCCATCGCAGCGCGCATGAGCATCTCGGCGAGGCCTATCTGGTGCTTGGCGAGTCCGCCAAGGCCGAGCAACACTTGGCGGCGCTGGAAAATCTCTGCCTCATTCCCTGCGAGGAATACGACGACCTCAAGCGGGTCATTGCGGCGTACAAAAGGCTGGCCACGCGCTGAGATCGGCACGGGCGCTGCGTTGTGGAATCCCCGACTGCTATTCCAATGCGTCCCGATGCTATCGTGCAAGTTCGGCGGATCTTGAGCCAAGAGACAACTAAGGCACGGATGAATTGGGCTCGACTAACGAAAGAATGGTGAAGTCGCTCTAGTCGAGCAGATCACCGAAGAGAAAGCCGTGTTGGAGTTTGAGAGCTTATTGATGGGTAGAACCGGGAGGACGCCGAAGAGCCGCTGTTAAGGACTACGTCAGAAGATTATCCGCAAATGATCCAAAAGCGGGATCGAAGTTGCCGCCTTATCCAAGTGCCAAAGCTGTGCGCGAACTCGACTTCGATCCAACGTCTCGCTTGCCGAACGCCTCGCTCACAAACTGCCGCATTCGGGCTGAGGGCGGCCGTATTCCTTGCAACGAACCTGCGACAGCGCGAAGGCCAGCATGAGATAGGCTGCCGAGGTCCAGACGGCCTGCCAGTTCTGGATTCCTTCGCTGGCGACAATAAAGAGCGCGCTGCCAAGGAAAATGCAGGCGAATATGGTCTCGGCGATCGGACGAGCGCCTGCCGGTGGGCGGTTGATCCACGCGAGCGCCGCAATCGGCACCGCCGCCATTGTCAGCGCGGCAAACGGAAGATCCTGCCAGCGCGGATCAAACACCAGGTCCAGCGCGGCCCCTGCGGCGATCACCGTGATGACGGTGAACACGGCGCCAAGGATCCAGGGGAAAAACAATTGCGTTCGGCTCTCACGCGGCCCCATGAGCTCCAAAAAAGAGGGAAGCGGGCGGCCGGACATCAAGGCGTTGGCGCACAACAGCGGCGTTGCTGCCGCTGCCGCAAGCAGCGAACCCCATCTCAGCCAGCCTCCGACTCCAAAACTCTCGTAGGTCATCTTGTCGAAGGCGACTCCCAGGAGAATTCCCGCAACGGTAGCGGAAACGCCAACCGCGATCCACGAGGTGAACGCCGGCTTCCATGGGCGGCGCCTCTGGGTGAACCAGGCTGTAACAAAAATGGCGAGGGACAAGATCATGCCGCAAGCCATCAGCTGCTTCCACAGTGGATAGTTGTTGATGGGGATGCCGGGCGGAAATTTCAGCGTGTGGTGATCGGCAGCAAACAAACCCCAATTGCCACCGACGGTACCTTCCCAGTATCGCTTCCAGGACGCGTCGAAAGCTTCGATCAGGTTGACGCGAAAACCGTCGCGTTTTGCCAGATCGAGGATTTCTGAGACGACGCGTGCCTGGTTGATGCGCGAAGGGAGCGCCTCCTCGCGCATGCGCCCCATGCTTGGCCAACCGGTTTCCCCCACCAGCACCTCTTTGCCGGGAAACGCGAGAGACACCTGCTTGTGAATAGCCGCCACATGGGCTGCCGCGTCTTGGGCGCGGATAGGAATATTGTCCCAATAGGGCAGGATGTGAACTGTTACGAAATCGACCGCGTCGCCAATTTCGCGGTAGCGAAGCCAATACTCCCAGACATCGGCATAGGTTACGGGGACGCTGACGCGCGCTTTGACGGACAGCAGAAGGCTGCGAAGATCGGATGGTGTCATGACCCCATGCAACAACACTTCGTTTCCGACAATGATCGCAGCAATCGTATCCGGGTATTTCTGGGCAAGCGTTACGGCGGTTTCGATAAGTTGAACATTCTTGAGATGGTTGTTACCGATCCAGATTCCGAGAAAGACCTTGAGACCGATCTGCGATGCGAGTTCGGGCACCTTGTCCAAACCATTATCGACGGAATAGGTGCGAACGCAGCGTGATATCCAGGCAACTTCAGTCAGATCTTCGCGGATCTGTTCGGCACTGACCACCAACTCCGGATTTAGCGGTGTCTGATTGTCACGGAAGGGCGCATAGGATACGCACTCGAGCTTCGCCGCGGAATCGATCGGAGCATGCCTCAGCCGGACCGGCTGGGCCAGCCACCACCAAACCGAGGCAACGATCGTCAGGGAGACGACGAGAAGCGCCAGCGGCGTGCGCGCAGAAATTGGTCTATCCTCCCGAAGGGTTGTCGACTATGGTCCGACGACCCGAATGGTCACCAGGTGGGCGTACCTCGTAATCCGAGCGCCGCACCGGTTCGTGATAGCAAATTTGGCGCCCCTGCCAACGACAGGGGCCTCCCATTCAACAACAAGTGACTTGATGCTATTCAGTAGACTTTCGCGACGCCGCTTTACCGCGATGGCTGGTTGGTCGGCTTTAGGGGTGCCGGTAAAATCCGCGGAAGCTGCGGAGCGCCCTGCGGTCAAGATGGCTGAATCCCCGAATGACCCCACGGCTTTTCCAGCCGGATTTCTGTGGGGCACGGCAACGTCAGCCTACCAGATTGAGGGGGCGGTCAATGAAGACGGGCGCGGACCGTCGATCTGGGATCGTTTTGCTCACCTCGACGGGAGGATAGTCGACCGAAGTACCGCTGATTTTGCCAACGATCACTACCACCGCTACAAAGATGACGTTCAACTCATCAGGGAGCTCGGCGCGAAAGCCTACCGGTTTTCGATCGCATGGCCTCGTATATTTCCGGACGGGACGGGCGCACCAAATCCGAAGGGGCTGGATTTCTACAATCGGCTTTTGGACGAACTTTTGACCAGCGGCATTGAGCCTTTCGTTACGCTGTATCATTGGGATCTTCCTCTGGCGCTTCAGGACCGTTACGGCGGATGGATGTCACGTGAAACGTCAAAGGCATTTGCGGATTATGCGGGTTACGTCGCGGAGCGAATTAGTGATCGTGTAAAGAGCATCTTTACGATCAATGAGTGCGCCAGGCTTGTTCAAGCCGGCCACGCCATGGGGCTGGACGCGCCGGGTCTTACCTTGCCCCAAAAGGAAATAAATCAGGTTCGCCACCATGTGGCACTTGGGCATGGCCTTGCTGTACAGGCCATACGGGCACACGGCCGAAAAGAAACCAAAGTCGGTCCGGCAGAGAACATTGAAATTTGCGTTCCGGCGATTGAAACTCCCGCCAATATCCGCGCGGCGGAAGTTGCGACCCGCGAACTCAATGCGGGTTATCTCACCGCGATTCTGGAAGGCAAATATACCGACGGCTTCCTGGCCTACGCCGGCGCCGACGCCCCGAGGTTCACGACGCAAGATTTGCAGATCATTTCGTCGCCGATCGATTTTGTCGGGCTCAACGTGTACAGGCCGGATCACTACGTCGTGGCCGGTGAGAACGACAGCGGCTTTGCGTTGATGCCGTTTGCGGCGACGTTTCCTCATATGGATTCGAACTGGCTCAGGGTTGGTCCCGAAGCCATGTACTGGGCGCCCCGGCACGTTGCGAAACTGTGGAATGTGAAGTCTATCTACATCACAGAGAACGGGACTTCGGCGGCGGATCAACCATCGGCGGACGGCAAGGTCTACGATGTCGACCGTATTATGTATCTGCGCAATTACCTGACGCATTTGAATCGTGCGACTTCGGAAGGCGTGCCGGTGGGGGGCTATTTTCTGTGGAGTCTAATGGACAACTTCGAATGGTCGGACGGATATGAAAAACGCTTCGGATTGTACCGGGTCGACTTCCGGACGCAGCGCCGCACCCCCAAACTTTCCGCCTCATTCTATCGCGAAGTAATGCGGCGGAATGCCGTGGTCTGATGCCGTTACGATCGGTGCGGGACGACCGGTCCGGCGAAGGGGCGATGCCCCTCAAGGTGTGCAGCTGCTACAAAGCGATTTTGTCTCGCGTGTAGCGCCAGGTCTTGGCGAACTGCATTCAATTGTCGTCGTCTTCGTAATACCTGTCTCGAGGAACAGGTTGGCGTCGACGGCGGGGATCATTGTACGCTGGCGTTGAATACACAGGCGGAGACGGGGCCGGGAAAAACACATCATAACAGGGCCTGCTCAACTGCGGTCCGCTGCCTCTGAGGCAGGCGGTAATGCGATCGGCGTCTGGTATGTAGGCCCCACAGAGCCGAAACACATCCGGTATGCAAGCCTGACGCTGCTGCTCCGTCCCTTGAGCGGAGGCAGATGTTTCCGCAGAAAGAAAAAGCGCGAACGCTACGATACCGCCGGCTATCTCAATAGGCCGCATATTGCTCATCCTCTAACAATTGCGTCAGTGATGAAGATGATTGTTTGGCAAATTGTCGAATTCTGGGCCGGCCGGTTGCAGCCGACCTTTACGGCGCAAGGTTGCCTCGGAGGATAAAGGGGACGACGGAGGTTGTTAGTATATTTCCCCGTAGTTTGAAGAAGTTTGCTTCCGCGTCGCAGTTGAGCGCGCTGGCTCTCCCAAACGAGACCCTGGAGATAGCAGCTTTATTTTACTGGCCGCTTCCTTATACGCCTGAGAAGCTGCGGCGCTCTGGTGGTGGCTGCCCACAAGCGTTCAATACACCCTCACGGTCGCAGCCTTCGCCCGCAAAGTGTGCGCCTGGTGCGTGACCAAAACGCTGGCGAAATCTTCTCGCGAAATGGCTGTAATCACGAAAACCGGATGCGTATGCTATCGCTCTGAGCGCCTGACTCGCGCCAAGGGCGGCTTGGCGCTGTAGAAGATGCGCGGCGTAATCTAGACGGAATGAATAGATGAATTCAGTGCACGTCGAGCCGCGCTCCGTAAATAGTTTCTGGAGATAGCGCAATGAAATTCCCGCTGTTGTCGCCACCTCGGACGGATCGAGATCCGGATCGACGAAGCCGTCCTTGATGATGCCACGCACGCGCATGAACAGCTTGTCCGAGTGACGCGCTGGCGCCGGATCACTCGGCGCAAAAAGGGCGCCGACGAGATCATGGACGGCGAGCCGCACGTAGCATTCAGTGCGCGAGGGGGGTACTTTTTCTTCCCCGGCATTGCGGATCAACTCAAGGAGAAGACGGCCGACAACCGTTCCGTTGGGCCGGTGGAGCCCACCCCGCGGTTCGAACCCGAGATGCGATACCAGCGCCTGGCGCGGCAAAAGAAGAGCAATGGTATTCCACGACTCGCCCGCGTCGCCGGCAAAAAATGTAGCCGGTCGACCCACATCCACGAGGACAACATCGCCGACCCCGAAGCGCACGGCTTCTTCGTTGTGGGTCATTGCTGAGCGGCCCGCGAGTTGAAAGAGCACGACATAGTGGTCTGCGCCATCGACGCGAACATTTCGGTGCGTGCGCTCGACCACATGGGCGTTGGAACCGACCTCAGCCGCAATGAGCCCGTAGGCACTAATGGGACGCACCCAGCCGGCAAACCCTTTGGGGTCGATCACCTGCGGGTCGAACCGGCCGCCCATCTTTCGGACCTGATCTTTCCACGCCTCGAAATCCAAATGTGGTGGAGCAGGGATCATGGGAGCCTCCACTTCTCAAACAACGCTCGGTTCGTGGCTGCCGACAGGAACGGTGGGCGCCATATGGAATGTAGGTTGGCGACTGCGCTTCTCTCAAACGGGCAGCTGCCTGCTCCTCCGCTGAGGTCGGCAAAGTCTCGGAGATTCGCAGGCCAAAATGAGGGCGGCAGAGATCACGTCTTATCAAATTATTTCGGGGCGAACGGACCCAGTTTATCCGCCACCCCGCAGCTCCGATGAAAACTGCTGGCCTGCATTGCGGTTGATGCCCTTAAAGCAAACGGCAGACAAGACGGCATGATCGAGACGATACGAACTGGTCCAAATCCTGCACCGGCGCGTGATGAGTGCGGCACTTTCTTTTTGGAAGGCCGCGGTGATCTGTAACGTTCAGCGATGCAACTCATGTGGCCGCGGCAGTTCTCTATCGCATTGGTGAGTTTGATCGCTGGAATTTGTGCGCCGTGTGCCTGCGACGCCCTTTGATGGGTATGGACGCGCACTAACACTTGCATCGCCAATCAAACGGAATAGGTCGCCGAAGCCGGGCTCACACTTCCACCCAGAGCCAAGGTCAAACATGCTGAAATAGAGGTTAACATGCAGAAACAGGACCGTTACTGCCTCTCCAATCTTCGCTCGCAGTTGCTGGATCATCCCGTTTACGCGGAAGTCGCTTCTGTCGAGGATCTGAGGCGGTTCATGCAAGATCATGTCTTCGCCGTCTGGGATTTCATGTCGCTCCTGAAGCGGTTGCAGCAAGACTTGACGTGTACAAACGTGCCGTGGTTCCCCGCAGGAAATGCAAAAGCTGCACGTCTGATCAACGATATCGTTATTGGCGAAGAAACGGATGTCGATCCGGACGGCTCTTATGTCAGCCACCTCGATTTATACCTCCGCGCCATGGAGGACGTCGGCGCCAGCACACATCAATTCGACACGTTCCGTTCACTGGCACAGGCCGGTACATCGATCGAAGCGGCTATGGTGCAGACCGAAGTGCCGCCACATGTGCGAACCTTTGTCGCGCATACGATGATGCTGGCCCAATCAGGATCGACGGAAGAAGTGTTGGCGGCGTTCTTCTACGGCCGCGAGGACATCATCCCGGAGATGTTCAGCAGGCTGCAAAAGACCCTCCCTGGTGCGCGGAAGACCAGCCATCCCTTGCGCCATTTTGTCTACTATATCGAGCGGCACATCGAGCTCGATGGTGACAGTCACGGGCCAATGGGGCGAGAGCTGCTCGATGGATTGGTTGCGGGCTCCCCGGAGAAGGACGAGCGTGCGCTGCACGCAGCCTGCAAGAGCATCAAGGCTCGGATCGACCTTTGGGATGGCACATTGAGCATACTTCGTGGCATGCGCACGAAGAAGGCGACGCCACCTATCCAAGCTGGCGGACGGCAGATGGGCGAAGCCCGGGCGAGAGCGCACTGACAAGGCAAGACACGGACCCGCCGCTTTTAGGCGGCGGGTGCGTGTCTTACGGCGAAAGTAACGGTCGCCGGGGCATTGTCCCGTTGTCTTCCGGCGTCCGTTGCCTCGCAGTTGCAATGATGGATCAAGCTCGCGGCGACCACGCGCTCCAGTCCAACGCAGTGCATGTTCGCATTAGTATTTATGGAACGAGTGCTCTTGGCGCAAACTGGTCATTCACTCGCAAAACAGTCTCTCGCAAATCGATAAGGCATGAGGAGAGCTCATCAGTTCGGAACCAGGTTTCAGTAGCAGTTTGCGGCATTCGCTGGCACAATGGCTTCACCATCACTATCCCCGGGTTTTAAGTTTTCGACCACGAGGTTCGGCGTTAAAGCTGATGACGCTTGCTGCTCAGGCTATCTGTGGTACTAAGGCGGCCTCGCTATCAAGGAATATTGGGTGCCTGAAAAAGCAAAGAAGACGGTGGTGCGTCGCGAATACACCAAAGACGATGTGAAGGAGTTGCGTGCTCACTCAAGAGCGAAAACGCCCGTCGTCAAAATTGCGAAGCTTACGAAACGTAGTGTGGGTTCGCTGCGGCAGAAGGCGCTCAAGCTTGGGATTCGTCTAGGCCACCGTCGCTAGGTCCGCGCCACCCGGCTCGCTGACAATATGACTAAGCAAAAGCGGAAGATCATATGACGCTGTTCAATAAGGTTTTCTCGACGAGGACGCTATTGCAGATCATCTGCGTTCTGGGCGCTGTCGTCGTGATGAAAGCATTGAGCGCACTATGATTTCAGCTGGGAAACCGCGTTGGCGGCTGAATGAGAAAACAATCCCCACCATCGCTGGGCCAGCACAGTAATCACATACGGCTCAGAACTTTTCCCTCTAACCCCCAGGAGGCACGTGCTGGCCTCGTGAAACCAATCCTGGGTAGATTGAGTTGGACGCTCTCACCGTCTTCGATATTACCGTTATGCTAGTATTGCTGGTATTTCTATCCTTTTGCAACTGGCGGGAAACCTCTCATTAAGCCATTTATCGGATGATATGCCCTCAATTGAGGGCAAGCGATGAAAGAGCTTCCGCAGCTTTGGCGCTTCATGGGATCGCGATCCGGTCGCGGCTTTCTCCTGCATTTGGGTCTCTGCGCAGCACTGTCCGTGACGGTTGGCTACGGCTTCTATTTTTTCAGCCTGGACTGGTTCAAGGAGCATAAGAGCAACGAAAAGATCATCGCGCTGCAATTGGTGGACGCGTTTGTTACCAACTATTCGGCAATCCGATCGCAGTTCGGAAAGGACGCGCCGGTTCCGGCCTCGTTCCGGGCCCACGCGATCGAAGCTTTCAATAAGCAGAACGGCGACAATTCCGAGTTTCGCCTGGCTTCGGTCGGTCGCCCTGGGCGAGAGATCCTGACGGCTCCGACAGATGCAAAAATGGCCCAAACCGTCGAGGCCTTTGCAGCGATGCCAAACCCGAAGCCGATATCAGAGCTGCTGAATGTCAATGGCGAATTGATGTTCCGCACCGTCTATCCGACCGTCGCGCAAGAACAGAGTTGCGTTAGCTGTCACAACGCTCTCCAGCTCAATAAGCCGCAGTGGCATCTCCACGACGTTATCGGCGCGTTCGTGATTGACGTCCCGATGTCGCCTTTTCTGCGCACCATAACGTGGCAAAGCACTGGTATCGGACTGGGTCTTTTCCTCGCTCTGGCACTTGCGGGCCTGACGATCTCCATGGTTCATTTCCGGCAGTTGGAAGCTCTCGATGTGTCCGCTGCAAAGCTCGGTCGCACCCAGAAACTTCTCGATACCATCATCGAGAACATGCCCCTCTCGGTTGCTGTCAAGGATGCGCGAGATCGTTGCTATGTCCTCATTAACCGGACCGCCGAAGCCATTTTCGGGATCGCGCGTGGCGACCTGATCGGCAGACGCGCGCATGATCCATCCGAAAAAGAAACCGCTAATAACTTGTTCCCGCTCGCCGACGAGGCCCTGCTTACACAGGACCTGCAAACCATCGCCGAGCATACGGTTTGCACCCCCCACAACGGCCCCCGTATCCTGACAACCAAGAATCTCTCGATACCGGACGAGACGGGCGAACAGCGTTACCTCCTTAGCCTTTCGGAGGATATTACCGAGCGGAAGCAGGCAGAGGCCCGTATCGAGCATATGGCCCATAATGATGCCTTG
>Ga0210389_10002663_pt1 | contig 14030 bp, 8 predicted proteins | sample IncBWH28OmetaG_FD_160127 | JGI IMG/M metagenome (GOLD analysis project Ga0210389, IMG submission 160127) | Forest soil microbial communities from Barre Woods Harvard Forest LTER site, Petersham, Massachusetts, United States - Inc-BW-H-28-O ...
GGTGCTAATCAAGCCTTGCAGACTGGGTGAAGCACCGCCGGTTCCGCCACCCCCACTACCTCCGCCGCTACTACTGCCTGCCCCCTGGCCGCCCCCGCCGCCGGAACCTGATCCTCCACCGCCCCCACCACCTCCTCCCAGCAGACTTTGCGCCACTTGGGAAAGCGCCGGCGTCTGCGTGATGTTGAAATAGTTGGTAATTTGGCCTGAAACTGTGGCCGGAGTGCCGCTAAGGGCCGCGACCTGGACCATGCCTTGGTTCACGAGCCCGGCGTTGGAAGTCTTGGGGATCAAGTAAGGATCGTCCAGGTTATCTTGAACGTACTCGTCGACATCCTGGTTAAACGCGTTAACAATCGGCTGCAAGAGATCGTCGAGAGCGTGAGCCGAACGTCGCAGATCGTAGGGTATGAAGTCATTCGGGTAATTTATCGTCCATTTATAGTTGAAGAAAAAGTCAAGAAATGCTGCCCGCAAAATGCGAAGGTTGCCGGGCTCAGTGGTGCGGTCCAGTTGCGCTGAGAATCTCGAAAAGTAGGTGGGCCGCCTCTCAGTTGTCGGGCCGCAACGAGCGGAAATCTGAATGCACGGGGGAGGGCCCAGCACAGTCGTCATGTTTCCGATAATCGTGCCCTGCAAGTGCTTTGCTTCTGTGTCATTGGCAGCGGCGAGGAATAACAGCAAGCGACCGAGCGAGGCGTTGATCACTTGCTTATTTGAACTCCCGGACGGGTAATCCAAAGCATTGTAATACCCAATGCAGTAATGGTCGCGCGTCACGCATTCATGGTATTTCAGCGTCAAATATTCGCGAAAGTCTTCCTGAAAGAAGCGATCGTAGGGGTGCAAAGCGCAACCTGGCGGGCCGCCGCTATCAGAAGAATGGATTGCAAGTGGACAATCTTTAAGCTGTGCTTCTTGGAAGATTGCATCCATGCCGCTTTCAAGAGCTTCCGTCATTTTTCGATTCGCCTCGTCAACGCTGGCATTGACCTGTTCAAAAGCAGTGCGAGCATCATCCTCTTCACCGTAAACTCGACAGTTGCTGGCGGAATCATTTCCTCTCGGTTTGGGACATTTCACTTTGCGATTCCTGTAAGGTTCTATGGGATTCTTCACCTTGGCACTGATCTGATACGACCAGACTTGAAGAGAGAGCTGGGGGTGAGGAAGGTCGAGAAGCGAGATGGCACGCTCGATGTCGCCAATGGAGTAACCGCCTTGTTGCGCCGCTGTCGGGAGAATCTCGATGAGGTCATTTGCGCCATAGTCAGAGAGGGCCTGGACGATGGGCCTGCTGTTGGGAGCGTAAGAGACCATTGCATTGATCGCCGCTGCTATTCCGGTGGCATCGCGATAGTCGTAGAGCCGAACAATATTGTCTATGCCCCAAGATGGCGCTGGCGGCTGCGCCGGAGCAGAGGATGCTTGCGCCCCAGCGGTTCCCCCTCCGGCCGACGAACCAGATGGGCCTCCGGCGGCTGAGCCTGAACTTGCACCCCCCCTTGCCCGGAAGCCGAAACTCCAGCAGCGGGCGGGGTCGTCGCGGTTGAGGTGGCTGTCGAGATCGATGTGGTGGCCGTCGCAGCGTTGTTGCTTGCGGCTGCGGGCTGGGCGGACGGCGACAAAGGTGTCTTGATCGTTGTAGTGGTGGTCGTTACTGAAGGACTATTCGTAGTCGCTGCCGGACTGGCTCCTGACGACGTGGACTGCAAGCTAGCAACAAGTTGGGTCTGTTGTTGGTTCTGTTGATAGAGTTCGTATTGTTCAACGGCGACAGCCCCCTGGTTTTCAAGATAGTCAGGAGGGAGGAGCGCGACAGCATGATTCAGAGGAAAGACTCGCACCGGGCGCATGACGTGGGTTTGAAACAAAGCACTGGCGTGAAGTGCGACGTCCCTCGGATTCAGCGCCGAGAGCACTACAGTATTATCGGCAAGGCATAGCTCGGTCGCGATCGCTCCATTGGGATCGATCGGGCAGGATTTTTGGGGAGCCGGGGGAGTATAGGGTGGACCATATTTGGCTAAGAGCTCAAAATCATGCCTGATGCCGGCTGTATGTTGCATTAGAGTTTTCAGCGCGGCCGATTGTCCTAACACGGCTGCAGATGGAACGAGAACGAGATAGTCGCTACTCTTACCCTTGTTGCCGTCATCCGCTTGCTCAACATCGACGTCAGGTGTCGGGTGCGGGAAAGCTGCTGCCAAGGCCCGCGCAAACGCCCTAACGTACACGACAGAGTTAGAGTTTAGAGCTCCTTTATAATTTTCTCGATCGAGACTTGTTGCCAAGCCATCGAGCACGCAACGGGATGAATTCCCAGGCGAGCACCGGGGAATAGTGCCCCCCTTGACTGTCCTCACTTGCAGCGTATTCTTTGAGTTGGTTGAGGTGTCAGCGCTTGGGGATGCTGGTGCTGCAGCCTGGCTGCCGCTATCATCACTCTTCGTAGCGCAGGACGTTACCACAAGTTCACCACGGAAGATGCTATTGAGAGTTCTAGCCACCTCGTCGGCGTCTGTTCCACTTAGTGCGCCGAGAGGTATCGGATCCCCCTGAGTGCAGGCTGCCGGCCCTGCCGGCTTAGCTGAGGAGTTCTTGGCAGTCACCTTGAATGGCTGCGGATTACTTGCTACGTTTGACACCTTAACCACTACATCGCCGTCCTTCGCCGTCGATGGCACCCGAACGACGATCTTCGCTTCAGCCCACGATTTGGCTTTTCCTGCGGCAACACCGCCAAACGTAACCGTACTGTTTCCCTGATTTGATCCGAGACCCTTTCCCGTGATTACCACTGACGCGCCAATGGCTGCCGATGCCGGGGTGATCTTGTCTATTTGAGGGGGAGCGGGTCCCTCGGCAGAGGCTTGACCGTCTAGTACGAGACAAGCGCAGAGAGTTAACAAATGGATTCGATTCACAGAAATCTCCATTGTTCTTTATTTTTCAGCCCGCTGGTCACGATTGTTCGTACTTAGTACGCTTGGGGGAAGGTGAGGTGCCAATCTCGAAACAGTGCATCAGGATAATCGTCTATCGAGATTTGTCAACTAGCTAGTTGTAGTGTTCGGAATTCGTAACATACCTGCACAGTCAGTTCCGAATATAAGTTCATGCGAATGAAGCACATCAGTTCCAGGTCGTATCCTCGCCCACGAAGTGCGACCAAACGCTAAGGCGCTAACTATTCGGAAAACGTAAATTAAAGGCGCACCTGTTGACTTCTATATCTCGCAACTCTAGAATTCGCGGCGCTGCACTGAGAGGCTCTCCTTTGGGGATACGTTCCGCGGACGTATCAACGTTATCCTTCACGGAGCAGTTATATGATTGGTGCTTTCAGAGAACAGGGTACGCTTGAAACCAGTTAAGCTATGGAGTCTGCGGCCGCTTAGAGGATATTGCTGGGACGTTGATGCCTCATACGTTTCCGAACTGGCAGTTTGCCTTAAGGAGGTACTCAGAAGTGAACCGTGCAACTATTGTTGGGGTGCTCGCTTGCGCGCTGGCAATGCTAAGCCTCGGCTGTGGAGGGTCCAGCCACTTGCAATCCATTGAGCTTTCGGCCGCGTCCCCATCTCCAGTAGGCTTTGACGTGCTTGGCCTTGGCGGGACGCTCCAGTTAGTTGCGACTGGAACCTACAGCAACGGTAAGACCAAGGATCTTACGAACGAGGTAACTTTTCAAATCACAATTACCTCGAATAGCAGCGACCAGAATGGCCATGCCCTTCCCACTCCGCCACAGGGGCTTGAAGTCGGCCTGACCGGCCTCCTGACGGCCGAATATCCTGGTGTGTGCACGTGGGTCAACCTCAACGCCTCATCGACCACCGCGACCGTGCCGGCGTGGGCCATGACCGGTTCGTATACGATCACGGCCAGTAATCACGGAATCACGTCTCCGCCCTTATACGTGGCCGTGGCTTCCGCAGTGGGCATAATTGATCCGACTAACCCGACGGGAGCATGCGGTCCGCAGCCGACTTCTTAAGTAAACGCGGCAACCTGCAGCGCGGGGGAATTCAGAAGGATATCGGTTAGCAAACTTTCCGCCGTAGATGTCCGACCGGCGCTAACATATTCACATATTCAAGGTGATCAGAGCCGCCGATGATCCAAACGAGTCACAAATTGAGTCACTTGAGTCACAGATTGAGTTGACCGACTTAGGGGACTGTTATAGACTGCGCGCGCTATGGCAAAATCGAGCAATGGCGGTGGTGGCGCTGACAGCTGGCCTGGATTTCTGTCAGAGCTGAACAAGAATTTCTTGATCCTGAGAGATGTTTTTGGCTATGCCCTTCCTGGCGGTGTATTTCTCTCCATCGGGGTGCTTTGCAGAAGGTTTTCTCTGCGCGACGTTAAGTATCTGTTGGATCCTTATCAGTTGCCGGCGTGGCTCGCGCTATTGATTGGGCTGGGCGCCTGCTACGCCGTCGGACATGTAATGGCCGGAATCGCTTATCTGATTTGCAACAACTGGGGAAACCCTCGCAAAAAAATTGAAATCTCAGCCATCCCCGCAGTGGAAAAGAGCGGACCTACGCAGGTTCCGGCGTCATTAATTGATATCAGAGGGCGCCACCCGGAACTTCTGACCGAACTCGATCGGCAGTCGACGATGACCCAGCTCCGCGGCTCGACCGGCGTAGCTATGTTGCTGGGATCTCTTTTGTTCTACAGATTCTCGACGCCGTCGCTGGGCTGGATGCTAGGCCTAGCCGGACTATTTTTGCTGATTGTTTTTTTGTTCAGCGCCATTCCGAACGTCATCGATTTGACCACCCGCACGGTCCAGGCTGGCACACTGGCCGACAAGGCAGACAAGGCCACCGAGGCCATCGACCCTACCAAACTCAAACAGGTTCTCGAAGGCTTCATTTCTGCCGCACAGGAAGCTTTGACGAAGCTAGGATAACGGGTTTGCGAGAAAGTTCAGGGTATCCATTTACCCACACTTCGAGCCGGTTGCGCCGGACATTCGATGATCCTTTACAAGTATCTTCATCCTGATCGAGTTGATGTGGTGGAGCGAAAGATGGCTAGGTTCACTCAACCACGCGATTTCAACGATCCTTTCGAGGTTTCGGCCGTATATTGAGTCCGCAGCGTCGGTTGAAGCCGTTCGAGACTATGTGGAAGCGAACTTTGACAAATTACTGGATGCAGAGCTAACCAACCAGCAAGAATCCGGCTGATGACGGACCCATTTGCATCGATCGCTTTTTCGCATCGCGTCAATTAAAGTGTGCGGCTAGCCAAAGAGTTCGCGCTCCAGGCAGTGCAGGTCGCCGTCATTGAAGTAAGCTAGAGACCAGTTATCATCGGTGTAGAGGAACATGCCGGCCTGGACCGCCGCATCCTTTTTCGATCTGGGTTGGGCTGAGACGAGAGGCTTTCGCTTTGTGGACGAAGGCGCGGCGCGCTGTAGGGAAGCTGAGGCAGCTTGCTTTGCGTGGGTGGGCTTCTTCGTTGCGGACGCCTTCTTTGGGATTTTGGGCTTCTTCATGGCTCGACCTTTCTGACTAGGCGGTCATTCTTTGGAAACTCTCCTGCCGCGCATTTCCCGTGAGCGGGCGCGACCATCGCGGCTCGCGTTGCGTACACCTTACGAATCTATTGCCCGGACTTTCGCGGACTTTTTCTTTACTGGTGCCGTTTACCGGGAGCTTTCTTCGCTCGGGACCTCGCATTCTTGACGGATGTCTTTTTTGCTACCGTCTTCTTGCCCGGAGTTGTTTTCGCGGCTTTGGGTTTCTTCGGATCGGCATAGCGGTCGAGGAAGGCGTAGTGATCGACCAACAGAAGCGCCTCGATCGCGAAGGCCGTAGCAACATCTGCATCCTGGATCTTCAGCAAATTGTCTCCGTTTGATTCCTCACCGCCAGTAGCGAGGTTGGAGGAGCCGCAGTAAACAACCGGATCCGGGCCGTTGAGGCCGCAAACAACGAACTTGTCGTGGATTTCGTGGCCAGCGATGGAGTGGACCTGATCGAAGGGTGGCGGTAGCGTGACGCTGCTGGGTTTGCCCGTCACCAATACACCCGTCTTCTTGCCCACAGCGTAGAGATAGGTGCCCTCTGGGGCGTCCGAAATACCGTAGCTGAAGATGGATTGCTTGTTATGGATCGTATTAAGGTCGTCGTAGACTGGGGTCTGGCTGTTGTTGAGTTGCATTACGGCGAAGAGCACGCTGCCCTTAGGAGCGGAGGCCTCGGCGTTAATGCGGGCTGAGATGTCGCCAAGAATCGTATTCGTGTCGTTGGCACTGTGCGGCGAGAAGGTAATGCTCATCTTCGGGACGGTCGTCGATTGGTCCTTAAAAGGCTGAGTAGCCAGGGGGGTACTGGCAAATGCTGCTGCCGCCTTCTTGCTGGTCGTCGGAAACTGTGTCAGTACCTGCCAGCTTTGCTGAAAGACTTTAGCATACTCCTGAGCAACGCTCGCATCGTTAAAAACCAGCACGTGATTGGCATTGACGTACAGCCCGGTCACCGAGAAGTTCGTAGATCCGGTAAGCACCTGGGCCGCCGAGCCATTATTGGAGACGATGAGAACTTTGTCGTGGGAGTAACGGCCAAAAGAACCGCGTAGGATGTCGCCCTGGTTTTTTCCCTGTTTTTGAAAAAGAGCGGTGAACTGGTCCTCCGGAGTGGGTTTTGCTTTATTTGTGTGCAAAGCAGCGTTGTCCAGGATGATGCGAACGCGGCCGACTTTTGCGAGCTGTAGAAGAGTCTGCAGAATGTCGGGCTCGTTCAGATCATAGGCGAACATATCCAAGTGAAGGCTGGTGTTATTCAGCACCTCATTGAGCAGATTGAAGACCTGGACGCGAGCCGTGGAGCCCATCCAGAGATACTCATCAGCGTATGTAAAACTCTGGCCTTGGGCATTGGTTCCAGCCTGTTGTGCAGTGTTGTAGAGAAGGGCATGGCCCGTCGGCTGGAGCAATGCTTGGGGCCCGAAGTGGTGGGCGAAGGCTTGAGACTGCATGTACCCGCGAGTAAACCCGAGAGCGAGTGAGCCCTTCTTGAACGGCCCAACCGGGACGGTGACCTTGACGGTCAGCGATGTGTCAATGGGCTGCATGGACTGGTCGGCGTCGAAGTAGCGGGGCGTGACGCTGTAGATGTAGGCACCGATGATCGGCTGAAGGCCCTGATGGGTCGAACCGGGCACGTGCGTCCAACGATATTTCTGTATGGGCGCATTAATGGTGGAGTTGGCTGGCTCAGTCGCGACCTGGGCGTGATTGCTGGGTGTCTGGAACTGCAAGGTGTTGAACAGATAATACGGGGGCTGGCCGGGAGGTTGGCAGGCAATGGTAAAGCCTGCCAGATTTCCGGCGCTAGACGGACTCGCGAAGTTGAAAGCAAGCAGCGTCTTATTGTCCCCCACATAAGCTTTGATCGTAAGAGACCCGTGAGTTAGAGACCCGTGGGTTGCGGTTACAACGGCCATTTAGACCTCCGAAATGTTGGTTGGCATTGCTTGTCCATTTGCGATCTTTGTTAGGGATTCATTCCGAACCGCAGCTGTTCTATTCCGAGTTGTGACTCTTTAGACAGGAACAACTAATTACCGAGCCGACCTGTCCGATGCGGTGCCCCAGCCAGACGCCGGCCGCGCCAATTCACCTCTCGACACACTAATCGTGTAATTGGGGAAGTCGGCGAGTAGACGCCCCCTCGGATGAGAAGCCAGCAAACCGCTTCATCCGTCGCTCCGCCGAATCGGATCAAAGATACGCATCGGATGGCAGAATGTCAATGACTACCTCTGGCCCCGGATCGAATGCGGTTACCGCCGCGTTTAAGAAACATAGCCTCGCCTAAACCAAAACGTCTCTCCCGTTCCTGATGGGCGATCGCGACCGGAGAGCCCCGACTTCACATCTAAGGAGCGAATCATGTTTAAGGAACTCATGCCGCTACTCTCGCTGCGAATGGTGATCATCACCTTGTTGCGTGTGAGCGACAACGAGATATGTATCAATGTCACTCCGAAGCCATCCGCAATTCGGAAGCCATCGTCCAGTTTCTCAGTAAGCCAACGCAAACATTTAAATGTCATTTGCCGGTTGCGCTATTTGTCGCAAAGTGTGCTCGCGGACAAGCATCGTTCACCAATGGTCTTTGTTACAAACGGGAGCATTTTATACCGAACCCAAACACAAAAAGCTGCCCTAAGCTATATCGTTCGAGAGCCTCAAGCTCTCAAGTCTGTAAACGAGTATGAAAGATGGAAGAAACTTCGAATTCCCTCCCTCAGTTTCCGTCGATACGAAAATAGTTCGTTACCTCCCCTACTTTGGGGTATAGATTGGTTGATCTTCAATCAACAAAAAACGGCCCTGCCGCCCATGTCCAGGCGGGGTGTTTCTTGTGTGATGGGAGTCCGCAGATGGTCAAAACGCTTTTCGCCAAGTGGGCGCAAGAACTCGGCGACGAAGAACTCGCGAAAGCGCTGGCGGCAGCTGGCATCTACGCAACCGCTGGTTTCTCGCTAAACCGACCAAGCGGGAGCCACGCGGATATTACACAACAAATGGCGAGGGTTGTTGCGGAGTCTGGTGCCGATCCCATCCGTTGTGTCTATGCCCCACGCCTTGGAAAGCGCTCGCCTTCTGCCAAAGAATTGGCCGCTGTTTGGGAAAGGATCACGAGAAACATCAACCCGCCAAGGATCGAGGTAACGGTGGAACGCGAAGGCGAGCGCCAACCGGAACCGGAGGATCCAGCCTGGTTTGCCGCGCAACTTCGGCTGCCGGCAGTCGGTGCAGTTTCTTCATTTCTGAGCCTGAAACCATTGTCTGAGAAAGTCGAATGGGAATGGCCGTTACGAGTGGGCTTTCTGCACGATCGTACTTCGCGTCTGATGGCGTCGGGCTTTCACGAATCACTGAGTCAGTTGGATTGGCTTCGCCCTCTCGTTGAGCCGGTGGATATTGCGACGCATGCGCATTCGCTTGAAGTGTTGGTCTTGCCCGGTGACCTCGACGAAGCGTTACAAGCTCTCAATAGTTCGCCTTATCCCGTCTACGCCTATGTCGTCACCGTGCTGGGTGGCCGTGGCAGGCTGGACTGGCAATCCATAGAGCAGAAGAAACGCCGTATTACGGAACTCACGCAAGCGCAAGCGGTCATTGTGACTCAGGAGAGTCTCGATGAGTGGTTGCGTTCATTTGTGGCGGAACTCGCGCATGATCAACCTTTAGACTTAGCAGCTTGTGCTGCTCCAACATCGGTGCGGAAGGCTTGCTGGATATCCACACCACTCCTGAAGTCCGTCCAGCCCTCACGCTTTGCAAAGTCCTTACTTGATCGAAGCCAACTCTACGATCTTGACACTACTGTATTCCTAGATCCTCCTGCTGCCAACGAGTTGAAATTGGACGTGCAGCCCGCCGCCCTAGGCAAAATCCTCGACCAGTTTGATCGCAAAATCGATCAAATCGGATATGGACATGAACGGCATGGTGCACTGGTGACTGCCGCGGTAAACAAGGCGATGCGGCAAGCCGGGAAACCACACCGCCACTCATTCCTCGGTACAGGCATTTTCGGCCGCGATGTAGGACCAGTGGGAGAAGAGCCCCCGAAACCTCCTCGCCACCTGCAATGCGAGGTTTATGCATTACTTACCCGCAAGAGGCCTCTGCGGGTGCGCTCCTCCTTCGTTCGAAACAGGCGTCACCAGCTGAAGGTATTTATTGGGAAAATCAAGCCGGATTCTGAAGCCTTGCTCGATGTCTTTCCCGAAGAGAAGCTGCCACCGACTGATGATGGCGGGCATGTTTTGACTGTGGTGTTTCACGAACCCAACTTCATGAAGCGCCCGCAATTGAAGACCCTCTTCTTGCCCAGTAGCGGTTCCACCTTAAGTTGCTGGTTCCAGCTACGTATTCCACTTCGCGCCGATTTTGTTGATGCGCGGATAACCGTATTGCACGAAAACCGTGTGCTCCAAACGGGCTCGCTACGCGGTGAGGCGCAAGAGCTGTCGCCAGAACTCCTGGAAACTTTGTGGCAAAAGCAAACCGGTGCTGAAGCCCTTCCGACTCTGGACGAGCGTGTTGATACGGCTACTCGGTCTCAGCAGAATAAAGGGGCGCACATAGAGTTCGCGGTGTCAGGAGCCGTGCAGAGAGCGATCGCCGACCTCGACCGCAGGTCGCGTTTTGACGCTGCGTTTGTGCTCAACCACAGTCAGACGGATGAGGGTGGAACGACGCCAGGCATGTTGGGCGTCGCGGGCTATCAGTCGGGATATATCTACTTGTCTGACGTAAAGATCAAGGAAGCCAACGACGGAATTTACAAGGCACTGGATACAGGAGAGTGGGACTTTAAGGAGTACGCAGGCTTGACGACACCGGGCACGGTTGGGTTGCTGCGCAGCCTCGCTATCATGGGCGGCAGGCTGTACCGGTTCGCAATCGATCGAGACAGCTTTCCGAAAGCGGTAGCGTCTGCGAAAAGGATCCAGGTGATTGCAGCCAATCCTGATTCCAAGTTTCCTTTGGAATTTGTTTACGAGCTCGCGGTCCCACGCCGCGATGCCACCCTCTGCCCAACAGCGGCAGAGGCGTTGCGGACGGGAATTTGCCCAAACGCATGTCACGAACCTGGCACCGCTCCGTCCCGATATGTTTGCCCGTTGGGATTTTGGGGAATGAGCCGAGTGATCGAGTGGCACATTTTTTCCGAGGAACGGGCAAAAAAGGTGGAGAAAGGATCCTTTCGTTTGGATATCGACGACGCGCCGCGAGATAACGAACTGCCCGTGAGCGCACCGGCTCTAATGGCGTACAGCAAGGAGATCGACAAAGCAGATAAAGAGTGTATACCGGCATTTCAGAAGAACGCATCTATTCACGCCATCACAGTCGACTCCTGGAAGAGCTGGCTAGAGCAGGTCAAGGAACGCGCGCCTAAGGTGCTTGTACTGCTGGTGCACACGGGCCGGGACAAAGAAGGAACGGTCCTGGAAGTCGGCCCTCCGGTTCCTTGTGATATGCCCGAATGGTCGCGTCTGCCGACAGATGAACTTTCGCGAGACTACATCTGCGGGCCGGACGTGATTTCGCCAATTGTTCTGTTATTGGGGTGCACAACTGATCAGTCAAAGTTGGACTTCAATTCTGTAGCGAGCGAGTTCGAACATTGGGGCGCCAAGATTCTCGTGGCCACCAAGAATCTGATTTATGGTCCCAAGGCGGTTAAGTTGGCTGAAATGCTCTTGACCAAACTGGACAACCTCAAGGATGGCGAGAACTTTGGCGACGTGATGCTGGCGGTTCGCCGAACCGCGCTCGCCGAAGGCAATCCAATGGTTTTGTGCATCACAGCTTACGGTGACGCCGATTGGCGGCTTAGGAAAGAGAAGAATATGTTTACAGTTGATATGCTGCCGGCAAAAGACGGCGATTGCTTGTGGATTGAGTACGGACAGAAGGAGAAACCCCACCGTGTGATCATCGATGGGGGCCCGATCGGCGCGCATCAAGCGTTGCGTGCGAGGATTGAGGCGCTTCCCGTTGCAGAGCGCAGGTTCGAGCTGCTGATCGTCACGCACATCGATTCTGATCACATCGCGGGCATTCTCAAGATGCTGCAAGAACCCCCGGAAGGACTCTTTATCAGAGAAATCTGGTTTAACGCATACCGGCATCTTGTATCCGGATATCTTGGGGCCAAGGAAGGTGAGTACTTGGCTGTGTACCTAAACGAAAAAGAAAAGGAGCAGCCCGGCTTGTGGAATGCAGCCTTCCAGGGAAAAGCCGTCGTCATTCCCGATGAGGGCCCGCTGCCTACGCACACGTTGGATGGCAATCTGAGACTGACCATTCTAGGCCCTGACGCTAGAGCGCTGCGGAACCTGAAGAAAGACTGGGACAAGGTGATTGCAGAATATATGACGCCCGGATCGCTTGAAGAGGCGAAAGAGCTGCTCAAGAAAGACAAGCGTTACCGTCCTGGCTACCTCGGCGCGATTGACCTTCACACTCTGGCCAGCGCCGAATTTGAGGAAGACACCTCGTCCGCCAATGGAAGCAGCATCGTGGTAGTGGCAGAGTATGAAGGAAAGCGGTGTCTTTTTGCCGCCGACGCGTTCCCCAGCAAAGTTACAGCGGGATTGAAGCGCCTTGCCGGTACAGATTCGCCTGTCCATTTGGAAGCGGTAAAAATACCACATCACGGCAGTCAGAAAAACAACAGCAATGAGTTGTACTCCGCAATCGATAGCCGTACCTTCTTGGTCTCGACAGACGGCTCGAAACATGAGCATCCGAATCTGGAAGCGATTGCACGGATCTTGGACACCAAGAAACGCCAACAAGTACAACTGATTTTCAACTACAGGTCGGACTTCAACTTGGTCTGGGACGACGACAAATTAAGAGGGGACAACAAATACACCACTCTTTATCCTCCGGATGGCGACTCTGGAATCAGATTCACTATCTAGCTTGTCGTGCCGCTCTGAATTAAGGTCGCGAGTCGGAGCTGTTTGCGAGAGCCTGGAAGTGATCTGATGCCAGCTGGTCGGGATCAGTAATGGGAAGTCGGCTAGTGTTTACCGATGGAGAGGGGTGGCGCTTGCGATCGCTGCTTCTGCCTGAGTTACGGCGGAGTGGATGCCGACACTCGATCGCGGACTTTGTCGCGGGCCCGAAGTCCGCATCCGAGAAGTTTGAAGTTGCCTTCGCGGTAGTCGCCGACCGCGGACGAACCCGCGGACGACGCGTGACCTACGTTGCGGGGAGCACGCCTGGCAGGCGCAGCCTACACACTCTCGAACCGCCGTCTACTGCGCTGATTGGTTGCTTGCGGACGGTTGGTTCAGCTCTTGCTGCAACTGCAACAGTTGGCGCAGTTGCTCAACACTGGCCGAGTTAGATGTTGGAGCGCTCCGCGCACTTGGTTGCAGGGAAGTCTGATTGGTCTTGGGCGTCTGCTCGAGGACCACGTAGATCGGAGTATCCGCCGAAATCGTCACCACGATATGCTGGGTGATCGCTAACCGAGAAACCTCCTCATCTCCAGCCTCGCCGACATTATTGCTGACGCGTTCCCGCATTAGGTCCGACTCGCTCAGCGGCTGGTTCAGACTGCCTTGTCCCACCAACATCGAGCCAGCTTGTCCGATTCCTGACAGCGATCTAACCAGGACGTTCTTTCCCGTGTTCTTGCCCTCAACTTTTCCTTTGAGCGGCCGCAAGTCCAAACCCGTGGCGGCGGCCTCGATGGGAACGACCGCATCATCCGGCATCAGCAGAGAATCGAACTGGATGTCAACGTAACCTGAACGATCTCCGTTCCGGATGTGCCCAACCGCTTTTGCTCCCGCAGGGACCATGATTTCTCCGTCCCGCTCATAGTTGTACTCGATCACCGCCAGGACCGGAGTTCGCACTGCCGTGCTGGCCGCTGATTCCAGGCGGGCACGCAATCTCGTACCCGTGGCCAGGCCCAATCCAAGTTCTGGCGCTTGATTATTGAACCGTTCGCGGGCCTGAGCACTGGCCGAAGTGGCAGAGGCGCTTCGCACATAGATTAGCGAAGACTTCTCCATGGCCTCGCGCTCTGCTTTACCCAAGTCTGGAGTCTCGGCACCGGTGCCCGAGCTTGGCTGATAGGGCGGCGCTTGCCATGGTTGCTGGTCTCCGAACGGCGGTATCGCTCCCAGAGTTCCCGCTCCGGTCGCCACCGTCCTTCCCGCGGCCGGCTTGGTTGCGGTTCGTTGTAGATCTCGTTCGTTTAAGAAGCCTTCGTGAGATTCTTTTGTGGCGGGCCGACCAGAATCAGTGATCGGAAATAGGCTCTTATCGTTGCTCGCGGTGCCGCTCTCGAAGGCCAGGTCTTCTGTATCAGTGGCGCCACGACTGTTCACTTTCTGTGGCGCGCCCCGATGTGGCATAGACGTAGCAACGAAGATCAGCAGCGCGATGACGATCGCTCCCGCCCCGATGATGACAAAGCGATTCTGTTGGATCTGCTGCCGGGCCCTCTGTTTTG
>Ga0210389_10002664_pt1 | contig 14024 bp, 15 predicted proteins | sample IncBWH28OmetaG_FD_160127 | JGI IMG/M metagenome (GOLD analysis project Ga0210389, IMG submission 160127) | Forest soil microbial communities from Barre Woods Harvard Forest LTER site, Petersham, Massachusetts, United States - Inc-BW-H-28-O ...
GACGATCTTTTTTACCTTGCATCATGTAATGTACTAAAAATCAATTCGATAACCAAATTTAGTTATCAATATTCGGCCAAACGGAGTTGTGCAACAGCCACTAAAGCCAACGGCAATGATTTTTTCAAGAAGGTGTTTATAAATTCAGCAACTTTCAAAAACTTCTCAAGTTTCACTCTCCCCAAAAAACTATATCACCGCCCACGCCCAGTTAAACAGCAATAAAAACAAATACTGCAGTATCAGCACGCCATCTATATAAAAAAAGTAGTAATACTCATTCTTTTCCCAGGTCGATTTAAAAATAAGCCACCCGGCTAGTACCGCGGTAAGGGCAAGTGCAAAAAAATCAGGATTGAACCCCTCATTTCTGAACAGGAATAGCAAAGCTATATAACCGGCCAGTAACACCTGGCAAAACAGGTAAGCTTTTTTTTCGCCCCACATTACCGGGACCGTTTTCAGGCCCGATTGGCGGTCCTCGAACAGGTCGCGGATATCAAAAGGGACGGTTAACGCGCCGATTAATAGGAATCGTTTGGCAATCAGGATGGTCATGTCGCGCATAGAAATGGTAGCCAGGTGCGCGTGCTGCGCTTCCATAATGGGCAGCAGCACTGTGCTCATGGTCCATACCAGGGTGATCAGGAATTGTTTAAGCCCGGGGATATTGCGCAGGCTGAATTTCTGTTCGCCAATGGTAAACAACGGGACCCCATAGGCAAATGAAATTATCCCTAAAAAGATGAGCAGTATCCGGGATTCTATTGAAATCAAAAAAAACAGCGGGACCAGGGACAAAAGACAAACGATGGTAAAAGTTGCCATCAACCGGTAATGCGAAAAAAACCAGCGTACCCGTTTGTATTGGGAGTTTTCGGGGTTTTGTGGTTTTGGGAAAAGGATTGAGAAGTTATAAATCCCGAGCGTTGACGTGAAAAGCAAGCCCAGAACCGCCACCACGGGTTTTGAACCCAGCAGGTAAAACGTGACCAACCCTTGTGCAACAGCACACAGCGCCATAAAAACATTACTGAAAAGCAGGAAATCAAATGCTTGCAGAAATATTTTTTTCATCTTTTAACAGGATGGTAAACCACGCCTTTTGTTAGGTATTAATAAGTGACGGACCGGCGGCGGATTTTAATGTAAATATCGTAATCTCCGGCAATATTCCAACGCGTCCGGCGAGGCCATAAAAACCATAACCCACATTTACATATATCTGCTGCTTCCCTTCGCGATAAAGGCCCGCCCATTCACGGTACAGGTACTCCACCGGGCTCCATTGAAAATCCTTCGTCCTTATGCCGCATTGCATGCCGTGGGTATGTCCGGCAAAAACCATGTCAATTTGTGGGTACTGCGGCAGCACCTGGGCCCGCCAGTGCGATGGATCGTGCGACAACAAGAGCTTTACGGGCAGGTCGTCGGTATTTTTCACGGCCAGGTCCATTCTTCCGTATTTCGGGAAACGGCTCAGGTCGCCCCAATTCTCAATTCCCAATATGCCGATTTCTTCGTTGCCCACCTTTAATCTGCGGTTTTCATTTCGCAGCAAATCCCAACCCATATTTTTATGGGTACCGGTTATTTCATCAAAATTTTTCTTTTTAGCTGCCGGCGTCGGCCAGTCAATATAATCGCCGTAATCGTGGTTCCCCAATGACGAAAATACCCCAAGCGGGGCCTTTACCTTACTGAATATGTCCTGGTAATCGCGCATGTCGCTGCTCAATACGTTTACCAGGTCGCCTGTAAAGAAGATCAGGTCGGCCCTTTCGCGCATCAGCATTTCAACACCACCCTGCACAGCTTTTTTATTGAAAAAACTGCCGGAGTGGATATCTGATATCTGCCCGATCCGAAGCCCGTCAAAAGCTTTAGGCAGGTTGGCAAGGTGCAGGTCCTGGCGTATAATATGATAATCGTATAAACCGCTTTTCATTTCCAGTTTCAAGGCTGCCAGGGGCACGGCTCCTGCAAGCAAGCCGGCTTTTAAAAGAAATTCTGATCGGGGAATAGCGTCGATGCCCGGTTTTTTATCCTGCCGGGGGGTGTTTTGTTTTTTAAATTTTCGGCGGACAAAAACGGTTAGGCGCCTGAGGTCGTCAGCGAATAAAAATAAGGCGAAGCAAAATTCAAATAAAAGCGAGCCAAAAAAAGATACAATTATTGCCAGCCTTACACCGAGATCGACTTTTACGTAAACCACGAATATCAGGCTTGCCAGCAACAATACCAGGTAGGCCCAGTAGCTATAAAAAAACCACTTCCTGCCAAGAAAAAGCCATTTTTTTGATAAGGCGCGCAGGCCGTTAAATGCATAAACATCGATCAATAAGGTTGCTGCGATAAAAAGCAACAAATTGAGGGATATTCCCTTCATAAATAGTAGTTAAATTATTGTCAAATTTAATAAAGAGAACCAAGAGACAAGAACCAGGAGTCAAGATAAGAAGAAAAAAACACCAGGCGGTTTAGACGCCCTATTAATGCTTTTCCTGGTTCCTGGTTCTTGACTCTTTTCAATACCTGTCGTCATCCAGATCAAGGTCATCATCATCCGGCTGCAGGTTAAACAGGCTGTTGAACATATCCGAAAATGCGAACCCGTTGTCCAGGAACCCTTTGTTAAGCTGCGAAAACTCCGACAGACCGTGTAAAACAAATTCCATCAGCAAAAGCTCCTGGTTTTCATTTAAACGCGGATGCAGTTTTTTAACCAGGGCCTTTAAACCGCTAACGGAGTTCAGCGCCTTTTTGTATTCCTGCTGAGGCAGCTCATCTATCACCGACAGGTTATTGCCATCGCCAAACCAGTTAATTATTTCGGCATAGGGATTTGGCGCCTTGGCCTTTTTGGTCTTTTCAGGATCGGGAAAGAATTTAATCAGCAATGTTTTTATGGCTTTGCCGATCAGGATGTTGGCCACTTTTCCCGGGCCTTCCAACTCACCTTCGTAAACCAGTTCGATTTTACCGGTTATGGCCGGGATAACGCCCAGGAAATCACTGATGCGCACAAAAGTATTTTTTTCATTATTGATCAGCATGCGGCGCTCGGCATTGCTCACCAGGTTTTCATAGGCTGTTATGGTCAGCCGCGCTGATACCCCCGATTTTTTATCGATATACTCTGAGTTGCGCGCCTCAAAGGCAATTTGCTCAATCAAATCTTTAACCAGCCCGTCTACTTCGATTGCCGCAGTTTGGTCCGCGGTAAGCGATGCTTCCTGCTGGGTAATTTTGCGCGAAATCTCAACCGAACGCGGGTAGTGTGTCAATATCTGGCTTTCAATACGATCCTTCAGCGGCGTAACGATGGACCCACGGTTGGTATAATCTTCCGGGTTAGCGGTGAACACAAATTGTATGTCAAGCGGCAGCCGCAGCTTAAAGCCGCGTATTTGTATATCCCGTTCCTGCAAGATATTGAACAGGGAAACCTGGATACGTGCCTGCAGGTCAGGTAACTCATTGATCACAAAAATGCCGCGATGCGCGCGTGGGATCAACCCGAAGTGAATAACCCGCTCGTCCGAATAGGTCAGCTTCATGGTAGCCGCTTTGATCGGGTCGACGTCGCCTATTAAATCCGCTACGGTAACATCCGGTGTTGCCAGCTTTTCGGTGTAACGCTCCGAACGATGGACCCAGGCAATCGGGGTGTTATCACCATGAACGCTTACCTGGTGATGGCCGTACCAGGATATAGGGGCCAGCGGATCGTCATACAATTCCGACCCTTCAATATAAGGTACATATTCATCCAGCAGGTTAACCAGCAGCCTGGCGATGCGGGTTTTAGCCTGCCCGCGCAAACCAAGCAGTAAAATGTTATGGCGCGAAAGAATGGCAGTTTGCAGGTCGGGTATAACGGTATCCTCAAAGCCCACAATACCTTCAAAACCACCCTCGCCCTGCCGCAATTGTTTGATCAGGTTTTCCCGTAACTCCTCCTTAACCGACCGGCTTTTGTACCCCGTCGCTTTTAACTCGCCGAGTGTTTTTATCTGTAATTTGTTAGTCATTAGTCAATTGTCATTATTCATTAGTGCATCATTCCAACATCTGCACATTTGCATATCTGCACATCTGCACATCCTCAAGCGTAGCTGCAAACTTCAATCAGGTTTTGATCCGGGTCGCGGAAATAGACCGAATGTATCTTCCCGGTTCCCCCGCTGCGCTGAACCACACCCTCTATAGTGATGTTTTTACTTTCCAGCTCACTTTTCACCTGTTCAATCGATTCTGAAACAACAAAGCAGATGTCGATGGTACCGGGTATTGTCAAGTGAGCCGTTGCAAAAAACTCACGTCCCTTGGGGCGGAGATCAATCCTTTGACTGCCGAACCTTAACGCCTTTTTCCTTACCGAAACCGTCTCAACCTCCATACCCAATACATCCCGGTAAAAATCGCAGGTCGCCTCTACATCGTTTACGGTTAAAACCAGGTGGTCAATACGTTCAACTTTCATGGATAGTAGTCATTAGTCAGTAGTCATTGGTGCGTATTATCATTCTTTCATCCGCACATCTGCATATTTGCACATCCGCACATCATCCTCACATCCGCACATCATCCGCACATCTGCACATCATCAACACATCACCTGACAGTCTTCCGCCGGTTGCGGATATAATCCTCAAAAATATATTCGCCTAAACCGTTCAGCGAGCTGTAAAATGCTTTGCCGCCGTTTGTCTCGGTAAATTTACGAACAAATTGCTGCAGGTAGGGGTCTTTGGCGATCATAAATGTGGTGATCGGTATTTTTAGTCGTTTGCATTGGGCTGCCATGTTCAGGGTTTTATTAACCACTTTACGGTCCAGGCCGATGCTGTTTTTATAATATTTTGTCCCCTCTTTCAGGCACGTAGGCTTTCCGTCGGTGATCATAAATATCTGCTTGTTATGCGTTTTGCGGCGCCTCAGCAGGTCGGTCGCCAGCTCCAGGCCGGCATAGGTATTGGTATGATAGGGGCCAACCTGCAGATAGGGCAGATCTTTTACAGTGATCGGCCAGGCATCATTGCCAAATACAACAATGTCCAATGTGTCCTTCGGATATTTTGTTTTGATCAGCTCCGCCAGCGCCATGGCCACTTTTTTGGCGGGCGTTATACGGTCCTCGCCATAAAGGATCATGGAGTGCGATATATCGATCATCAGCACGGTGGATGTCAGCGTTTTATAGTCCATTTCCTCCACTTCCAGGTCGCGTTCGGTCATCATGAAATCGCCGATGCCGTGGTTAACCTGGGCGTTGTGGATGGATTGCGTCATGTCAATCTGGTCGGAGCTGTCGCCGAACTCAAACTCCCGGCGTTCCGCATTTTTTTCCTCTCCCTGGCCCGATTGCGGCGAACGGTGGTTACCCCGGCCCGACTTTTTCAGCTTCCCAAAAATTTCCTCCAGCGCCGACTGCCGTATGCTTTGCTCCGTTTTAGCGGTGATGCGGAACTCCCCTTTTTCATTTTCTTCGGTGAGGTAGCCTTTTTCCTTCAGGTCGTCAATAAAATTACCCATGCCGTACTGGTCGTTGGTAATGTTATATTGTTTGTCCAGCTCATTCATCCAGGCCAAAGCTTCGCCCGCATCGCCGGCCGTATAGTTCAGCAATTCAAGGAATAATTTTAGCAGATCTTCAAACCCGCCTTTAGGAAGCTGGCTGGGCTTATACTTCGAAAACTCAAAACCGCGCATGGGATACCCTTTCTGATATAAAGGAACGGATAATTTTTTTTAAAAGTTTGATGGGAACGGAATTGTTATGAAATGATGACAAATGCCGCTTTACCCGATGGGCCGGAATTTCGGGGCCGATGTTGCATGGTGTGGGTTAAATTACGGGTAAAAAACAGGGATGATCCTCACCATCCGAACCTGCATTGACAAATTAAACAAGGAAAAGGGTTAACACAACTTAACATATTTCATGTTAACCTTAATTTAAATAATTGATAATCAATATGTTAGAAAATAGAGGGTTAACATGAAAAATTATCTTTTTGTCGAGAAATTAAGTGCTTTTAAATGGGTTGCCTCCTTTATAAAAAGTTAACGAGACGGCTGGATAAACAACACGAGAAAAATGGAATGGTTAGGAAAGTGACAAACCCAAACGTCCCGGTTACAGAAGTCAATTTTTTAACGCTGTCTCTGCTTCTAACAGCGCAAGCAATTTGGTTTGTTTATCGATCCAAAAATATGCTCGCCACGCTGTGCTTGTTTTTTGATTATCTTGCATAAAAACAGCCTGCTTTACGTGACCGCAATAAAAAAATGCTTCCTCGTAACCACCGTCCACTGTTATTGGAGGGTTGAATTTGTTTTTTTTCTGCATTGCGTCCCCGTACCTGTCTCTTTTTGCCAGAATCGGAACGATTGAAAGAAAATAGTCAAGAGATTTAACACTCTTCAATTCTTTTCTTATAGGTGGATAGCCACAATTAAAGGTTAACGAATAGTACTTGTTCTTTTGCTTATAAATAATGTCAATCACTGTTTCGGTTCCGCCATTCTCAATATCACATTGATGCGTCGGCAATGTGTCCGTTGGCTGCCCCAATTCTGGTGGTTTTCTCGATATTATACACTCGTTGCAATAAGCGCGGTAATATTCAATGGTATCGACATGGTTTTTGTGCAATGAATCGACGGTGTGCGTCACCCATTTTTGCAAATTTACTTTCTGGGCGTGTGCTGCTGTGATAACGGCTACTAACATGATAGATATAAGGATAAAGGCTTTCATTTAGGCAATTGGGTTTATCTAAATCTTGAAATATTAAACGTTAATCGCTTATTAAAATTTCAACTAAATTGCATCATATAGAAAATAATCCTCTCGTGATTCATGCAGATTAAAGATTAGGTTTGTCCAATGGCGAAATTTAAGATCGATAAAGTATTTAAAATAACAAAGAGGGGTGGTGTTATAGCAGGAGATATTATTGACGGAGAAATCGGTTCGGGAGATACCATTCGATTAGAGACAGACGGGAAAATAGCTGCGCTAAAAATCAAATCTGTTGATTTTTTACTTATAAAACGCGACCTTGAAGAAGTGGGCCTAATGGTGGGATTGATAGATAATGATACAATGGCAATTTTGGAAAAAATGGCTGGCGCGACAGTTTTAATTACAACGAAATAAAGCCGGAATGATACGTCGTAGAGACGCGATGCGTCGCGTCTCTACACGGCGCGCCCGGAGTGTACCACTGTAACCTTCTCAAATTTTACACGTCATATCACCAATGGTCGAAATATTCCAAAACATCCGCAAATTATACACCTTTCAGCAGCCTTGCGAAGAACTGGCTGATCATATCGAATTTTTCTCCGAATCCTCCCTTGAAGCAACTCAACAACACGTATCCGGTAAAAATTTTTCGGTAAAAATGTTTGCCAGCTGGACACCGACGTTTTATATCAACCTGGGTTCGCCGTATGAAATACAGGTTGGCAATAAATATCATTTTATTGGGGCCGACGAAGATATATTGATCCTTAGAAACTCCATCGTCGAGCGCTACAACACGCCGACGGACAATATCTTCACCGTTAAGTTTTACCCCGGCAGCCTGGAAGCGGTGCTGGATATCAAACAACCCTTGCTGGCCGATAAGGTGATCAGCCTGAGGCAGCTATTGCCTGCCGGGCTGCTCAAGAAAATCAAACAGCCTGTTACTTTTAACGAACGGGTGGAATTGATAGCAGATTTTTTCCGCTCAAATCTACGCAAGCCAAACGACTACTATGTCAAATTTGTAAAGGACGCCATCGATAACTTTTCGGAAACCGGCCTGCAGGCCAGCAACGCCGACTTAGCCGAACGCATGTTTACCACCTCAAAAACGATCAACCGTTATTTTAACCAGGTGATCGGCACTTCGCCAAAAAATTATTTTTCTATCATGCGCGCCCGTACGGCGTTAACCGGCTATGTGACTAATAAACCGGATTTTATTCCCTACGATTACGGTTACTATGATATGAGCCATTTTTACAAAGACGTAGTGAAATTTACCGGGCAAAAGCTGGCAGCGCATCGCTAAAACATAATTTCTTAGTAACTATATTGCAAAAAATCTTTTCGACTTCGGGAATTAAAATTGTTAATTTGTAAATTAACTTATAAGTGAATACCTTTGCATTGGAAATATGGGACGACGAAGCCAGTAAATGCACGTTTTATACGGTACGGTGGGAAGATGCAGAGGAAAGTGAAACTGATAGGTTCTTCAATAAGTACGATACGATTGCTGAATTCAAGCGTCCGAACCAGGAATTGCTGAGCTTTATATTAGATAGTATCGGCGAAGATCACGGGGCAATTGATGCATTATTTAATCGCTTTGAAAACGAGGTTGTTGGTTTGCCAAATAAAGGAAAAGTGAATGTTAGCGGGGTGGTTTTCTTGTACCCCAATTTCCCGCTAAGACTTTATGCCTTAAGGATTAATAACCGCGACGACCTGGTAGTTTTATTTAACGGAGGCGTAAAGTCAGCGCAAACAACCCAGGCGAGTGAAGCCCTCAACTTAAAATGGATTGAAGCCTGCCAATTTGCAAAACGGATTGAGGAGGCTTTAAGAGACGGAGACATAATGATAGATGAAAAACGCAGACGGATTTTGACGTATAAAGGCGGCACAGAAATTTATCTATAAAACGATTTGATATGAAAAGCAAGGTAGCTGAAAGAATACAAGCAGAGACACCTGAAGAGGTTAGGATTTTTGTTCGTCAATATACCGATATTGTTTTAAGGATAAATCAAATTCTGAAGGCGAAGGGTTATACGCAAAAAAGCCTTGCCGAAAAAATGAACAAAAGGCCGTCCGAAATTAATAAGTGGTTAAAGGGGAGTCATAATTTAACACTTAAAACGCTGGCTAAATTAGAGGCGGAGTTAGGCGAACCTATCATTTACACCTCGCGGGAGCAATTAGTTTAATATTGTCCGTTTTTTACTAAATTTCTTTTTCGCCATACGCTTACTTTGCTGAAAAAGAAATAACAATGCTTACCCGCAATATATTAACCCTTTTGTGTTTGGTTTTTGCCTGGCAATTCTCCTTCGGCCAAAAACAAAATTATACCCCCAAAATCGAGCCATGTGCCTGCGCCTTTAAAGCCGATAGCAGCCACAGGGAACGATGCGCTTACCTCGTTGTCCCCGAAAACCGGAACAAGCCCAATGGCAAAACCATTAAGCTGCCATTTATCATCGTTGAGAGTAATAATCCTAACAAGCATAAGGACCCTGTACTCTATACCGCCGGCGGACCCGGCGCAAGTTCATTACATGGCGTAATGTTTATCCACCGGCGGCAATTTTTGCAGGACAGGGATTACATCGCCTTTGAGCAGCGCGGCACCACTTATGCTTTGCCAACACTATCCTGCGACGGGATGTCGGAAGCGATAAAGGAAGCTTATCGTAAAAACCTGCCGCTGGACAGCATGGTGATCGACGCCGTCAAAAAATGCCGGAAGGAAGTCGCTGCCTCGGGCGTCGACCTGGACGCCTACAATACCATTGAAAATGCCGCCGATATTGAAGACCTGCGCGGTGCGCTGAAGATCGACTCCATAAACCTGGTCGGTATATCTTACAGCGGCGGATTGATGATGACGGTAATGCGCAATTTTCCGCAGCACATCCGCTCTGTAACATTGGATTCGCCGCTGCCGGGTTTTGTGAATTATGAGGAAGATGCACTTTTTAATATTAACCAGGCCTTTGAGCGTATTTTTAGTAACTGCGACCGCGACTCGACCGACAAGGCCCTGTACGGCCATATGAAGCAACGTTTCCAACAATATTTTACATCGATAGGCAATACCGTTTTTACACTGCGCTACCTGGAAAAAGGTACAAAAGACAGTATCACCATTAAATATCGCCGCAGCGAATTGCTGGATTTTTTGGTAGATATGCTGCAGGATAATGGATCACTGAAAAAGGTACCGTATTTTATTAACCAGCTTATTGCCGGCAACCAAAAACAATATATGACCGATTATTTCAACTGGACTTTTAGTGCCGGGAATACCAACACGCTGGGCATGCGTTTTTCGATGTATTGCTCGGAGCAAATAGCTTATGCCGACCAGGCGCTGATTGACAAACAAAATGAAATATTCCCTTACCTGGCCGGTTACAGGTTTAACAATGTAGACCACCCGATATGCGACTGCTGGAAAGTAAAACCGGTAGATAAAATTGCCAAAACACCGGTTTACTCTAATATCCCGGTTTTGCTGAGCGCAGGCGATACCGATCCCTATTGTCCGTTTTATAATGATATCATCCATCATTTTATGCCCAACAGTCAGCGGTTGATGTTTATAGATAAGTCGCATGGCCCGTTGCTGAATACAAAAGTAGGGGATGAGTTGCTGGCAGTGTTTTTAAATAACCCGATGGCGAAGGTGGTGCCGGATGGGAAGGGTGTAGTGGCGTATTAATCAATTAGTGAATTAGAGAGTTTTGATTTATTGAATTTTATTATTTAGATAATGAAGACGATTATAACATTTATACTATCAGTGATCTGCCTTTCGGGGTTTGCGCAGCGGAAGGATAACCGGATCGTGATTGGGACTGCTGATACCGTTTATTCAAAGATTTTGAATGAAAAAAGGGTTGTGTACGTTCATGTGCCGGACGGTGATAAAGGTGAGCGCTATCCTGTTTTGTATGTGCTGGATGCCGAAAACCATTTTCAATCGGCGGTAGCCATTGTTGAACAAATATCGGGCATTATACCCAATATGGTTATCGTCGGCATTACCAACACTGATCGCGAACGCGACCTTACGCCCACGCATGTGGAGCCATATGCCGGCCTGAGCCCGAACGAATCAAAACATTCAGGCGGCGGCGAAAATTTTATGGCTTTTATGGAAAAGGAGCTAATCCCATATATCGATGGACGTTATCCAACGATTAACTACCGGGTTTTCAGCGGGCACTCATTAGGCGGATTAGCCGTGATGAATGCTTTTTTTAATCATACTAACCTGTTCAAAGCTTACATTGCCATCGACCCAAGTTTATGGTGGGACCATGAACAATGGATAAAAAAGTATGAAGCTGAACTATCGCAACGCGACTTTACCAATAAGGCTTTATTTGTTGCCATGGCCAATGACATGCCGCCGGGAGTGGATACCATAGCCCTGATGAAAGATACAGCCACCATTGCGCCGGTAACGCATGCCGTATTTCCTTTTGTACAAATGCTGCGCAGTACTAACCCTAAAGGCTTGCGATGGGGATCAAAATTTTACCCCAACGAGTGGCATGGCTCGGTGGAGCTAAACGCCGAATATGATGCCTTGCGGTATTTATTTAATTTCTACCGTTTCGATATGAGTCGCCTGCGGGCAAACCCCGATTTAAATGCTGATTCGCTGTTAAATGCCCATTTTGAAACCGTATCGGCAATGATGGGTTTAAAGGTTCTGCCCGGTGAAAGTAATGTTAATGACCTGGGTTATTTTTTTATGGGTATAAACAAGTTGGACAAGGCTTACGCGCTTTTGAAAAGAAATACGATCAATTATCCTAAAAGCGCAAATGCCTGGGACAGCCTTGGCGAATGCTATGTTACGATGGGCAGCAAGGAAAAGGCTATTGAAGCATATCGAAAATCATTGAGCCTGCAGGAAACTACTGATACGCGCAAAAAGCTGGAGGACTTGACAAAAAATAAGTGAGATGCCGGCCTTAGCAGATTTGACAACTTTCAAAAAGTGTACGTGTTTAGCGATTGATAACTGCCAAATATGGAGTTGTATTTAGTTGGTAATGTGAGCGTTATGATAGCTCCCCTCTCGAGAGGGGGTGCGCTGGGATTGCGTTGTGGCGGGGGTGTGTTAACCGACATATCCAATAACACACCCCTCCACCCCTCTCAAGAGGGGAATCGCACTGCCCTCCGCTTTTTGGTAACCCCTTTTCATTTTTTTTTTCGCTAAACACATACCAAAAAGTTGTCAAATCTTGGTGCTCAAAAAGGCTTCCCCGCCGCCAATTCTCTGTCAGCCCACTTAACGGCCAGCCCCTCCCGGTATTTAGCATACTTGGCTTTAAAAGCCATTTTCAGCACGCTGTCAACCCCGCCTTTTACGGCGAGGTTATAAATACTGGCTGCCTTGCGGCTGATGGATGCATCCCATGCACGCAGGCTCAATGAGTAACCGCCTTCGATATATTTCATCCAGTGCCAATAGCCGGTCGGCATAAAAAGCGTATCCCCATGTTCTAAAAAAACTTCCTGGCCTTCAACGCCATTCAGCGATGGGAATTTTTGAATGTCGGGGTTTAATACGTCATAGTCCTCCAGCGCATAGGTCGCGTTAGGGATACAGTATAAACGCCGTTTCCATTTGTTTTCGAAAAGGATCACCTGCTTTTTACCGCCAAAATGGGTGTGGAAAATATGCGGAAGGTCGATATCGTAGTGTAAAAAAGTGACTGAGTTGGAGCCTCCAAAAAACATCGAGGGCATGCTTTCCAAAAAGCCGCCCATTAATTCCTTTGGAAAAGCAATATCATCCAATAATTGCGGCGCATGCTTAAATATATTGAAAAAGAATATCCGCAACTCGGTCGGTTCCGACATGATCAGATCGATATAATCATCAAAGGGCATTTCGGCCGCCGCTGAATTGATTGGTTTTGATGGATCGGCCTTGGAATTATCATACAGGGGCACTACTTTTTTGCCGACGATCTGTTTCATATAATCCGGCGTCCACTTTTCTTTTGCCGGCCAGTTATCTGTCAGGCCCTTGATGATCAATGGACGGCGGGGGGCCAAATAGTGCTTCTTAAAATCGGAGGGATTGATGTTTTCAACGGTGTCGACCGGGCGGAGAATAAAACTCATGTTTCCAAATTTCCCGGATCAGCATAAGCTATCATTAAAACCTATAACGCCGGGTTAACAAAATAACGAATTAAAACTACACGGCGTATTAATAAATTGTTAACGATTTAGAAATGCGCCGGCTAATTATCAGTTGGCAGTTTTCAGTTGGCAGTAAGCAAAAAATTACGTTCCGCCCACAAAATAAAAAACCCGGCGCTTCCAGCAACCGGGCTTTTCTTTCTTAGGTAGATTAAAATTTTTAGATAGCAATCAGCATTTTTTAACTGCCCACTGCCCACTGCTCACTGATTTAGTTAGGCATCATCACAGCATTTACTACGTGGATAACGCCATTGCTTTGGTTTACATCCGAAATGGTGATCCATGATTTGCCGCCCTTTTCGTCAACCAGGTACAGTTTTTTACCTTTTGCCATTACCATCAGTTTACCGCCCTGAACAGTGGTAAGGGTGGCTGTTCCATTGCCGGCTTTAACCTGGTCCCAAAGATCCTGCGAGCTCAGGCGGCCTGCCACCACATGGTAAGTTAATATCTTGGTTAAAGTTTCCTTGTTTTCGGGTTTTACCAGGTTATCAACTGTTCCGGCAGGCAGTTTGCCAAATGCCTCGTTAGTTGGCGCGAACACGGTGAACGGGCCTGCGCTCTCCAAAGTCTCAACCAAACCGGCTGCTTTTACCGCTGCAACAAGGGTGGTGTGGTCTTTTGAGTTTACTGCATTTTCAACAATGTTTTTGGTTGGGTACATGGCTGCGCCACCTACCATCGGGTCGCTTTGTGCGTTTGCTTTCGGCGCGATTGCAATAGCTGCTAAAACAACGGCCGCGATAATTAATTTTTTCATAGGTCTTAATGTGTGTTATTTGTGAGAAGATACGGGGCTTGCAAAAAGCCGGTTTTTGAAAGTGGCAAGTATTTTCAAAAGACGCTGATATTCAGAATGATAATCAGCTAAAAAATAATTCCGAGGCAATATGATCGGCGTACAGTTTGCCGGTTTGGGTAAGGAAAAGCGTGTCTTCATTTTGAGATAACCATCCTTTTTCAAAAAATTCAACCGATAACTTACTCAGTTCATCGGTCGACCCGCCTGCAATTTTTTCCA
>Ga0210389_10002666_pt1 | contig 14014 bp, 30 predicted proteins | sample IncBWH28OmetaG_FD_160127 | JGI IMG/M metagenome (GOLD analysis project Ga0210389, IMG submission 160127) | Forest soil microbial communities from Barre Woods Harvard Forest LTER site, Petersham, Massachusetts, United States - Inc-BW-H-28-O ...
GGTGGCCCTCACCCCAGGCTCTGGAGGGTCACCGCACAAGGCTCATAACACAGGGCCCATAATACGGATTATGGGCCCTGAACACTAGTCGCGCATCACGTTACGGCGCTTGCTACCGCTTGGCGCTGAGGCACTAGCGCATGGACCAAGGCCGCGCAGCTGCCGAGACAGCGAGACCTCGGCCCGTTCATTTGGGTCAGACTTAGGGATGAGCGGCAAGGGATTTGAATCGGGAGCGGCATAAAAACTTTTGAGCAACCAATTGATAGTTTTCCAGTAGCAAGGCACCGAGCAGAACATGGAGACCTGTGAGCGGAAGCGGCGGAAGGAACGCCTGCAAGCAGGGCACCTGATGTAGACGCTCTGGGAGTTGGGGAGAGCTTTGGTGGCTGCGTTGGCGGCGAGGCGCGGCACAGAGGAGACACTATTTGGTTGTCGCTTGCCTGTACAACGGATGTTCGCTGAGCGGCTTCTCGGTGAAGAAGGTGGGTTCGCGCCTCAGCTGGCAGGCCCAGGCTTCCAGGGTCCGCATCCGCTCGTTCAACTCCTCGATCAGTTTGGCGTGAGTCTCCAGCCGTCCGAACAGCTCGCGCTTTTCACTGGCCCACACAATAGTCAACTCGTCCACCGGACCTTCCGGTCTCCACTCCGGCGTTGCTGCTCGACGCATCGCTTGCACTTGTTCGTCAGTGTCCATAAGTCAAACTCTCGTTGCCTCTCTGGTGATGGGATAAGCGTTCCATTTGCCGCCGGTGAACTCTCGCACAATCCCGTCCTGGCCTAAAGCGTAGAGAACAATCACCTGCCGCTTTTGTTCCTTATCGTAAAAGGTCACCGCTTGAAAACTCATCGCCATCACCACACTGCCTGCCTTGGGCGCTAAAGCAGCCAAAACCTCGACCGGCATTCCGGGCTCGCGCTTGTGGTCGTTCTTCATTCGTTCCGGGCAATACTCGCGTTCGCCCAGAAAACCGCACACTCAATGTGAGTGATCGCATTAGTCCGCTCGCGGCTCTCGGGACACAAATCCTCAATCAATACCGCCAGCCCCTTTGCCGCTTTGCGGATCTCTTCGTACCGCGCCGGTTGGTCATCCTTCGGCGGATGATAAGTGAAGATCTTCTCCAGATCTCTGTCACGCTCCGTGCTCATCGCTTCTCTAATTCCGCTTCAATCTGTTCCAGCTCGCCTTCCACCTGGGCGTACAACGCTTCCAGTTCCACAAAGGAAAGCTCCTCCAACGTTTTGCCGCGCACGATTGTCATCCAACCAAACTCTTTACATTGTTACTTCTTCACTCTTCAAGAAAGAACTCGCTGTCGCTCGTGGTGTTCTGTCTGCCTGTACAACTAAGATCTGTATCCCTGAAAGATCGCAGCGCGAACATCAGAGGATTCGGCTACCACTGGGAGGTATTAGGAGGGGGACGCACCGTTTCGGTAAAGCACCAAATTTCAGGATGTCGGAATTGGCATGAAAAAAGCTCAAATGTCGGAATTGTCCGGGTACTGGAAAGTATCATTTACGATGGGGCCGATGGTGGCATTTCCAGAGGGAGCGAGTCCACTAGTTTATTGATCGCTGGCATTTGGCTGTTGATCCAGACCAAAACATTCTGCGGATGACTCCGGCCTGGGTCAGGCAAGGGCTCAATCCCGGTCAACTTCGATCTGTGCTGCAGGGCCCGAATCACCACCGCTGCACTGTCAGTGTCTCCAGCCCGGGCCTGCGGGTAAAACGTGTTCACTAAACCATCGATCCGTTCCAGATCCAGTTGCCGGTTTAACTCCAAGTTGTCTTTCAGGTCGTCCCGGATCGCTTCATGCACCTCTTTGATCAGCTGTTTGGCTAAAGCTATCGAAACCCCTAAGCCGTGCGCGATGTCGACAATCGGCACCCCCTCTACGCGTGCTGTCCAGGCTTCCAGAGCGGCTTTGACCTGTTCCGGGCCCCTATCCTCTAAGACGCCCTGGAAATGCGGTGCCGGAGCTTTTGGGTCCAAAGACGTCCGTTTATCCGCCTCCCGCATCGGCGCTTTAACCTTCACCACTTTGCGCTTCGGCTTAGGCCCTGGGATAGCATCCTGCAGCTCATCGTATTCGTCCACTCTGCTGGTGTACCATCTTCCTGCGCACCTCGGCAACCTCTAAAACCAAACGGCGCGTAAACCATTGAAAATCAACGAAAATTGATCTCATAATGATTTTTCCTAGCGTTGCGCTTTATTTTCAAAATAGTGCTTTACTCAATTGGGAAAGTGTCGTAAAGATAAATATGCAAGTCAATCAACCTACCACCGAACAAATCAAAGCCATCATCACCTGGGCCGACCGTATGGGCCGCTTCTGGAGACGCGAACTGCACTCCGCATGGATGGATGGCAACTACCAGGGCAACCGCGATATCAGCAGTGGCCTCCAGCAGGTCCGCAATGAATTCGGCCCCGAGTGGCTGGTCAAGTTCAACCTGAAAGCCGCGAAAGCGGCTCAGGCGGCTCCCGAGCCGGTCCTGGAGCAGATCACTGGGCCAGTTGAGCCCTGCCCGGTCTCTGACCGCGAGCTGGCAGCTTATCAGCCCAAGATCGTCCTGGATGCCATCACCAATGCCCTGCAGAAGCCAGCTGCTTCGGCCCCAGCAGCGTCCCAATCGAGCAGCTGGGAAGACATCACTGAACAGAAAGAAACTGGCCCCATCGAGACCATTGAGTTCAAGGTTCGCGAGTACTTTAACTGGGATCTTGGCTACAGCTGGATCAGTGTCACCATCGGAGGCGTTTACAATGATGGACTCGCCCTGTACGCAAAGAAGCATAATGGCGAGGCACACAAGTGGGTTGCCTTCAGCCTAAAGAGCGCGGTGGCCTTTTTTGCCGATCTCAAAGCACCGGCGCGAGCTGTTGCCACAATCCTGCGGCATGCCGAAAGCGAATGCCCAAAACATCCAATCTGGGGGGCTCCGGCCCCCGCAGGAGGTGTTCAATGAACGGCATCCAATACCGCATCCAGACGTATCCATCCTACGATGGCAAGTGGAACCTCTCGGTCAAGAAGTACGTCCGCACCACCTTCAAGCGGAGCAAGCGCACGGGCTGGCACTGCCAGGGCTTTGTCACCTGCGACGAGGACTTGGTCCGTTACGCCACCCGAGCCGAAGCTCGTGCCGCTGGCAACGCTGTCAAGCAGCGTAAATTAAATTAAACTTTCGCTTTACCCAATTGGGAAAGTGTCGTATTAGAGAGATATGCAAGTCAAACTACCAGTCAGCCAAATGAAAGTCGGTGATCGTTTTTACTTCTCCTTCATGACAGGAGTGGTCGACCGCCTCGAGCCGCAAGACGATGGGTATACCAAGCTTTTTGCTCACTTCGAGGGTTTCTCTTCAGTGCCGCAGCATTTCGCTACAGCGAACGAAGACCTTCCTTTCACCGTTTACCGCTAAATCAAACCAGGACGGCCTCCGAGGGGCCGTCCACCAACCCACCAAATCCCAATGCAAGTCAATTCCGAATTCACTGACGTTCCTGTCCTTCATCCTCACAGTCACCGCTTCGCCAGCATGGCGGATGCCAAACTGTTTGCCACCGCTGGTAATGCCACCATCACCCTGGAGTCGATCAAGACAGGAGTGCATTACACCTACAAGGTGCGCGAGTCCAAAGCTGTGGAGAATTCCACTAAAGCCCCTGTCCACTTCGTCTCACTCCTTACGGGACCTGATAACGAGAATGATTTCAAGTATCTCGGACTCATCGTCCCTAACCGTTACCTGCTGACGATCACCAAAGCATCCAAGCTCAGCACGGGATCAGCGCCAGTCCTGGCCTTCAACTATTTCTGGAGCCGTCCAGACGGCGCGATCCCTTCGCAGTTGGCCGTTTACCACTCTGGCCGATGTGGGCGCTGCAACCGAACACTCACAACCCCGGAATCCATCACACGCGGAATTGGGCCAGATTGCTCTGAATTGATGGGCCTGGACCTGTAAACCAAACCGGGCCCGGGTAACACCGGGCCCAACAACTCCCAAATGATCCTCACCAAAAACGTCAAGATCCAAACCAGAGCCCAGGAAACGCGCCGCTCGTCCAACCATTTCTGGAGTGATGGCAGCGCCAAGCTGGAATACCGCTACCAGGACCTGGAAGGCGAAATCACGGTCTCTGTAGACCTGGAGGCCATTATCAAGCGCCTGGGACCAAAAGCCGTCAGGGCCAAGACCAAGCGCGCCCAGGAGGCCAGCGGGATGCTGGTCGTCACCGCGCACAATGTCAAACAAACCAACAACCTGACCGAATTCTCCTGGTCACTGCTATCATGAAGAAGAAATTCAAGATCCGCATTGAATACGATTGTGAGCCAGAGACCAAGGGGGCAGTCATAGCCTCCAGTCGCAAGGCGGCACTCCGCATGGTCACCGCAAATCCTCGCTACAAAGTGACGAAAGTCTACTGCGAGGCAATCCCAAGCACTCAGGCGTGCTTGTTCAGCGATGACTGGAATGAACGCTTGGTGCCGACTTTCAAAAAGCTCGAATCGATGTTCTAAAAAGCATGCTTTCCCCCAGAACCCCACTCCTATGCAAGACCCAACCGAATCCATCCGCCGCGCTCGTCAAGCCGAGCTGAACAATGCCGCCGGTATCCGTACCGAGCTGGAAGCCCAATATGGGCGAGTCTGGAACACCGAAGAGCTTCGCCATAGCCAGTGGGAAGTGATCGGCTTCATGGCCCCCTTTGTAGTGGTCCGCGACAAAGTCACGGGCAAGAAGGGCTCACTGGAGTTTCAACATTCACCAAGGTTCTACTTCAATTTTCAAGCGGACTGACGCTAGAGTCCCCAGGGTGTTTGAGAAAGTCTCACCCTGGGGATGCGCCTGGATCTTGATCGCCTTGGGCATCCTCTACGTAGGGTTCCTCCTCGCGCTGATCAATGACTTCAGCCTGGACGAATTCATCAGCCACTTTGCTAAATGAAATATATCGCTTTACTCAATTGCGAAACAACCGTATAGATTCAATATGCAAGTCAAACATTCCGAGACCCTCACCGAAATCGAGCGTAACACCGTTTACGTCACCGTCCACGGTTACGAATTCCGCCTCTGGCTCAACCAAGTCACCTCGACCCCTTACTGGCAGGTCGATGCCAGAGAATTTGATGGCAGCTGGAGTTACCACTCTTGCGCCTACGGCCTGACTGAGGCTTTCAACGGCATCCGCGTTGCCGTCGATCTGTAAAGGAAAGCAAGGTTTTATGCAGCAGGAATTTACCAACCTTCTTCGAGCTGTACCCTTTGTGCCCTTCGCCATCTTTACCCGGGATGGCGAAGTCCAGCAGGTCACCAATGTCGAGAGACTCAGTGCAGGCCGCAATGTCTGCTCCTACGTCGATGAGCAGGGCTATATCTCACTGATTCCCTACACTGCCATCGACCGAGTTTCGACTCGAAACGGGGAGGCAGCATGAGCCGGATCATTTATATCCCTCACGATGAAGCCGCTGCCCACTTCGGTGAGTGCGACTGCAGCTATTGCCTGCAGCTGAAAGCCGAGGACGCCTATGGCGTGAAACGGCTCGAGGACGAACGCCTGGAGCGCGAAGAAGAGGAACGCCTGGAGGGGCATCTATGATGTTTAAAGTCGATATCTCACATCTCGCCACTAAAGCGGAACTGCACAAAGAGCTGCACGCGCAGACGAAATTCTTTGTGACACTTATGATCGCGCAAACTGGGCTGATTCTGGGCGCGATGTACTACATGCTGAGCCACCGCTTATGACACCTGAACAAGTCCACGAAGAACTCCTAGAACTCAAAGCCGAGCTGCGGGAAGACAAACGCAAAGCAGTTGAACAACAGCTGCGCCGTACCTATGCCATGGCCTCACATACCGTTGTGGGGTTATGGTGTTTGCTTATCGGTGTAGCCATCGGCAGCTGCAACTTTCACAAATAAAGCTGTTTTATGAAACCACAACGCAAAGAGCGCAAGTTTAACGGCATCCCGGTGAAGGAAGCCAGGGCCGCGATGCACGTCCAGCCTAACAAGGCAGATATCGCCGGAGCCACTCGCGAAGACCCAGAAAACTGCGCCTATGCGCGGTGCCTGCGGCGGACCCTCGATTGCCGGAACGTCTTTGTTTTCCGGTCGATAGCCTACGTCGAAACATTGGATGAAAAAGGCCAGCCGCTGATGGAACGCTACGCGGTGCGACGGCATGCCAAGGAGTATCTGCTGCGCTTCGACGGTGGCGAGAAGATCGAGCCAGGAGGATTCACTTTTCACCCTCCGAACAAGTCCAGGACGCTGAACTACAAGCTGGCCAACTACCACCAGCGCAAGGTCGAAGGTAAGTCCACCAGCGGCCCCAAGAATACCGGAACGGCGGGAAGCAAGGCAAGGTCCTATGGATTGCGCTCAGGCAAAGGGGCAGTCCATTTCATCACCGCCGAGCAGATCAAGGTTCACCGCGAATGAAAAAGCATGCTTATGTGGACACCTCCCGGTGGCCGGTGATGAAAAAGCAGTGCAGTACCTGCGTCTTCGCGATGACCTCGGATGGCCACTGGGTTAATCCCAGTCTCGCGGAGATGGTGGAAAAGCGAATCCTCGATTGCTCCCAGATTTGCCATCACCCCGCGTCTCTTCGGTCGCCAGGAAACTCACCTCTGCCGGGGCACCAGGGATCGTCAGATCGAGCTGATGCACCGGCTGGGAGTTATCCCTGAACCGACAGACGAAGCTTGGGAAGCCACCCGGCAACGCCTGAATGTTTAGGATTAGAAAAACCTGTTCCACGAAACCTCGTGGAACAGACTCTTTGGCTTTACGGCAAGCTTTGCCGTTTTAGCCGACACTTCTTTGACAAATGGCGATAGTGAGGAAGAAGAGGATGAAAATCCATCGACAACAATAGCTGAAGCGAATAGCAAACGCAGTAAGGCGCGAATAGCTTACACAAAAAAGCACGGGATTGCCGAAATCGTAGAAGCAATGAACGCTGGCAGGATTAGCATCGAGCTAGCTGATCGACTCGCGCATTCAAGCAAGGAAGTTCAAAAAGGGGAACTGGAAAAAGAGCTAGCCAAACCCAAAAAGCCCAGGTCCGTCCCGCCACCGGCCCCTCCGCTACCCGAGAACATCAAGACCGCGCCACCGGCTAAGCCGGAGGAGAAGGTGCCAGCGCATCTATTGCGCAGCATCATCACTGACGACCAATACGCCAAAGGGTTCGCCGTCTTTAGTAACGTAGAAGGCAAGCCCTGTTCCTTGACCCCTGATGTCTGTCAGCTGGAGCACGAAGAGCGATCACCCTACATGATCGGCGGAAGCAATACCGAAAAACACCGCAAAGCATACGCCAAATGGGAGCAGTACGATACCCAAAAGATCCGCAGGAAAGTCCTGAAAGCCTTGGAGCAGATGTCACCCATGGACGTGCCGCCCTCGCATAAGGCCAAGGGGTTTACTTACATGTATAACCTCAATAAATCACAGGACCTCCGGGAACTGGCCACCATGCTCAGTGCGGACCTTTTACGGCAAGCTGATGTCTTGGAACAGCAGGAAATATACGGGCATCTATTCCTCACTTGACAAACCAACTTTCCTACTTGAGAATGTCCATATGCAAGTACTTAACTTAGATCTGTTACAGAAATACGCTCCAGCCGCTCTGGCTACGGAGCGCAACTTGGAGACCACCTCAGCCAAATACAATTTCATCAGCACCCGTTCGGTGTTGGAAGCCTTGGCCGAAGACAACTGGCAAGTGGTGGCCGCCAAACAAACCCGCAGTCGCAGCAACGAACCGCATCGCCGCTGGTTCGCCAAGCACGAGATCACCCTCTCGGACCCCAACCTGCAGATTAAACAGCTGGTGGGCGAGCTGCGCCCTCAGTTCTACCTGTCCAACAGCCATGACGGCACCGGCACCTACCAGATGCGTGCTGGCCTGGAACGCAAAGTCTGTATGAACGGGCTTTACGTCCCCGAAGGCTTGGTCCAGGCGGTCTCGATTAAACACCTGGGCAATAGGACCATCGAGGAGGTGGTCGCGGTGGCGCAAGCCTACCGGGCTAACGTGGACCTGATCGGCACCCATATCCGCCGCTTCAAGGAGGTCACTTTAAGCCCCGCTGCCGCTGTTGAGTTCGTCAACCGCGCCATTGCCCTTCGCCATGATCCAAAGGTTGTCACCGTCAATCCTGAGAGCCTCCTGGCCGTCCGCCGAGCGGAGGATGTGGGGTTCGATTTGTGGCATACCTTCAACCGGGCCCAGGAATGGTTGGTAAGGGGCGGTTACGATGTCACCAAGGTCACGCCAATAGACAGCAAGGAGTCGCCGGTGGTCCGCAAAGCCCGTCCGATCCAGGCCATCCTGGAATCGGTCAAAATCAACACCAAGCTCTGGGAAATCGCTGAGCTCTTCTCAAAGAACTAAAATGCAAGCCGCACAGATTAAAATCGGAGAGCTGTACGCTCTTAAAGACGGGCCCGAAGTGGTCCGGTTCAAGGTGGCCCAGATTGTCACCGTGACCGTCCGCGACCACAACAAGAACGCCAAGACCAACAACACGGTCATTGGCGTAATCGAACAAGGCGACTTGCCGGATACCACGGTCGAGGACCGAAAGCGCGAGGTGGCTCCCGACATGATCATCAGCCACTACACCGCATTTGCTGAACTCCAGGCCAAACAAAAGGAGGAAGCCCGACTGGCCAAAGAGGAAGAAGATCGCAAGATTGCCTTGCGGGAACGCCTTCGGGCCAAGCTCTACGAAGTCACCGGCCTTCGGCGGCCACCCAAGCCAGCCGAAAACAGCTGGGCTCCATATCATGAACCCTTCAGCACCTCCTATGGCAGCAAGATCGAGATCGGCATCGAATCGATGGAGATCCTCTTGGAGAGCCTGGAAAAGCTGCAGGCCGAGGCCAGCCTTTTGGCTCGATGAGTAACTACGTTAAAACCGGGGCTCTCGATTGGAGAGCCTTTGACGGAGCCAGAGCCAGCGGGATATCATACCTGCTGGCCGATGGCCGTACTGGAGAGATAATTGATCCCACCGCTCTGCGAATGTTTTACACTAGGATATTCTATGCCTACCACGACCAAACCAAACGGAACCGCACGCCTGGGCAGACCGCCCAAGGCGGATAAAGAGCAATGGATTCAAGTCACCTGCGTCTTGCGGAGAGACACCGTGGAAAGCCTTCGGGCCGGTGCTGACAGCAAGCATTTCGGTGAATTCCTGCAAGCTCACCTGAACAAATATCCGCCACCCAGCCGGGAGCAATACCTGTCGATGAGCCAGAACGTTCCCTACTACACCATGGTCAAGCGCAACAAGCGGGTGCCCACTCTGATGGCCGCCGGAAGCCTGAACCGGGAAGCCAAGAAACTGGCCCGGGAACGAGCGCGCCGGGAACGAATGAGCCCCGAGGAACGCGCCTGGGATGATGCAATCCGCGACATCGGCCACAGAGTCTATGACCGCACTTGAAAAAATCCTTCGAGCTAACCGCTGGCGGATCAGGGAAGGCCGGATGGCTAGCGAAGACGTAGACGGCTGGAACGGATGCTTCTACGTCCCACTGGACGGGGAACGGTATCACGTCATGATCGGTGAAGGGATGGGGTTCCGGCATCTGAGCGTGACCAACGCTCAGAAAAAAAGAATCCCCGAATGGGTCACGATGTGCCGCCTCAAAGAGTTGTTCTTCGCTGACGATGCCTGGGTGGTGCAGTACCACCCGCCGAAGGAGGAACACATCAACGATCACCCGTTTTGTTTGCATCTGTGGGAGTCAATCGAGGAACCGATGCCGCACCCGTCCATCGTCCAGGTATGAACCAGCTGACTCAGTGGGTGATCTACTTCAACCCCAGTGATCAACCCGGCAAATACGTGGCGCGCAAATGGCTGATTGGCCCAGGCTACCTTCGCCCCACGCACGTCTCCTACACCTCCGATACCCTGGAAGATGCGCGTCAGCATATCCCAGAATGGATGTGCAATCTCGGACGCCTCGATACCGATGACACTGCGATTGTCGAGGTCTGGACTTGATCAGACGCCGCAAGCCGCTCAAGCGGAGCACTAAGTCAATCCGCCGGGTCAGCAAAGTCAGGCGAACCCGGCTGACCGAATACTCCGAGCGGCGGCTGGAATTCTTGCGAGCGCATCTGTGGTGCGAGGTGGGCAACTGCAAGAACAGCAGCACCCAGGTTCATCACATGACTGGCCGCCAGGGGCAAAAGCTCCTGGATTTCCAGAACTGTCTCGCAGTCTGTTTTTCCTGCCACCGATTTTTGCACGACCACCCACGCTGGGCACGCGAACAAGGATACTTAAAGTGACGGATCTTTAACATTGTCAAGCGTTGCGCTCAATGTTAGTACTTTGTGAATATAAATGCATCCATGTTGATCGGAGGTCTGCAGCCATGCTACAAACGACTATTCAAGCGCACGTCTTTTATAAGCACGACCCAGCTGAAGTCGCTGGCCTTTCGGCGGCCATTATTCCAATGGCTGACCACATCCGCGCCGTCGCCACCAGCGGTGACCGGGCCAACATGAAAAAGATTCTCTCCGGCGGCTATTTCCGCTTCCGGGAAGCCAAGAAGATGAGGACCCTGTTGATGCGCGCCTCGAGGCACGCCAGGGCTAATCTCTCAGACTATTTCCCTATGTTACGGGAGTCGATCATGGAGGGAGCTGAACGACTGGAAGTCAGTGTAGATATTTACTGGGACGAGTTGACTAGAATAGTTGATGAGGTCCTGCCGTCCCGATAATTCCGAGAATGCTTGAACGAAAACGCACAGTTGGAGGGCGCTTTGCCCCAGAACCACCGTGGCCGATAAAAGAGCGGCTGCTGCAACATCGGCAAATTGATCCCGTCAGTGGCTGCTGGAACTCAGACCTGCGACGCGACCGCAAAGGGTATCCGCAAATTGGAATCTCTGGTGTTACCCATCGCGTGCACAGAGTGGCCTATAAACTTTTCGTGGCAGATCCTGGCAGCTTACACGTGCTGCACAAATGCGACAACCCACGTTGCTTTAATCCAAATCACCTGTTTCTTGGCACTCAGCTGGACAACATGCGGGATTCAGCGGCTAAGGGACGAACACGTGGAGGAATCCGAAAGCTATCCGAAGCGGAAGCACATAAAGTGCGGATGCTCTATTGGAATTTCGGACTAAATCAGGCCCAAATAGCCGCCCATTACGGCATGCATCAAAGCACGATTTCCCACCTTCTTCGTGGCGAGACGTGGAGGAGGTCCCCATCCAAATAGTACCGCTCTTCGGTGAAGAAACCATCACCGCATCCAACGTCACGATCAGCGTCAACAAGGCTGATCGTGATCGGGCCCAGGCCCTGGTCAAACGGACCCAAGAAATCACCTACGTCAGCGGTGACGACATGAGCTTTGAGGATGCGCGCAATGCCGCCGCAGAACTCAAGTCGCTCCTGGACGAGATCGAGCTGTCCCGCAAGTCAGCCAAGACCCCTTTTACGGCCATGGAGCGCGCTATTGACGGCGCGGCCTCCAATGTAGCCACTCCGGTCAAAACCGAGCACAAACGGGTCCTGGCGCTCTTGAATGGGTATGTGGCAAAGCTGGAGGCTGAGCGCAAAGAAGAAGAGCGCAGACAGGCTGCAGCGCGCATGCTGGCTCAGGCGCAAGCTGATCGCAAAGTGCGTGAGGCCGAAGCCGCTCAGGCCAAGGCGCAGAAAGAGCTGCAGGCGGCCCACGATGAGATCGAGCGAGCCAGACTCAAGCTCGTCGCCCAGCAACGCGAGAACATGCTCCTGCAGGAGCAGTTGGCCCGGGAGCTGCAGGCGGATGTCGATGAGCTGGGTAAGCCCGACGAGGCACCCAGGAGCCTTGTTCCTGGCGGACGAGTCGATCATCTCTACGAGTTTGAGCTGGTCGACGTCGCGGCAACAGTCAAAGCTGGTTGCTGGCGTTTGGTCAAGTGGACCTTGGACATCATGGCCTGTCGCGACAGCGTGAAGAGTCAGATAGAAATGCTGCCCCCTGACCAGGAGCCTACCCTCCCCGGCATCAAGATCACCAAAAAACTCAATGTCTCAGTGAAGGCAGCAAGCAGAATCAAATGAACCTGTCCAATATCCCACCCGTGACCCCATTCCTATCAGAGCAAGAAATCGATGTCCTGCGACGGACTCTCCTGAAACAATTCACCGAGGACGAACAAGAGAGCTTCCTGCGTCAATGTCAACGGAGCCTCCTGGACCCTTTCAGTAAGCAGATCTTTGCCACCCGCCGGTGGAGCAAGGGCCGCGACGGAACCAAGACACCCACCCTTACGGTCGTCACCTCGATCCTGGGGCTGACAGCCATCGCAGCCAGGACCGGCCAGTACGACGGGTGTATCACAACTTGGTGTGGAAAAGATGGAATTTGGCGAGAGGAGTGGATAGCCGATGAATTCCCAGCAGCGGCCAAATGCGTGGTCCACGTCAAGAACCGCACCTATCCCGAAGTTGGCATTGCCCGATGGGAAGGCTATGTGGGCCGCGCTTATGACCAGTCCACCAAGCGGTGGGAGGTAACAGACTTTTGGGAAAGGCTGCCTGACTTTATGCTGGGCAAGTGTGCCAAGGCCCAGGCGTTACGAGGAGCCTTTCCTGATCAGTGCTCCAACATCTACATCAGCGAAGAATTGCAGGGCGGAATCTCCGAGGCCGATCAGCTCAACGATGAAGAGAAGATCGCCACTAACCGCAAGAAGGAGGAAGAACTCCTGAAGAAGGCCAAGGCTGAAGGGGTCAAGATCGTCGAGAGCAAGCCTGCACCCAAGCCCACGCCAGCGGAAGCGGCGGCCCCGGCTTTCCCTGAACCGCCCCAGCCACAACCTGTCCCGGCTTCTGTCCAGGTCACCGATTCGGCCCCCCAAGAGATGCCTGACGATCTGGATATGGAGCCCTCACAGCCGCCCCAGCCGGAACCTTCTGCCGAGGCTCCAGCTGGGCCACCGGCGTGGGCCGAACACGTTATCCAGGGATTAAGAAATGACAAGTACCTCGGACGCAAAGTGGGTGACCTCTCCCCGGTCGAGTTGGCGGCCATCGAAGCCAACTGGCTGCCGAAGGTGCGAGAAGTCCTGGCCAAAGGGGAAAAGCTCAAACAGGCCCAGCAAGATGATGCCGTAGCGTTTGAGGAAGCAATTAAACATTCCAAGCTAGAAAAGCCCTGGTGATCCCTGCTAGCGTCAGGGATGACCACAAAACGAGCTATCACGGCAGGCACTGCTCGCAAAGTCGCCCTCGAAGAATGTCTGATCAGAATGAAATCGGCCTTCCGCCGAGGGCTGGAAGCCACCTGTACAATCGCCAAGGAACTCCACAAGATCTATCGAGAGGAATTGTACCTCGAGGTGACCGAAGATTTTAACGAATTCGTTACCGATTACCTCAACATTAATATCGCAACCTACCGGCGAATCATTGCCGTCAGCCAGACGGTTCACCAGCTCCAGGAAGCAGGGCTTGAATTGCCAGCGAATGAAACCCAGGTGGCCGAGCTGGCGCGGTTAGACCCCCCAATCAGGGCCAGAGTCTGGAATGAGCTGATGATCCGCGCCGAGAAGGAAGACAAAGTTCTAACGGTCGAGGATATCCGCCGAGCGGTCGAGGTGGCCGAGCAGGCCGCTTTAACCCGTGACACCCGTGGGTCCAATGACGCTGATCATGGAGTCGAGGTGGACTTGGAGGACACCAATGGAAACGAGCCCCCGGCGGCCAAGAAGAAAGCGCCGGTCCAGGAAGCGGTCCTGGTCTTAACCGAAAAAGGCGAAGCCGCACTCTCCAGGGTGCGCAAGGTCTGCGGGGAGGAGATTGCCGAGGCCATTGCCTCGGGCACCAAGGCGATGACCGAGCGGGACCTTCGCAACTGGGCCGAATACGATAACGAGATGATGCGGCAGCTGGTCTTCTTTGTCTTTGACCAGAACTACCCGCTGACCAAGGCGGTCAA
>Ga0210389_10002667_pt1 | contig 14008 bp, 8 predicted proteins | sample IncBWH28OmetaG_FD_160127 | JGI IMG/M metagenome (GOLD analysis project Ga0210389, IMG submission 160127) | Forest soil microbial communities from Barre Woods Harvard Forest LTER site, Petersham, Massachusetts, United States - Inc-BW-H-28-O ...
ATCCAGACCACTATCGAATCGTCGCCACCATTCCCACGCAGAAGAGCGCGCGCACGATGGTTCTGGACAAGTCGGCCAATCGCCTCTACCTCCCGGCGGCCGAGTTCGATGCATTGCCGGCGAACGCGCCGCCGCACACCCGGCCACCGATGAAGCCCGATAGCTTCGTCGTGCTGGAGTTGCACGTGAACGACTAAGAATCATCCCCAAGCCGGTTGTGCGCTGCTTCTTGCCGGCAATGACGAGCGAAAACGCGGGTAATCATCCCTGGATCGCGAACGTGGACATCGAACGTCCTTTCAGACGTCCTTCGCCAGCGCCCCAGCCAGCCCCGTATAAGTCCCCGGCGTCAACTCCAGCAACCGCCGCTTCGCATCCTCCGGCAGCTTCAGCGAGCCGATGAACGCCCGCATCGCCTCCGCATCGATCCCTTGCCCGCGCGTGAGCGCCTTGAGCTGCTCGTACGGATTGGGCAAGCCATGCCGCCGCATCACCGTCTGCACCGGCTCGGCCAGCAGTTCCCACGCCGCATCCAGATCGGCCGCGATGCGCTCGGGATTCGCGCTGAGCTTGCCCAGTCCGCGCGCCAATGCATCGAAGGCGATCAGGGCGTGCGCGAAACCGGTGCCCAGCGCGCGCAGCACGGTCGAATCGGTCAGGTCGCGCTGCCAGCGGCTGATCGGCAGCTTCTCGGCGAAGTGGCTGAGCAGGGCGTTGGCGATGCCGAAGTTGCCTTCGGCGTTCTCGAAGTCGATCGGGTTCACCTTGTGCGGCATCGTCGAAGAGCCGATCTCGCCGGCCTTCACCGCCTGCCTGAAGTAGCCCAGCGAGATGTAGCCCCACACGTCGCGGCACAGGTCGATGCAGATCGTGTCGATCCGCCGCTGCACGTCGCACAGTTCGGCGATGAAGTCGTGCGGTTCGATCTGGGTGGTGTAGGGATTGAACACCAGCCCCAGCGAGCTCACGAAACCCCACGCGAACGCCGGCCAGTCCACGTCCGGGTAGGCGACGACATGCGCGTTGTAGTTGCCCACCGCGCCGTTGATCTTGCCGAGCAGCTCCACGCCCGCGAGCTGCTTGCGCTGGCGCTCCAGCCGCGCGAGCACGTTGGCGAATTCCTTGCCGACGGTGGTGGGCGAGGCGGTCTGTCCATGCGTTCGCGAGAGCATCGGCAGCGTCGCATGCACATGCGCGATCTCGCGCAGGCTCGCGGCCAGCCTGTCGATCGCCGGCAGCAGTACGGCATCCCGCGTCTGCTGCAGCATCAGCGCGTAGCTGAGGTTGTTGATGTCCTCGGAGGTGCAGGCGAAATGCACGAACTCCAGCGCCGGCCCCAGCTCCTCGTCGTCCTTCAGCCGCTCCTTGATGAAGTACTCGACCGCCTTGACGTCGTGGTTGGTCGTGCGTTCGATCTCCTTCACCCGTGCCGCGTCCTCGACGCTGAAATCCCTCTCCAGCGCGCGCAGCCTGTCGACCGCATCGTCGGAAAAGGGCTTGAGCTCGACGATCCCGTGCTCGGCAGCCAGCGCCAGCAGCCACTCCACCTCCACCCGCACCCGCGCCCTGGTCAGCCCGTACTCGGAAAAGATCGGGCGCAGCGCATCGACCTTGCCGGCGTAGCGGCCATCGACGGGGGAGAGGGCGAGCAGGGGATCGGTCATGATGAGGCTCCATGTATAACGACGAATGGTTCGAGACGCGTTCTCGATCGACGGTGAATCCGTCGCCTCGATCGCTCCTCACCACGAACGGGTTGCCGTTCATGGTGAGGAGGGCGGATCGAGATCGAAGATCGAGGCCGCCCGTCGCGAACCATCTCCAGGCGAACGCGCCATTTTACCTGCACGGCGCCTGGAGGGTTGCGTAGCTATACTTTCGCCAATCGCCGAAGGCGCCCGCTTCCCTTCTTCCACCGGGAGAAGGAACACCAGAATCCCATCAGCCAACCGGAACCCGCATGACCACCAAATACCGCATCGAACGCGACAGCATGGGCGAACTCAAGGTCCCCGCCGACGCGCTCTACGCCGCGCAGACCCAGCGCGCGGTCGACAACTTCCCGATCTCCGGCCTGGCGATGCCGCGCGAGTTCATCCGCGCGCTCGGGCTGATCAAGTCCGCCTGCGCCCAGGCCAACGCCGACCTCGGCCACCTCGGCAAGGTCCAGGCCAAGGCGATCCGCAAGGCCGCCGAACAGGTCGCCAAGGGCGAACACGACGCTGAGTTCCCGATCGACGTGTTCCAGACCGGCTCGGGCACCTCCAGCAACATGAACGCGAACGAGGTGATCTCCTCCCTCGTAAACCGCGACAGCAAGTCCGAAAAGGACAAGATCAACGCCAACGACCACGTCAACATGGGCCAGAGCTCCAACGACGTGATCCCCACCGCGATCCAGGTCTCCGCCAACCTCGGCGTCCACGAGCGCCTGCTGCCCGCCCTCGAGCACCTCGAAGTCGTCATCCGCAAGCGCGCGAAAGAACTGGCGAAGTGCGTCAAGACCGGCCGCACCCACCTGATGGACGCGATGCCCGTCACCTTCGGCCAGGAACTCGGCGGCTGGGCCGCGCAGATCCGCTCGGGCATCGAACGCATCGAAGACGCCAGCAAGCGCTTGCGCAAGATCCCGCAGGGCGGCACCGCGGTCGGCACCGGCATCAACGCCGACAGGAACTTCGGCAAGCTCGTCGCCGCCGAACTCACGAAGAACACCGGCGTGAAATTCGAAGCCGCCGCCGACCTGTTCGAAGGCATCTCCTCGCAGGACGCCGCGGTCGAACTCTCCGGCCAGCTCAACACCCTCGCATGCTCGCTGATGAAGATCGCGAACGATCTTCGCTGGATGAACTCCGGTCCGCTCGCCGGCATCGGCGAGATCGAACTGCCCGCCCTCCAGCCCGGTTCCTCGATCATGCCCGGCAAGGTCAACCCGGTGATCCCCGAAGCGACCGCGATGGTCTGCGCCCAGGTCATCGGCAACCACGTCACCATCACCGTCGCCGGCCAGAGCGGCAACTTCCAGCTCAACGTGATGCTGCCGGTGATCGCCCACAACCTGCTCGAATCGATCCGGCTACTGTCGAATGTCACCGTGCAGCTCGCCGACAAGGCCATCGCCGGCTTCACCGTGCGCACCGATCACATCGCCGAGGCGCTGAACCGGAATCCGATCCTGGTGACGGCGCTCAATCCGGTGATCGGCTATGCGAAGGGCGCGGCGACGGCGAAGCAGGCTTACAAGGAGGGCAGGCCGATTCTCGATGTCGCGAAGGAAACGACGGGGTTGTCGGAGAAGGAGCTGAAGAAACTGCTGGATCCGGCGGCGCTCACCAAGGGCGGCATCCATGGTGCGCCTGGGGGCGGTGGCGGCTGACAGAAACCCTCGCTTGAACCCTCCCCTTCAAGGGGAGGGCAGGGTGGGGATGGTGCCGATTGAGGCATTTCTATGCCCAAGGTCAGTGGCTGCGGCAACGGGTCGACATAACGGGGACGTACCCCATTATTTCCGGAAGAAGAAATGGGGGCAGAGAACATTTGTCTGTGACTGGAAAAGTTCTCCGTCCTCTTATGTGTCATTTCGCCGCGCCGCCGTCGCCTCGCGCCGGCAGGCCCAGCTTCGCCAGCAAGGCGTCGAACCGCGGATCGCCGCGCAAGCCACGCAGCAGCGGATCGGTGAGGATGCCCAGTACACCGTTGTCGTGCTGGTCGTACGCACGCTGCAGCCATTCGAACGCGGCGTCGTTCTCGTTGCGCCAGGCGTGCACTTCGGCGATCTGGTAGGCCATGTTGTCGTTGTCCTTGGCGACCATCTCGGCCAGCGCCGCATCGGCTGCCGGGCGGTCGCCGCGCACGGCGTAGGCGAGTGCGTGTTCGAAATGCCGGAATCCCGACGTGGCGGCGCTGCCCGATCCCTGCACGGGCTCGAGCTCGGCCTCGCGCAGCACGGCCGCGCCGTCGCCGCGCAGGACCGCGACGATGGCCTGCCAGCGGTGGCTGGCCACGGCGCCCGGCTGGAGTTCGGCGGCTTTCGCTGCCTGCGCCGAAGCCTCGTCGAGGCTGCCGGCGACGAGCAGGGCGCGCGCGAGGTTGTTGCGCGCCTGGTAGGACAGCGGGTCGAGGTCGACGGCGCGCTCGGCTTCGGCCACGGCCTCCTTCGTCTGCCCGAGGTAGGCCAGCACCTGCGAGAGCAGGTACTTGGGGCGTGCGTCGCCAGGCGCTAGCTGCTCTGCGCGGCGGAACTCGGACACGGAGCCGGCGAAGTTCCAGTCGACGTAGAAGCGCACCCAACCCAGCGCGGTGTGCGCCGCGGCCAGGTCGGGCTGCAGCGCGACCGCGCGTTCGGCATCGCTGTGCGCCGACGCTCGCGCGGCGACGGCGGCGTCGTGCGGCATGCGGTCGGCCATCCGGCTGTACGTCTCCGCGCGTTCGGCCAGCGCCAGCACGTAGTCCGGATCGAGCCTGATCGCCTCGTCGAAGGACGTGATGGCGTTCGGAAAGCTGCCGAAGTCGTTGCGCTCCAGGAAGAAATGACCCTGCAGCCAGGCGTCGTGCGCGGCCGGGTTGCGCGTTGCCGACCGCTGCATCGCCTGGTCCGCCGTGCCGAGCAGGGTCAGCTTCAGCGAATCGGCGACCGCACGGGCGATGTCCGATTGCAGCGCGAACAGGTCGGTCATGTCGCGGTCGTAGGTCTGCGACCACAGCTCGCGCCCGTCGGCCGCTTCGAGCAGTTCGACGACGACGCGCACGTGCTGGCCCTGCCTGCGCACGGTGCCCTCGAGCAGGGTGGCCACGCCGAGTTGCTCGCCGATGGCCTTGGTGTCGGATGCGTCGCCCTTGAAGCGGAACGAGGAATTGCGGCCGATCACCTTCAGCTCGCGGATCTGCGCCAACGCACTGATCAACTCCTCGGACAGTCCGTCGGAAAAGTACTGGTTCTTCGCATCGCCGCTCTCGTCGACCAGCGGCAGCACGGCGATCGACTTGTCGTCCGCGGACGCGGCGGCGGCGCGATGCGATGTCCAGCCGTTCGAAAGCACCGCACCTGCCAGCAGCGCCACAACCGCAAGCGTCGTCCCGGCGACCACGCCCTTGTGGCGGCGGACGAACTTGTGGATCCGGTAGGACAGGCCCGGCGGCGCGGCCAGCACATGTTCGCCGGCCAGGTAGCGGCGCAGATCCTGTGCGAGTGCACTGGCGCTGTCGTAGCGGCGCGTGCGGTCCTTCTCGATTGCCTTCATGACGATCCAGTCCAGTTCGCCCCGCATCTGGCCCGAGATCTTGCGGGTGTCGGCCCCGAGCGAGGTGCCGGCGCCGATCCTGCGCGTGAGCGACTGCGCGATCCGCGCACTCGGCCGCAACGGCTCGACTTCGCGCAGGATGCGCTGGATCTCCGCATAGCCGGCCGAGCGCAGCGAGGCTGCGTCGAGCGGCGTGGCGTCGGTCAGCAACTCGTACAGGATCGCGCCCAGCGAGTAGATGTCGGTGCGCGCGTCGATGTCGGCGCGGCCTTCGGCCTGCTCCGGGCTCATGTACAGCGGCGTGCCCATCATCAGGTTCGCCTCGGTGACCATGGTCTTGTCGGTCAGGCGGCCGCGCGTGGCCTTGGCGATGCCGAAGTCGATCACCTTCGCGAACGGCTTGTCGTCCTGCATGCTGACGAGCACGTTGCTGGGCTTGAGGTCGCGGTGGATGATGCCCTTGCCATGCGCGTGCTGGACCGCGACGCAGACCTGGTCGAACAGTTCCAGGCGCTGGGCGATGGTCAGGTCGCGCTCGCGGCAGAACGTGCTGATCGGCTGGCCCTGGACGATCTCCATCACGAAGTAGGGACGGCCGCTGCCGGTGGCGCCTGCGTCGAGCACGCGCGCGATGTGCGGGTGATCCATCAGCGCGAGCGCCTGGCGCTCGGCCTCGAAGCGCGCGATCACCTCGCGCGTGTCCATCCCGAGCTTGATCACCTTCAGTGCGACCCGGCGCCGGACCGGCTGCTCCTGCTCGGCTTCGAACACTTCGCCGAAGCCGCCTTCGCCCAGCTGCCGCACGATCCGGAACGGACCGATGTACCCGCCCGGCTCCTCGTCACGCGGGATCTGCCGGGTCTGGTCGACGGGTGGCGGTGGGCTGCTCATGGCGGAGGCATTCTTGCACCGAATCCGTCGTACGCGCTGACGAAAACGCTGTCTCGGTTCCGGCAGTCGCCATCCTCTCCGTCTTGTTTCCGGCCGTCGTGTATTCCAGTTCGCCGCCTGCTACGGCGCCAAATCCATGATCGGCGGTTCGATGGTGCCGCTCCCGTGGACGGTCAGCACGCTCCTTTCCATTTCCTGGAAAAGGAAGACCCGAGCGAGGAGTCCATGCGGAATTGCCGGGGACGCAATTGAGTTGGGTCAATCGCCTTTGGCATTCCCCAACCAACAAGGCACTTCGACCACGCCGCGCAACGTGATGCGGCTTCGTGCCTTACACCGACAATCCCGCATCCCCTTCCACGACCGTCAGCCGCATTTGCGGCCGTTCGCCCGCGCGCCAGAGCGCCACCTCGTGGCGGACGCGATAGCGCAGCGGCCCGCCGTCCTCGCGCGGGCTTCGTTCGATCGGGCGCGGGATGCAGACGAAGTCGGTCGCCATCGTGGTGGCGTCGACGCGGACGGTGGCGTAGCCGTGTCCGCCCATGTCGACGAAGGACAGGTGCGGCGCGTTGTCCGGATTGCTCGCCGCGAGCGCCTTCTGCAGATCGCCGCTGTGCGCGTATTCCAGTGCCGAACGGACGCCGTGGCGCAGCAGCAGATTGATGGTGGGCTGTGGCGGGCCGCCACCGGGACGGGCGAGGAGCAACGGGCTCAGCGGTTGGTCTTTGAGATTGTGCTCGTAGGCCTCGACCACGCCTGCCGCCGAGATCGAACCCCCGACGAAAGCGACGCCCACGGGTTCGAACGCCATGGGTGGCAATGTCTTGGCTGCCAGGCCCGCCCAGAAACTGTGGCGATCGCCCGCCACGATGGCGAAACCGGTGATGCCGGCATCGCGCACGGCGTCGAAGATTTGCGCGCGTTCGTGGTACGCGGTGCCCCAGTCGCCGCTTCCCAGGCTGGCGTAGCCTTCGCCGGGCCATTTACCCAGTGCGGCGGGCACGTTCTTCGGGTCGGCGCGCAAGTCGGGAGTCCCCAGCGTATTGCCCCATATCTTCCAGGTGGCAGTCGCGGCACGCAGGCGCTCCAGGAACCAGGCCTTCTGCTTCGCGCCCAGGATCGTCTGCGGGGGCTCGTTCTTGCGGAAATTGGGAATGTGGTTGTCGCCGTAGGAAAGCGTCGCCGGCGGATGGCCATCGGCGAAGTCGCGACCGCCGTCGATCTGCATCGCAATTTCTTCGGGAACGAAGCCGAGGAAACCGTCATCGATGAGCGGATCGAGTTCATCGCGCGAAGCAGGATCACGCGACCGGTAGCTGCGCTGGTCGGTGATGATCAGATCGATGTGGCGGCCCCAGCGCAAGGTGCGATAGCCGGTCAGGCTGCCGAGGGCGGCGAGGTTGTTGGGTTCACTCCCCATGCCGGTGTCGTCGAAATCGACCACGGGCGTGTCGACCACGTGGGGGGCATCGAAGGTTTCCAGGTTGTGACCCGCCGGCGCCGCGCGTGTCGGCTGGTATTCCCACCATGCCTGGTTGGCCGCGACCTTGAGCGTCTGCGCGGGGACCAAGCCTTCGCCGAATTCCTGGATCGATTGCCAGCCTTGCCAGGAGAATTCGTGGTTGTCCCACATCGCCACGAAAGGAAAGCGCGCGCGCGCATCCTGGATGTCGGGATCGAGCAGGTAGGCCTTGTAGAGCACGCGGTAGTCTTCCAGCGATGCGGGGACGTGGAAGCGGTTCTTGGCGACCGCCTTGCCGGTTGGATAGTGCACCGGGAACTTGATGATGCGGTCGTAGCGGTGGCCGTCCTTGACTTGGTCCGGGTACTGCACGACCTCGTAGACGAAGTCTCCCAGGTGCAGCACGAAGCCGAGGCGCTCATCGGGCGCGGCACGTTCGTCTTCCCAGATCATCCGGCGATAGGCGTTCTGCGCGCCTTCGCAGACGTCCTGGCAACTGACGAAGGCGAAACGCGACGGTCGCGGATCGTCGTGCGCGGGCGCCGTCAGCGTGCGGCCGATCCGGCTGCCGTTGCCGTCCTCGTCGACGAAGCGGTACCAGTATTCGTGCGCAGGCTTGAGGTCGCCGACGAGCACGCGGCAGGTCCAGTCGGACTGCGCCAGCACCCGGGTCGTGGCCGTCGCGACCATGCGCGTGAACGCCGGATCGTCCGCCACTTCGACATGCACGATGGCGTCCTTGCGTCCGTCCGCATGGGGGCGTCGCGTCCAGATCAGGACGCTGTGCTCATCGGGATCGCCCGATGCGACACCCTGCGGATACAGGTCGCGACGCTCGCGCCAGGCGCTCGCTGAAGGGCGTATGGGCGTGCAGCCCCAGGCGAGGGTGGCGCCCAGTGCAGCGGCGAGTTTCAGGAACTGGCGGCGGTCGAGGGTCGGCATGTCGCTCCCCTGCAGCGGCGGATCGCGATGATCGATGCGCCGCAACGCTAGACCCGATCACGGGCTGGGGAGCGTGCCGGAAGTCAGGAGGACGTTCGGTCGTGACCAGGCGAACACCACCCCCACCTCAATCCTCCCCTTGAAGGGGAGGAGGTAAGAGCAAGTGGCCCCTATCCGCCTTCCGGCGGCTCGCCCTCGATCCGCTGCACGCGCCTGCGATACTCGCGCACGTTGTCCCCCTCGATGCGCGACTCCCGCGTGCCTTTCACCTCGTCGATCTTCTGGTCCGAGCCGGTCACCGGCTTGGCCACGACCGCCGTTTCGCGTTCGAAGGCGTGCGATTTGTCGGTGTTGCGGTAATACCGGTACAAGCCCCAGTACAGTCCGGTTGCGCCGGCCGGGCCGGCCAGCAGCAGCCACATTCCATGGTCGCTCATGACGCGTGCCCCAGGATCATCAGTGCGAAGAATTCGAGAAAGCCGCCGACGGTGATCGCTGCCAGCAGGAGTTTCCACTGCTGCACCGGCACGCTGCCCATGGTCTCGCCGGTGCGGCCGTTGACCGCGATGTAGTGGAGCATGCCGCCGTTGGGGCCTGGCTGGTGGTACGAATACAGCCATACCGGCAGGTACATCGACACCCAGCGCGTGCCGTGCACGGCCAGTCGTTCGGCCTCCCAGCGCACGCCGCGATCGTACTGGCCCACCGATGCTTCGACCTGGGCGCGGGCGATCGACAGCAACTCGTCCTCCAGGTGCGGGCGCAGCTTTTCCACGTTCAAGTCGCGTTTTTCCGAAGTGAAGCTGGCCAGGTAGGACGCGTTCCACTTCACCGCGTTCTTGGTGTCGAACGGCAGGATCGTGTTGATGATGTTGTTGGTGTTCGAGCGCGTGTCCAGGTTGCCGCGTTCGGCGGAGGACTCCAGCGGCAGGTCGTCGACGGTGAAGTCCACGTGGCGGTCGAGCTGGTAGACGTCGGCGTCGTAGTAGGTCTTCTCGTTGTCGCCGCTGCCCTGCTTGTAGCGGCGCGTCTCGATCTCGCCCTGGCCGGCGACGTCGGCGCTCACGTTGCCATCGACGATCATGTAGGGCAGGTAGACGCCGACGACGTTCTCCGGCGTGAACTCGTCCTTGAATGCCTTCAGCGCGAACAGCCGCCGCTTGTCGACGAACTGGCGGATGCGCGCGACCGCGTCGTCCTTCTTGATGTGGAAGGGCAGCACCGCGTCGGGAACCGCGCCGTTGGCGATCTGCTCGTTGACGCCCAGGACGTGGCGGCACCAGTGGCAGCGCGCGGTCATCGCGTTCTGGGTATTGACCGTCACCTCGGCGCCGCAGCCGGTGCACTTGAAGGTCATCATGCTGGCGGCATCGGCCGCGATGTCGCGCGCGCCCGAAGCGATGACGGTGCCCTCGAGCTGGTCGATGCCGACGCCCAGCCCGAATTCCTCCTCGACGCGCGCGGCCGTCCATTGGTGGCGGCAGTAGAGGCAGACCAGTTCGTCCGTGCCGGGCTTCTGGCGAACGTCGGTCGCGCCGCATTTCGGGCAGCGGTTGACGCCGTCCTTGAGTTCGGCCGAAGAGGTATCGATCGCGACCGGATCGGGCGCCTGCAATTCGTCGCGGATCGGTTTCGGCAGCGTCGCCGGGTCCAGCGGCGAACTGCCGGGAAGCGGCGGGACGTCCTGCGGCGAGCCCGGGCCGGTGTAGGAGGGCACCGGCGGCGGTGTGTTGGCGTTCGGCATGGTTGTTCCGCGGTTGGTGGATTGGGAACCTCTGAACAAGCTCAGAGGTTCACGCGGTGCAAGGATGCACCGCCGCAAACAACGACGCACGTCGTTGGTTTGCGGAAGCCGAGTCCGGACATGTGCCGGACTCGGCGCGTCTGGACAAGTCCACGATGGACTTGTTCGGACATTCCATTACAAGCCCAGCGCTTTGGCTTTGGCCGCGTCGTAATCGGCCTGGGTGATCAGGCCGAGATCGAGCATGTCCTTGGCTTTCTTCAATTTGGCGATCGGGTCGTCCGCTGGCGGTGCAGGTGGTGCAGGCGGTGCGGCCGGCGCAACCGGTTGCTGCAGGCTGCCCATGCCGCCGCCCATGCCTATGCCCGTCGCCATCCCGATGCCCATGATGCCCCCCGGGCCGGCGTTTTCGCCTGCCGCCTGGAAGCCCGCGGCGACGCTGGCCTGCAGGTTGGAATTGCCGCGCGCACCCGAGAGCGCGTCGGCGCGCTGCACGGTCTTGAGCAGTTCGCGCGTGTTCGCGTCGTATTCGATCGAAACGATGGCGGTCTTGGCGATGACCAGGCCACGATCGGATTTCCACTGGTAGCCGTTCTCGACCGCATCGGACAGGCTCTTGGCGAATCCGAGCGAATCCTGCTGGAGCTTGCTGATGCGATTGCCCTTGGCCGGGTCGTTCGTGTACAGGCTGAAGGCCGGCGCGAGCGAACCCACCACTTCGTTGAAGAGCTGGTCGGCGGCGGCATTGTCCATGTCGGTGAAATCGAAAACCATGCCCGGCTGGAGATACGTGGCGGGAACGAAGTTCTTCACGAACAGGATCGGATCGACGATCTTCAGCGTGTACGTGCCGCGCGTCACCGCGCCGACCTGGGTGCGCAGGAAGGCGTCGTCCCAGTAGATTTCCGATTGCGTACCGAAGCGGTTGTCCGGCAGTTCCTTCAGGCAGACGAAGAACGCGGCCTGCTGCGAACCCGGCTGGCCGCCGAACTTGAAGCGCTCCCAGCTCTGCTTGATCAGCGAATCGACGATGCCGTCGCCGGCGAACATCGACCTCGAATTGGGATCGCCCGATCGCCATTCGTAGGCTCCCGGCTCGGCAACGAAGCCGGTGATCGCGCCATCCTGGAACAGCAGCAGCCCGTATCCGGGGGGAACGACGATCTTCGAACCGTTGGTGATGATGTTCGAAGAAGCCTTCGTGTTCGAACCGCGTCCGGCGTTGCTGCCGTGCGGCACCGCGGCGAACAGCGCCGCCGTCGCCGGCAAGCCGTCCGGAACCGTGAAGAAGTCCTTCCACTGGTCGGCGAGCACGCCGCCGATCGAACCCGATACTGCCTGAAACAGACCCATGAAATTCCTCCGGATGCGTGGCCGGGTACGGCACCCGCCAAGTGGCGCAACTATACATTCCCGGGCGGGGGAATCGTGGCGCCTCGGACAAGGGCAAACCAGGTGCCGGAGTAACGCTTCGCCTGAAGCGGAAATGTTCTCTGACCGGTTCTCTCGAGCTTGTCGTCCCGAGCGCAGCGAGAAGCGCGTCTCAACGGCGAAGCTGGTCAGGCGCTTCTCAACAGCGAAGCTGGTCATCCCGAAGTTGCTGTGCCTTCGCGTAACAGATTCCTTCCTTCGCTCGGGATGACAAGCTGGGGAGACAGTCGCTCGCCCACTTAACGGGGACGTACCCCATCAATTCGCGCCATGGTTTCGCGACATCCAAGGATCGCTCTTGCGGTTCGCCCAGAACGAATCGGCCACGTTCCCCGCTGGCTGGACAGCCATGCGACCGCCCCGCGCCTTCGTGTACTGGTCCCTACGGCGATCCCGCTCTCGAGATCGGGTGCTCGACGTCGGCAGCCGCCTCGCGTTCGCGCAAGAGTCGCTCCGCAAAGGCCCGATAGACCGGGGTCTTGCAGACAAGGCTGGAAAACGCGCGGCTGATCAGGCAGGTGGCGATGATCGGCAGCACGAAGTCGTGGTTGTCGGTCAGTTCCATGGTGATGACGGAGGTCGTCAGTGGCGCCTGCGTCACGCCTGCCAGGTAGGCGGACATGCCCAGCAGGATGACGGCCGTCGGCGATGTATGCGGCAGCCACGGCGCGAGATTGGCGCCGAGCCCGGCGCCGACCGCCAGGGCGGGCGAAAAGATGCCGCCGGGAATTCCGGCCACGTACGAAAGAACGTTCGCGAGCCATTTCTCGACGCCGAACCAGGGCGTCACGTCGTGGCCGCCAGCGATGATGTCGCGTGCCTGCGCGTACCCGGTGCCGTACACGGTGTCGCCGCTGACCACGCCGAGCAAGGCGAGCGCAAGTCCACAGGCTGCGGCGAGCGCGATCGGCGAGTGCCGCCAATAGCGTCCGAGCAGGACCGGAAGCTTGCCCGAGGCGAACAGGATCGAACGGGAGAACAGGCCACCGGCAAGTCCGCCGACGATGCCGGTCGCCAGCACCGCCAGCCAGCCTTCGCCGATCGGAAGCGACGTCGAAACCTGTCCGAAATACGCGTAGTTGCCGACCAGTCCGAGCGAGACGACGCCGCCGATCATCACCGCCGTCATGACCTTGCCGCTGAATCCGTGCTCGAAGGTGCCGGCAAGTTCCTCGATCGCGAACATGACGCCGGCCAGCGGCGTGTTGAACGCGGCCGCGATACCGGCCGCACCGCCGGCGAGCGCGAAGCGCGACATCGCCTCGTTGTCGCGAAATCCGAACAGGCGCCCGAACCAGGCCATCAGTCCGGCACCGACGTGCACCGTAGGCCCTTCGCGCCCGACCGAAGCGCCGACCAGCATCGAGAACAGGGTCAGCACGAGCTTGCCTGCGGCCACGCGCAGCCCCAGCAGACGCTCGCGAAAAGGTGCATCGTCCTCGCGATCGAGCGCAGCCATGACCTGCGGAATGCCGCTGCCGCGCGTCGCGCGAAGGGCTCCCTGGGTCAGCCAGGAGAGAAAGGCGAAGCCGACCGGCGTGACCAGCAGCGGCCACCACCGCGAATGCGCCAGCATGCGTTCGAACAGACCGTAGCAAAGATCGCTGCAGCGGGCGAACACGATCGCCACCAGCGCCACCGCGATGGCGCCGATCCACAACGCAGCCCGCTGCAACCATCGCCGCGGGGACAGGAACATGTGGTGGTCATCGATCGGAAGCAGCGCTTCGTCGATGCCGTCCTCTTCGCCAGTGGCGGTGGCGACGTGCGGATCGACTGGAGTCGACAACGAAGAGGTCTGCATGCCTGCGTTCGGGAGCAAAGGAGATCATTTTCCCCCAAAAGCGGGAGACGCATCGTGAACGCGCGGATGCCGCCCGAATCGAACGCCATCGCGAAACTCACGCACTTAACGGGGCGTACCCCATCAATTCGGAGTGGAAATGTTCTCCGACCCGTTTGTCTCGAACCCGTTTGTCTGCGGAACCTGACCCGAATTTTCACTCTGCTCCGTTCAACAGGGTCCAGTTGAAATGGATGATGTAGCAGGATGCGGCGAACGCGATGTAGCCCGCCAGGCCCGCGGCAATTCCGATCGAAAGCAGGATCGCTGTGGCGCCCAGCGGCATTGCGGCGATCGTCCCCGAGAGGGCGTGGTTGCACACGAACGCCGTGCCTGCGCCAATGCCTGCTCCTGCGGCAAACGACGCGGCCGTCACGAGCAGCGACAATTTTGTGACGTGGCCGCAGCGCGAGCATCGGACCTGGGGCCGTCCAACGACTTTCGGGAGCAGATCG